>Ga0209345_10002240_pt1 | contig 21581 bp, 16 predicted proteins | sample Cruoilmetagenom7_FD_187294 | JGI IMG/M metagenome (GOLD analysis project Ga0209345, IMG submission 187294) | Oil polluted marine microbial communities from Coal Oil Point, Santa Barbara, California, USA - Sample 7 (SPAdes) (version 2) | ecosystem: Environmental > Aquatic > Marine > Oil seeps ... | reverse complement strand
GGTGACGGTGGTGACGAGAACTTTGCAGGTTATAGTAAATACTACACAGATCATGTGGAAAACCAGTTAAGAGGCCTTTTCCCTGCGTCTATCCGCCGTAACCTGTTTCCCGGGCTTGCCCGCCTGGCCGGGATGGTAAATACCCCTCCAACGCGGAAAGCCAAGTCACTTCTGGGAACACTGGCTCTGGATCCGGACGAGGCATTTTTTATCACCAACAGCTTTTTCCGGAGAGATGTCTGGAATGATCTCGCAACGGGTGAGCTGAAAAGAGAAACCCAGGATTACGATCCTGCGGATATTACCCGTGCCCATTATAAGAATGCCGATACAGACGATCACCTTTCACGCATTCTCTACACAGATATCAAAACTTACCTTCCGGGGGATATTCTGGTGAAGGTCGATCGCATGAGCATGGCGAACTCACTGGAAACCCGTGCCCCACTTCTTGATTACCGGGTGGTGGAGTATGCCGCGCAGATACCCGCGGCCCTGAAACTTCACGGGAAAGAGAAAAAATACATTCTTAAAAAAGCCTTTGAGCGCATGCTGCCGGAAGATATTTTATACCGGAAGAAAATGGGCTTTTCTGTGCCCTTGGCGCACTGGCTTCGACATGAATTGAAGCCTACGGTTGAGCAGCTTTTGCTATCTTCAGATAGTGGTGTTGCAAACTTCTTCGAAACTGCTGGTATCCGAAAGCTTTGGCAAAGGCATCTGGCAGGGGATGACCAGTTTACGCAGGAGCTATGGTCCTTATTGGCTTTTGAGCTTTGGTGGCAGCAGTATCAGGTGAATACATGATGGGCGATAAGAGCGGGAAAGCAGCTCAACACCCCAGGAAGTCACTGAAGGTTTTACACGTTACTTTCAACATGGGAATTGGTGGCACGGAACAGGTTATCCGGCAGCTCGTTCAGGGCATGGCTTCGGAAGGGGTTGAGTCTGAAATTCTTTGTATTGATGGTCAGCTAGGGCCAATTGGTGAAGCGCTTGAAAAGTCGGGCATCCCGGTTCATAAAGTGGCACGAAAACAAGGGTTTGACCGGTCGTTGATTACGGCAATCCGGAAGCGGGTGAAGGAAGGGCAGTTTGATGTGGTGCACTGCCATCAGTATACGCCCTGGATATATGGGTGGCTGGCTGCTCTTGGAACACAAGCCAAGGTGGTTTTCACAGAACATGGTCGTTTCTATCCTGACAGATACCGCTATAAAGCAATGCTTGTTAATCCCCTGATGGCCCTGTTAACGCCAGCCGTTGTGGCGATTTCAAACGCAACCAAAGATGCACTCGTAACCTACGAATTTATCCCGAGAAAAAAGATCCAGGTAGTTTATAACGGAATATCGCCACTGAAACGGGATGATCTGGAAGTACAGAAGGTACGAGAGGGGTTGGGGATTCCCCTGGATGCTTTCGTAGCAGGTACCGTTTCCCGGCTCGATCCGGTTAAAAATCAAAGTATGATGCTTAGAGCTTTTAAAGAGTTCTACGAAAAGTGCCCAGACAGCTACCTGTTGATGGTGGGAGACGGCCCGGACAAAGATAAACTGATCGCATTGGCCAATGAGTTGGGGATACAAGAGCGTGCAGTATTTACGGGCTTTATCAATAATCCCGTGAACTATCTTTCGGCGATGGATGTATTCCTCCTTTCTTCACATACGGAAGGAACATCGATGACTTTACTGGAGGCTATGAGTTTGGGGATACCTTCCGTAGCGACCAGAGTTGGTGGGAACCCTGAAATAGTAGACCATGGAGTAACAGGCATATTGACAGAGCCGGACCTGTCTTCAGCATTTTCCTCAGCCATGAATGAGCTATACCAGGATCCCGTACTTAGAGAGCGTCAGGGAAAATCTGCTCAAAAGCGATTTTCCGAAAAATTTAGTTCAGGAGCTATGGTGTGCCTCTATCGAAAAATATATGGTGAATAAAAAATGACTTCGTATTCACCAGTTTCAGTGCGGACTCGATAGAAAATGGCCAAATTTGCGCTTCTTTTTCTCTTTCTATTTGTTTCCGGAATTCTAGCCGCACTGTTCATTTCACCTGTCTCGGCGGTACTCGTTTATCAATTGGTTTACTTCGTTAATCCGGATAATAGTTGGTGGGCGGCCAGTATTCCAGGTTTGCAGTACTCATTTATAGCAGCTTTATTGATGCTTTTTATGCTGGCAATTCGTTATAAAGAGCTATCAGGTAAAGCTCAATGGAGGGATCAGCCTGTATTTAAATGGATGGTCGCAATATTATTTATGTATGTGTTTATGATTAACTTTGCAGTTGTAGCTGGGGTTCACAAGTCTTTCACATATGAATTCACAAAACTTGTAATTATTATTCTTTCCGCATATAAGTTGATCAATTCAGAGAGAGCTTTGAATGCATGTCTGTGGGCCTATATAGCTGGTGTTACATACATCGGATACATTGCGTACTCGGTAGGTCGTGATGGGCAAGGGCGTGTTGAAGGCATTGGAATGATCGATACGGGCGGTGATGGAAATATGACTGCTGCTGCTATGGTACCTGCCCTGATTATTCTTACCTATATGGCATGGATGGGTAATAAAAAAATCAGAATATTGGCCATTATTTGTGGTGGGTTTATCGCTAATGGTATTGTTTTGATCAATAGCCGAGGCGCATTTCTTGGGGTAGTGGTGGGTGCACTGTTCTTTCTGATGTACATGATATTTTCTAGGTATCAGAGAAAGGGGCAGAAGGGCACTGCGATTTTAATCATTTTGATCGGTCTTTCTGGCACAATCTATGTTGCTGATGAGGCGTTCTGGTCCCGCATGGAGACGCTTCAGGACATTGATGACGGTGGGAAAAGTGGCTCTCATAGAATAGATTTCTGGATGGCAACCTTTGATGTGTTGGAAGATTATCCACTAGGCGTTGGTGTTCAGGGATTTATTGAATTAAGCCCCAACTACCTGCCTGAACATTATTTTGAAGGTCGAAAAATAGGAAAAGCAACCCATTCTACCTGGTTTCAGGCTCTCTCAGAAATTGGTTGGATCGGTTTCTTTTTCCTGTCAGCACTTATTATTTCGACCTTTAAGTTGTCTCAAAAGACCAAGCAGTATTTGATTCAGGTCGAAAATTACGATGCCTATTTTAAGGTCCTGGCCCTGGAAGGAGCTTTGATCAGTTTTCTTGTTGCTGCCAGTTTTATTGATCGTGCGCGATCTGAAATGCTTTACTGGTTGATATTGTTTATTGCTATAGCCTCTAATATTTACTACTTACGTTTCGTCGACTCTGGAAGTAAAAAACGAAAAACACTTGGTGCTGTGGATACCCGTAGATCATGAATAAACTCGTATCAGTTATCGTCCCGGTTTACAATCGTGCTCATTTGGTATCGGAAACTATAGAGAGTATCCTTGCCCAGACCTACGAGCCTGTTGAAATTATATTGATAAATGACGGCTCAACCGACGAATCTCTGTCCATATTAAAAAAATATGAAAGTCAGTTTCCGGAAAATATTCGTGTAATTGATCAGAAAAATCAGGGGCAAATCGCAGCAAGAAATAACGGTATAAAGATAGCTCGGGGAGAATATGTTGCATTTCTCGATAGTGATGATCTTTGGTTAGAAGAAAAACTTGAGCGCCAGATTCCACTTTTTGAAGAGGGAGTGGCTTTGGTATATTCCGGAACAAATATAATTGATGAGAACGGGTGTACTATTCGAATTGAGCCCGCCGACCAATCGATTTCTGGATATATCTACCCTCAGTTATTGGTCAAGAACAGGATGACGGGCGGTACAGTAGTGGTAACCGCAGAAGTTTTAAAGCAAGTCGGGGTTTTCTCATCCGAGTTTAAGGCGGCTGAAAACTGGGATCTTTGGTTGCGAATATGCAAGCTTTACAGTGCCCGGGTGGTATCTGAGCCTTTAGTCAAGTATCGGGTCCACAGTCAGAATATGTCAGGTGATGGTCAGCTTATGCTTGACTCTAAGCTACAGATAATTAAAAAACACTGTGACATCCACTCGAAAGATTCGGTTGTTGCCCGCTATTCGCGTCAAGCCTATGCAGACTACCACTACCGGGCGGGCCTTAACTATTTTGCTTCAGCTCAATACCAGCTTGCGAGAAGGGAATTTATTTCAGTATTGAAATTTTCCTGGTTATACGAGGATACCTGGCTACGACTGATACGAAGTGTAATTGGTGCCCGCGGTAACCAACTGTTGCGTAGCTTTAAGTAGCCCTATCCAGACCCAGGACATTGCATGGCTAATGTAAGAAAAGCAGTTATCTTCTCATCTCTGGGGCGTTACCTGCTGATGGTTGTAGGGCTAATCAATACAATGATTGTTGCCCGGTTATTATCGCCATCAGAAATAGGGACGTTTGCCGTTGCCAGTTCATTGGTTATGATAATGGCAGAATTCAGAGTTTTGGGAGCTAATGCGTATCTTATTCGTGAAAAAGAGCTAACGGATGAGAAGATACGCTCGTCTTACGGGCTGACTATACTCGTTTCCTGGTTTATGGGTTCGATGATAATTGCGGCATCGTATCCACTATCTGATTTCTTTGAAATAGAGGAGATAGCGCCTCTCTTTATGTTGCTTTCATTAAGTTTTTTTATCGCTCCTTATATAAGCATCCCTCATGCAATTTTGAGTCGTAGTTATAAATTTGGTCTTATTTCAAATGTCTATTTTTGTGCAGCGATTACGAACATTACCGTCACGGTTTCCTTTATATATTTTGGTTTCAGTTTCTATTCTTTAGCCTTCGGTAATATGGCTTCCGTTTTTGTACAATCTTTACTGTTTTTATACGCCAGTCGTAACGTGCCTGTCTACCTGCCAAAGTTTAATAATATGCGCGTTATTGCTAAGATCGGCGTATATACATCACTGGGGCATGTGATCAGAAAAGCCCAGCACACTGCGCCAGACATGGTAATAGGAAAAATGGGAACGCCAACAGAAGTCGGGCTTTTCTCCCGAGGACTTGGATTTATGGTTTTCGTAAGCGATTCTATTATGTCTGGAGTATACCCGGTTGCAGCACCGTATTTAGCAGACATTAAGAACAGAGGTGAGAATGTTGCTACGGCATACCTGAATGCTTCTCAACTTATTACCGGAGTGTTGTGGCCAGTTCTTGCGGTGGGGAGTGTGGCCAGCCTCCCGGCTATCAGATTGATGTTCGGGGATCAGTGGGATTCGGCGGCTCCTCTGGCATCTGTTGTCGCAGTCTGGGCTATGCTCAGAGCTCCTCATGTCCTGGCACCGCAAGCCCTTATAACACTGGGGCACGAAAGTTCGATGTTTGCCAAGGAGCTTGTTGTATTTGTTATATTCTTGGTTGCTATAATTTTTGGCTATCACGTTGATGGTATTCACGGAGTCGCATACGGATTTGTAATTGGGGGTGTTGCGGACTTGATTGTTTCTGCTCTTGTTACCAATATGCGTATGGGTTTGTCTGTATCCAAACACATGGCGTGTCTGGTTCCCAGTTTAATGGTCACTTTTGCTTGCTGGGCTGGGGTTCAAGGCATTGCATATGTTTGGCCATTTAACGAGACCCCGCCAATCCTTTCATTTCTTCAGATACTCATGGTATTGCCTTTAGTCTGGATACTCGGGCTCTTCATATTCAAGCATCCACTGAGATTAGAATTCACCAGGATTGCCGGTATTTTCCGGAAATAACCGTAATTAGAAGTGGATGATATAAAAGTAATATGATGTCAGGCTTCTATATGAGGTCACTTTCCCTGTTCGGTGAGAAAGCAGTCCAGCACTTGTTTTAACCAGTCTCGATAGGGTTTCCTTTTTTCCCCGGTACTCCATGAGCCCAGCCTGAGAAAAAGGTGATGAAGAAAGTGCCAGTGAATGACATCTTTTGAAATTCCAAGAGCCTGAGCCGATGTGACAATAGTGGAGTTACCAGAAATGTTTGCTGCACTAACCGGATCAGCCGGGCTGGAAGGGAGCGAAAGGGCTAGTGTGAAGTGGTCATACAAGGGCATACCTGTTATTCCGAAATCTTCAAAATCGATCACGGTAATATCATCAGTATCAATGATCAGATTGTTCAGACAAAAATCCCCATGCTGTGGAACTGCCGGGGAATCCGGTTCTTGGGAAAGCTCTCTAATTGCCTTCTCAATAACTCTATCAAGATCCGGGCTCGGCGTTTCGCCGGTTTTTTGATAACCAGCGTAGGCACTCTGTAGTTCTTCATGGGGCTTGAGATCCCTGGTTTCGCTCGTTTCTGCCCGGGAAATCGCTGCCTGAAAATTTTTGAGTGTGTCCCATATTCGCTTCTCAAGCCGGATTCTTTCGTCTTCTGAGCGTACTCTGGATTTTAGCTGGAACCAGGGAAGCCCTCGCACACCGTGCTGAACGTCATACTCTTCGCCTGAATACATATAGAGCCCTATAGGTTGAGGAACAAGGTTTCCTGCAAGCTTGTAGAGTTGAGTATGAACGTTGTGGGATTTCAGAGCTGGCTGGCCGTCAATTTTACGAACAACGTAAATCGGATAGTCCGACTTTTGATCAAATGCAAGGTAAATAGGCCTGCTAGTACTTATGCATGCAATTGAGTATTCAGATTTTTTTTTACCATCAAGCAAGCCTGTATTGAAGAGCAACTTTTTTATAAATAACATGATTAATCCCTGTACAGAATAAGTCCCAAGCCACCTATAGCCGGGTTGGCACCTAGTAACCTGCTGATAATATATTTAATTAGGCCAACAATAGCGGAAGTATCTCCGGGAAGAACGTTGGCGGACACGTAACGGTCGGCATTGGTGTGTAGTTGATACACGCAAGCCGGGTATTTTAAAGACGGGTAGATGCCAATGAGGCTTGTATCCGATAGCTTGTATTCTTGGGAAAGCTGCTGTTTTAGTTTTTTCAGTATAACCAGGCTTTGGTAAAGGGTTTTTATATTGCGTAATTTATGGGTGCTGCTACTCGTAGCTACAACAATACAGCATTGCCTGGATGTGGTGAGAATCCCTTTCGTTTCAAGCAACGTTGATGCGTGATCAGCCAGCTGTAGTGTCGCGATAGGGCTCTGTAAAACATCTTTGAGTTGGGAGTATTCTTCTTTGAGGCTGAGCTCTGACATAGCAAGCATAGGTTAATAAGATTTTGAATGGGAGCGGACTGGCGGTATATGGCAGCCTCACAGTCGCTGGTAGGCGTATCTTACCTTATTTTTTGGTTAAATCACTGTATTATAAGAATTACCTGAAAAAACAGAAGGTGAGAAGCGCACGCAACTGTTGAGGCGCTAGCCGTGACGTTTCCGGTGTTAGCGGTTAGGTAACAAACTATTGATTTTGGTAACACTGATCTCAAATTGCTAGTGGTTCCCAGTTGGTCGAAGCTGCTTTGGTTAAGCTGGTATGTACTATCATTGAGCACAGGGATCGTGAGGTGCTTTCAATACCCTTTCTTGGTTGGCAAGGAGCGAGTTCTCGGGGGGGGGCAGGTTCAAGCAAGGGTTCGAATCTGTCTGACTGAACTTTTCCGCTCATGCTGGGCGAAGGAATATATTATGTTATTGAAAAACAAGGTACTGCCTAACTGCCTCCTTGCAAGTTTTGTACTGTTTAGTGCATCCGTTACCCATGCGGAGGTTATCTTCTCGGAGACTTTTGACGATCAACCGGACTGGACTAGTGGCTTACCTGAAAATGACCGGGGCACGTTTTCGATGTCCGGTAGTGTTCAAGGTGGGTGGGATGTTGATGTTGTTCAGACTGCAGGTGTTCATACGCTCCCTGACGGCTGGGATTTCGTACGGCAAACCCCTTCATACGCTCCTTCGCTGGGTGATGCTGACCGGCACGAGACGCTTGAGGTAAGCTCTAAGTCTACGGCAGAAAATCCTAACAGAGCAAAAGGTCGGATAGGAAAATCGCTCGTTTCTTGGCGAGATAGTGATATATCAAAAGGAGAAAACTCTTTTCAATCTGACGGGATATTATTGAAGTATTATCCCGAAGGTTTCGATCAGCTATATATCGAGTTTTGGGTCAACTTCTCCGACACGACTGTCGCAACCTACTACAATCCGGATTATAAAACCGCTACGACAGGACTAAGTAAGCTCTTCCGGGTATATCACTGGGATGGGTCGGGGCTTACATTTGATTATTATTCGAACAAAAACCCTAACTTTCTCTGGGGCTTTGAGGGGCGGCCAACATCCCAGTCAGGCTACGGATTTAGGAACCTGTTGTCGGGTTTGACCCGTAGAACTGATAGTGGAGACCCTAGTCAGAGTAAGTTCATCGACCATAGAGGTAGCCCCTCTAACGATCTTCCGTCCTCATACCATCCGAGCACACTTACGGCTTACAATGGTTCGGCGCTTATTGATAAACGTGATGGGGGTGTGATGGGCCCTAATGTAGGTGCTATTGATATCGACCAGATTTTTGGAGACGAAAGTCAATGGACTAAAGTGGCCTTCTTCGTGAAAATGAACAGCGCTCCAGGAGCCTACGATGGCCAACTGATTCAGTGGATCGACGACAGAAAAATCATTGAAATAAACACGATGCAGTGGGTTGCTTCTACCCGAGACATGGTGAAATGGAATGCTTTTGGCTTTGGCGGTAATGACAACTTCAATAAGTATCCCAACGAACTCCGCCACGAAGAGTGGTATGCATTTGATGATATTATGGTGGCGACTGAAATTCCTGCCGAGCTGCTGGTTGATTTGCAGAATAAGGCCGAGCCTGGCCCACCTTTAAGTATTGCGGTTGAATAATTTTATCGCATTGGTTATCCCCTGATTATACTAGGGGATAACCAATGAGCCTTTGACCGAATAGTTTGCGACTGTCAGCGATGTGAATAGTTATCTTGGCGCTACCTCGTTCCTGAAAAGAGATAACACCGTTCTACGGCACTTATGGGCGATGATACGGGAAATGTCACCTAAGGGTTTCGCGAGAATTAGTGTAATTACAACAACCAATAACATACGCAGAAGTGCTAAGCCTACCTCACCTGAAAGGTTTTCCAGCTTGAATGTTTTCTCGACACCGAACAGTACTAAAGTGTGCAGGAGGAATACGGAGTAAGCGTATCGGTTTGTGTAAAGAATCAAAGCCTCGGCTTTTGGGATTTTACGAAGAATGAAAAGAACTTGCTTGCGCAATGCGAGGAATAGATAAATTCCGAAGAACGACAGAAGTATGTAATAAATTGAGTGTGTTTTAACATGATCTTTCAATTGAAAGCTGAAATCGAAAGCAAAAAAGAAAAAGGCAGTTAATGAAAGAAAAAATACTGCAATAATTCCATATGTGGCCTCACTAAAATCTGAAAAGTATCGGTAGTGAAGTCCTCCATAGATGAATATCCCAAGAAACATAAAGCTTTTCCAGAACTGGTGGCCCCAGCGCATGTCTGAAAGAAACTCAGTGGTCGTAATAGTTTCATATGCAGGGTAATAAAACGTGTTTGCCAGAGAAAGGCAGATAGAAGCAATGAGCACTGCCCAAAGCACCCATGTTCTGGATCTGGAAATCGCAAAGAGTGGTGCAGACAAAAATACGATAAATATCAGTGAGTTGATGAACCAGATTTGATTCAGAGGAAAAAATATGGTGTCAAAGTCCGGCCAGACAACCAGCCAGCTTATCAAGTCTGATGCTGCGGGTAGTTTTTCAGGATATAGCGCCAAGGTCAGAAAATAGACAAAAATGGAAAATACATAAAAGGGCATTATGATCAGGATTACTCTCTTTACGAGATATTCCATTGAGTTCCGGGCTCTTTTGAAGCTGTAGTAACTAACTGCACCCGAAACAAAAAAGAGGACAGGTAGAAAAATCCCGATATATTGTGAATATGGTGGATAAAACCAGGATAGGCCCAAGTGTACGAGCATTACTCGTAAAATCGAAATGCCTCGCATTATGTCTATATAGTGTTTTTTTTCATCCGTTAATTCCAGGATTTCTTCTTTTAACATGTTAATCCCTTTTATTTTTTATGAAGTTGGTTGTTGAGCGGATCAAACTCTTTAAAGTTCCCAGACTCCTTCCGGCCAGATACATTAAATCCAGGCAGTATATTTTTAGTAGTTCTGAAGATCTTTTTGTGAAATTACCTGATCTTATTAATCGCTTTAATGAAAGTAGGGATGGGGTTGTTAATAGAGCTGCTAAAGTGATTGCGATTAAAACAGTATTTTTCGAAAACGCTATTTGTATTATTAGTGAAAATAGCAAGAAAATAAAAATTAACGTGATTAAAAAAATCGGGTCTTTAAGTGACTTTTTCAGATTATCAATATAGTTTTCGGAATGCCAAACCTGACGATTTATAAACTGCATAGGGGTTTTTGCGTTGCCCAAGTGGGTGACATCCAATGAATGGCACATAACTACAGCTGAGTTTTCAGAAATTAACCGGTTATGGAGGTCAGTATCTTCTCCAGATGATACTAATTCATTAAAGCCATCTATCTGAAAAAAGAGTTTCCTGGGTAACATCGTGCTTGCACCAATTAAATGTTTGGGCAAGGTGGGTTGACCTCCACTGTCCTCTAACAGCCATGAAGCTTCGACCCATGTGGCGTTATTGGGTAGCTTCACACCGCCTCCATACGCGGTGTTCGGTCTGTCCTTAATCAATTTCTCCGCTCTGTTCAACCAGTCCTTGTCCATAAGGCAATCAGCATCTATAAAAACGAGAATCTGCCCACGAGCCTTTGCAGCGCCGTAATTTCGTACAGCCCCAACATTCCCCTCCGTAAGCTCAAAAACCCTGGCCTGGCCGGTGTTAAGTGCAATCTCACGGGTTCGATCCTGTGATCCATTGTCTACAACGATCACTTCATACTGAGCGCTGTCATAGTCAGAGTTAAAAACGGAACGGAGGCATGAGCCGATGTGTTCTTCTTCGTTATAGGCCGGTATCACGATTGAAAAATAGGGCGAAGAAGACTCTGTTTTTGTTAGTTCATTCATTTTTCTTTAACCACCGAGCGGAATTTTCCATTACGACCACGTGGAATTTTTTGTACATGTTCAACAGTAACGCGAAAGTCGTCCCCAAGCCTTTGTTTGCAGTTGGAAACAAGGATGCTTTCATTAAAGGCAGCTGTTGGATCTTTTACCAGCCTGATGGTGGCTGAACCAGGTAGTTTTTGAACAACCTGCGCCTCCTGAATGCCATTAACTCCTTTAAAAATATGGTCAATACGGCCTATTAGTCGCCCATCGCTGGTTTCGATGTAGTCGTCGACCCTCCCATTGACAGATTTCAGCCCCGGTGTGCCGGTGGTTGGTAAGGCTGGATCCGCTAAAGTCGCCGTGTCACCAAGGTTGTACCTGAGTAATGGCATTTGTTTGTTGGTCAGAGTGGTCGCGAGTAATCTGCCCGTATCGACAGAATCCGCACCTGCTTCAACCTCAGTAATGCCTATTATCGGGTTAGGCTTATAGATTCCTGTTTCGTCCTGTGCTGCAAATATCACGTATTCAGCGGTTCCGTAGTAGTCATAAATCCTGCAGCCGAATACGGATTCAATTTTTTGCCGCTGCCACTGGAGCAGCGTCTCGGAGTTGGTAATGATCGCCTTTGGTTGAAAGCCTGGCGTTGAATCGGATCTTTGATAGTGTGTCGCAAGATCATAGATTGCAGATGGATAGCCTATAAGTTCTTGAGGCTGAAACCTGTCCAGCTCATTTTTATAGTAGGGAAACGTACGTTCGTTTATGTGGTAGCTGGAAAAAAGTCTCTGGTTTTCCGCCCGGTTAAAGCGCGAAAAAGGTGGATTCATGTCGTCAGCGGGTTTGAGCATTCTTCCTGCGAAGGTGGCTCGTTTGGCACCAAAGGGAATACCATGAGTTTCTTCGTGATCGACCAGTAACGCCATTGCCAGTTTATAAGTGCGTTCATCAACATCGAGAGCCAGTGGTGTACCAGTGCTACCACTTGTATGCTGAACCATAAAAGGTTTTAGCTGCTCTTTGGGGCGAAAATTATGACTTTGTTCCAGTATTGCCTGCTTGTTCAGTACAGGTAATTTTTTCAGGTCGTCTATCGCGGTAATGTCGTTCGAGCGTATCCCATACTCGGCGAAGAGCTTTTGATAGTAGGGGACCTGGCTTGCGCAGTAGTTCACCATCTGGTGCAGGCGCTCGTCCTGAAAGGCTTTTATTTCTGATGCGCTGAATCCCTTGATGTCTTCAAGCTCTTTGCGCAGCTCATGATATAAGCCTTTGTAGCGCTTTTGATAAAGCTTGTACCCATACGCGGATATCAGGACATTCTGGAGTCGGGGTGCGCAGCTGAAGTACAATTTTTCAGCGAATTTCATTACGAAATAATTCCTTTACGTTGCATAGTCATGTTGACAATTAATGATTTTAATATCATGCCAATTTGTTTGATTTTTTTAGTGTATATTAAATTTAATTGTGGCTTTAAAATTATGTCGCCTGAAAAAAATCAGGATTTGAGGTTCTTTGTTCGTTCTTCAACAAGTTTCGTAAGTGACCAGATGTGCATATGATAAGGTGTGTCAATTGTATGGCTATTTAAAGGTGTGTTGAATCTACCACTTTTTAATATTGATCTGTCGAGAATATTTAATATCATTTTTATGTAATATTCAGATATGTCTTTTAGGCGGCTAAACATTATGTTAGCTTCAGATTTGTTGTGCTTTTCTTTCATGTAACTTAAAAATTCGGCTCTCAATGTTTTGTTCTTTGGAAGATCATAAAAAGTCGCCACGGCTCTTTTTTTCATACCAAATTCAGTTCTTCCAATTCCACGAGATTCTAAAATTCTTCGGGGAATCGGACGATCATAATCACCACCAATCGACCACTCCGACATCTTGTGCGAAGTTGAAATATTATTGATAGAAACAATACTCCGGGCGTACATCATAGGGATGGGGACATCAATAAATCCGGATTTAAGTCTTGCTTCTGAGAGGGTTAGTCCGGATGCGCCGGGTTTTAAGATGTCATCAGTTAATGCTTTAACTGGCGGATATAACCCCCAAACTGTATCGCCATGATAGCCGGTAAAGATAACACTAGGGCCGTCATTACAAGTCAGGAGTTTATGGAGCTTGTAAAGTTGTAACTCCGGCTCACCTGTGGTGGCAGCTAGAAAGTAGAGCTCATCACTGTCTATTTGTGAATCTTTAAAGTCCAGGTAGTTTACTTTTAAACCTAGTTTTTCAGCAATTTCTGTACCATCGTCATCATTCCAGCTTTTATAAAATAAGCCCAAAACCGATGAATTAGAAGTCTTGCTTGTAAATGCGGACTTGATGGGAAGGTTTGCTGTTAGAGCAGTAACTGCGCTTGAATCATATCCCTTAGAAATGGTTGTATATAGATCGATTGATTTTTTTCTGAGAGGAGACCTTGCATTTATTGAAATGCTTGCTAGGTCAGACTCTATGGTGGATATGTAGTGTTCATAGCTATAGAAGCTTAGACTTTCAGCTCGCTCTTTAAGGCTAATTCCTGTGCTATCTATAGTAATGGGGTGATAGAAATACTGGTTCAGTCTTGTGATTTTTGGGCTTGATATAGGAAAGTCGGTTGTGTAGTTTTTTATACCATTGCGAATGGTGTTTGTCTGAATTTTATAATTGTGATCAGGTACGAGTTTTGACTTTGTTTGGGCTAGAATTTCAATAAGACTGTTTGATATATAGTATTTTCCTTTGGATTCTCCGATAAATATACGATCAACAAGGCTGGTTGATGGCACGACTATTAGTTTGTCATTTGATAATTTTAAACCGCTTCCAAAGAAATGGCTGCTCGTATCATATCCTTGCTCACCGAAATTTCCTTCCCAGATTCCTTCAACTAAAAAGTTATCGCCAACTTCAACATCTTGGCCATAATTAACGACTAAATATCTGTCAAGAGAGTTATATTCAGCTATCCATGCTAGCCTGGGGAGGCTATGATCCTTTGTTTTCTTGAACATCAATTAAATCTTCCCTGTTGTTTTTTAGGTAGTAGTCTATGGTTTTTAGTTTGCAAAGCATATCAAGTGTTGATCCGGCATCAATACCGTTTGTTGGATTTGTTTCGATGGTTGTACGCATCTTCTGCTTGTCCCATAAATCCAAACTCAGACTTTCTATAATTTCTTGCAATATTTTTGTCTTATATAGGTGCTCATAGTTAAACCAGCCTAGTCTTGGCTGGCTTTTTCCTAAAATTTTTCTGCCATTTTCTAATAAAATTCGAACACCCCGGGACAACTCTTGAAAAAGAATCGGGTATTTTGCTGGTACAAGTGTTGCGGCCATTGAATAATCAAGTAGTTTGGGGTTCGTTTCTTTTAATATTTTCTTGTTTAGTTTGTTATGAACTCTATTGTCAAATGGAATCAATCGAACCATGTCAGCAAGAGTGTCATCTGCAAAAGGCGCGATATAACCTGATGTTGAGGATGCTGCCAGGGCTTGCTTAAAAATATATTGACGTGCCCGGTGTTCCATATTGAATGTTTCGATCGCACTCTGCCAATCTCCAGTATCTCCATATGCGGTGTTTAATCGATTACGCATCATGGTCTTGGTAGTTTCAGCATGGCTGCTGAGAAGATTATGGCCCTCTTCTGAAAGAAACCAATGATTAGCCGCAGGTGTGGTAAAGCGTTCCAGCGCGGTTGAAAACTGATCGTCGGGGATTAACTTTCCCGGCAGTAGTGATGCTGCAGCTAATACCTTCTGTAGCCGGCTACCCATGCTCAGCAAACCGTAGTGGCCACCAAGAAGTTCTCCCAGCACTCCGCTGGATAGGGGGGAATTATAGATTTCCTGCGCTCTTTGTCCTGCTATATACCACACAGGAAAGATGCAAAACCCTAGCTCTTCAAGCATCGTGTCCAGTAGATCTCCTGAAAGCTCCAGGTTCTGAATGTCTGAGAACATATGATCCATTCGCAAATCGCTGGTCAGGCGATGTGATATAGATATTTCTCTACTTGAAAGGTCGCCGTGTGTATATGCAGAGTGATAATGCTCTGGACCAGCCATAAGAAGGGTACGGGAATCCCATCCTGCAGACATCATCAGTACGGAAGATGAGCGTTCATCTAGTGTTGACGATAGCCTTTCTGACAACAGGTCTACCAATTGATCTACCGTATAGTCGTTCAGCGAACTTGGCGTATCTATAAGGGTCCGGCTGATCTGAAAAGAGTCGGCACTGCATGCAACTAATTTTTCGTTAGGACGAGTTTGCTCCACGCTAAGAAAAAAAGTATTAGAGCCTATAGTGTAGCCGGTATTTAGATACTGTTGAATTGAGGGCCAGTTGATTTGTTTCCCATCAAGCTCTAAATTGTCCAGGCGATTCGATATCTCAAGAGAGTCATTTTGTGCTCTTCCGTAATATAAAATTGCGGTGCCTAAGCGGTCACTTTCAACAACTAATTCCCCTGAAGTCTTGTGGTATTTTACAAGCGTCCCTTGGCCCGGTCTTTCTTCATTATTATTTGAAAAAGGGATCTTGGTTTTCTCTCCAAGGTAAACGGTAAATCCTTCTTCATCACATGTAAATTGAATATGATTATCATTTTTTTTTCTTATAAAAAGAGAGCAGTGCTCATCTGAATAAACGGAGTAAGTTCCTGACCGATCTTTCTTATGGCTTCCCAATATTATAAGAAATGAGGTTGGTTTCATTTGGATAAACCTTCTAACTCACGTTGACTAATTACGGTAGCGGGGTTTCCAGCAACCACTGTCCCTTCTTGAATGATCTCTCTTGTTACAATGGCACCTGCGGCAATAATTGAATGGTTGGCAATATTGCACATTACAACGGAGCTATTTCCAATCCAGCAGTCGTTACCGATAGATATTTTTTGAAATATTCCTCCTTGTTCTTTTATCGGTAATTTTGGATCTTTGAAGTGATGCTGTTTTTTCCCACTTAATATGTGTACGCCACTACCCAGGAGTGTGTTCTCTCCGATCGTACATTTTCCAATGTTGCATTGAGGGCCAATGTAAACGCCTTTGTGGATAGATGTATCCCGGTGGGAAAAGACGGTCAGAAATCCTATGAGGATGTCGTCTGAGGTTTCCGGGCAGGCAAGCCGGTAAAATGCCGCCCGAAGGTAAATTCCGGTTTTCCCCGGAATCAGACTGAGTAATTGAGAGAAGGTCTGGAATGTACCGTCCGGGTTGCCCAGCAAACTGAGAAGCAGGTACAGGCCATAGAAGGGCACGGCAAGTAAAAGAAAGAGGTTTTTGATGGTTCTTTTTAGTGTATGGCGCATGTTCAGTGTCGGTCCAGTCGTGTGTTTAACCAGCTCTTCTCGCGGGAGGGCCGAAATGTAACCAGGGCCCGAAGTGCCCGCCCGCCAATGCGTGAGAAGAGTAGTCTCCATGTGAGAACCGGAGGCGTCCAATGGTGTTGTGCCGGCGCAGCAGGATTATTCGTTGAGGGACTTGAAGAGGCTGGTAATTGAGGGCCGTAGTTCTGCATCAGAATGATGAGTATTCTGGAGAAATGACGCTCTTTGCTGTGTTTAAGTGTTTCAGTATGCTCTTTCAACCATTTCTGGCCCTGTTTCCGATACTGCTCGGCGTTTTCATGGTCAAGTTCCGACGCCTGGAACATAAGCATGGCTTTTCTCACGTCCTGGGCTACCCAGGTGTCATTCGGAAATTCAAGCTGACTCTTGTCCTCCATAAACGGGCGCTCATTGCTTAGCATCCATTGGGTGTAACGCAGCACAGCTTCTTTAGTGTAGTCGTATTGCTCGTCGTAACTGCCGATCTGACGTTTTAAATAGAGATAGCGAAAAAGAGCCGCAAGGAGCACGAGATAAGACCACCTGTTTTCAACGTCGAGCAAATCCCGGTTTTCTATTACATCCAGAGGGTGGATTGTTTTTCGGATAACCGCTTCGGCCTGTCGAAGCCATAATTCCTTCTCATCGAGAACCCAGGCATCCAGGAGGGTATTGAGGTAATTGCCGGTACCGCGATTGAAGCCATATCTATGGGTTGATACGGTTTCACCACGAATCATTTTTTTCAAGGCGGGAACTTCTCGTTTCTTCAAGGCAAGCATCTGTTCAAGAAAACCGCCTTGGCCTTCATGAAGTGCTGTCATCCAGCGAGCAAGCTCAAACACGGCCTGGCGGGACTTTTCATTCCCTGTGAGGTAATGATGGTAGAGGAGGCCCGTTGAATAACAATGCTCTTCAGCTGGGCCGCCGCCGGTTTGTCCGGGGGTTGAGCTGGAATCGTTGAATCTTGAAAACGTTCGATGTGTTGCGGTATAGGCATCAAGGTAGTGGTCTGTATGCCAGAAAAGCCCGTTGTTGTATTCGCCTCTGTCTTCTTCAGTATGGTAGATATCTATATCTGTCACGTGCCGTGCCAGATCATCCATCAAACGAAACCAGCGCTTGTCGCCGGTGAGGGCAAATTGCCTTGCGAAACCGTATAGTGGATCGTACTGGTTATTGTAATGAGAGATAAAGGGTGGCTCGCCCTCAGCTTGGTAGAGAGATTCATGGTCCGCGAAAATATCGCCAAAATTACGCCAGCCAAATTCGTCAATAACCTCTCTCTTAGCGAAAAAATTAGAGTAGCCGTCTAGCCCTTCCGCTATAAGTTCATCAATTACCCCCGGCTGAACATTGGCTTTGAACCAGGGGAAGACGTCCGCCTGCTCATAGCACTCGGGAGTAAGTACAGGTACAAGAGGTGTATAGGCAGTTGCTGGGATGCTGTTACTGGAGTTGTGATCCATCAGGAAGCGCAGAGTTTTCTGTTCTCCACCCTGTAACTCGTACGGACTCTTTGCATCTTTCGGGAACAGCCCGATTGTTAGTGTATTGTCTTCTTTACGGACACTTGTTGGATAATTCTGCCAGAAGTCGGGTACAGCCAATGCCAGATGCCCGCCATCATAATCAAGGCTGACCAGTGGATCTGCACGCTTGCCTTCATGTATGAGCCTGTCGGGGCTTGATAATCTGTAACCACAGAATTGAGTGCTCACTTCACCGTTACGGTCTATATGGTTGCGGCTTTGCCAGTTTGTGCCTCCGCTGGAATCCTGGTAGAGGTTGAACTCGGGCAGATGAAATACATCAGAATTTTTATCGGTCCCCTGAGGGGCTACCTGTGCCAGAGCCTCGGCTGGCAGCCTTGTTTCGACGGCAAGCTCCCGGAAGTACACTGAACCCGGATCTCCCAGATCCCACAAGCCGCCGGAATGTCGGGCTCGTTTGGGGTTGTGAGTAGTGAGTTCCATCTGAACGAGGCCGGTTTCCAGGAAGATACGAAGTTCACAGGCGAAACGTGCCAACGGTTCGTTATTTTGTTTTTGCCATTGGCCTTTCAAATGTGCAGCGACAAACACGGGGCCTTTCTGAGTAATTTTCCACGTGGATTCTGCTTTTGCAGTGCAGGGTACACCCGCTTCATCACGTAGAGTTACTGTCGATCGAGTACTTTCACTGCCTGAATTATTGACGTGCCAAGTCAGGGTGCCAGGTTTTAAAAGAACCCTGCCAGTGGATGTCTGTACCTCAAGGCCATCAGTGGTCTGATTAAAAGCGGGTGCGTGCTCAGCGGGGGAGCGACATTCAAGCCTGGCCAGCACTAACTCTTTTTCGCTCCCAGCATCCAGACTGACCAAAAAACTGGCGTGAACCCACCGGACACTGCCGTCTGGCCAGTGGGCCAGAGGGACAAGCTGAACGTTGACCGGTTGCTGACCATCCATGAGTGCAAGTTGGTGGGTCGACTGAGCGGCCCCCTGGGGCAGAGGAATACCACGGCTGACTGGTTCCTTGATACGAGCAACGCCGCTGGTTTCATCTAAACGAATGGCTGTTTTTTCCATAAATCTGCCTGTTGCCTGACTCCCTGTGTGCTGCATAGGATAATCCGCTGGCTTGGTAACATAAAGCTACATTTTAAAATTGACTGCATTGAGTGCTACAGGTTTCAGGCCTTTCATTTACCAAGAGCTTTGTTTGCCAGATAGCGAAGCTGGCCCCATTCCTCTGTCTCTCTGAGCAGTAATAAACCAATAACCCCGGTACATAGTGCAGCGGTTGTTACATGCAGGGTGCCAAGAACCAAAAACTGAACCAGAAAGTGGCTGCTTGAAAGATCCAGTGACTGAACCACAGCAACAGCCAATGACGTTCCTGCGAGAGTCGGGATGCACAGAAAGAGAAGCTTGATTAACGAGAACCTTGTTTGTTGCTCCAGGATCAGCAGCAGCGCAACTGTGGTTGCAACAGAAAGCCAGCCCCGAACCCAGGCCATAATTTCCAGGCCGCCTGTCGCCGTGAGCCAGAGGACGGCAATGATTAATGCGGTTGAAATAACGTCGAACCAGAAAAGCAGTTTGACTTTCCCTTGGGCAATGATGGCATCGCTTACCAGAGCAAACAGGCAGAAAGTGAAGAAAAAAAGCCCGAAGGGTTCCAATAGCGGGGAAAATTCAGACCAGTCCTGTCCAAGAAGTACCCGGATGATGAGTTCGGGGTACAGCATTATGAAGGCGGTTACAGGCGTGAGTACCGTTATCATCAGGCCCAGGCTCATGCGTATGCGGTAAGCGAGAGCTTCCGGGTCTGTTTTACTGTCTGCGATCGCGGCCAGTAAAGGTTCGCTCATGGGGATTATGGCTGAAAGTGCTGGCAACAGACTGACTTCACGGACCAGGTTATAACCACCCAGTTGGGCGGTTCCAAACAGGCGGGAGACCATCAGATTGTCAATTTGAGAACGGGTAAATCCGACGATGCCTCTTAAAAGTAACCATTGAGAAAACCCCCACTGCTCACGAAGTTTTTTCAAAGACCAGTTAGGCCGGTAGGAATCTACCTGATAAGAGCCAACAGTGAAAATAACAGCAGCAACCAGATTCCCCGCTATGATTGCCCAATAGCTGGGATGGATAAGTGCAATAGTAATAACGGTCAGAAAGGAGATTCCCTTTTGCCAGAGGCTTAGTTTGAAAAGGGGTTTGTAGTTTATCTGCCGTGCAAGGCGAAGCATACCTGGCGTTTTCAGGGCACGTATCGGCAGAGCCAGTGCGGCGACCGCAAGAGCGAGAGTAAGCTCAGGCTCATTGAACCAGGCCGCAACAAAAGACGAGGTGCAGACAATAAGTATGGCAATCAGGGATTTTGACAGAAAATCCAGGGTCCATGCGGTATCAAGATCTTCGTCTTCAAGTACTGACTTTTGAATAATGTATTGCCGGTTGCCGGTTTCGACCAATAGTTCGAAAAACTGCAGTGCGATGGTAACCAGGGCAACGATACCAAAATGATCAGGGGTCAGGAGCCGCGCAAGAATAAGCGTGCTGATAATCCCTAAACCACGATGTATGACCTGCAAACCGAATAAAAAACCGGCACTTCTGATAACTTTTTGGCTGATTGACATAGGGCTCAGGTCAGAATTGGTCCGTCACTTTGAAAAGGTCTTCAGCCGGGAGGAGAGCTCCAGAGCTACTCTGTCGGAACGGATGTATGTCCAGGAATAATCAATAATGTTAAAAACCGCATAAACCGCCAGGATGATTACCATCACTTCAATAATCCCATCCGTGGAAAAAAGGTATCCGGCAATGAGGTCCAGTGCTGCACCTAACCAAAGGAGCATCGTAAAACCATTGTAGGATGTGCTCGCTACCCGAAAACGGGAAACAGAAGATCTGATTCGGGCAATCCGGCTTTTCTTCTTGCCAGTCTGGGTGGGCTTGGGGGTGGCATTTCCGGATGGAGCTTTTTCCTTCGAAAGATTCATCCGCATCATCTCGCGCTCGAACCTTGGGTATTGCGATAGCTCTTCCGCCAATATATTTGCAGGCAGTTGGGCAAGTAAAACCCGAAACCGGTTCCAGATATAGAGAATCCAGACCGCAATCCAGGGCCAGACCTGATCATTATACAGATACAAACCAAACGCCAGGCAAGGAAAGGTTGCTGTTTCTACGAGGAAATGATTCCAGCGATCGAGTACAGCACCGTTCACACTGGCTCGGCCACGATGCCTTGCGATCTGGCCATCCACGTAATCGAAAAGATAATGCAGTACAAGAAAAGATGCCCCCACGAATATCCCCCATGGTCCCAGAATCATCAATGCAGCTCCGATAAGGCCAGTGATGAGCATTGAAGCTGATGCATGGTTTTCATTCAGCCCCAGCTTCAGGTACAGCCTGGTAATCTGTAGCGAAACCGGCAGGCCAAACCAGCGGGTAAAGTAGTCGCCTCTTTCTGAGTAAAGAGACCATTCGCGTGCTTTAAGCGTGTGGAACTCAGTATTGTTATCCATTTTAAGAGTCCTTTCCTTTCTCCAGCTTGTGGGTACGGATCTCATTACTCACTGATTTCTTCGTGATACAAATTACGGGGCTAGCCCCTTAAATCCAACTGAAAGTTCACCAAATGGAATAGCCGCTTGCGTTTTAGCATAGCAAAGATCTGCAGAGAGGCTTTCTTAAAGATCGTTCCGGGCGATACCTGCTGATGCGAGCCGGCCATTGAGGGATAGGGG
>Ga0209345_10002238_pt1 | contig 21591 bp, 19 predicted proteins | sample Cruoilmetagenom7_FD_187294 | JGI IMG/M metagenome (GOLD analysis project Ga0209345, IMG submission 187294) | Oil polluted marine microbial communities from Coal Oil Point, Santa Barbara, California, USA - Sample 7 (SPAdes) (version 2) | ecosystem: Environmental > Aquatic > Marine > Oil seeps ... | reverse complement strand
CTCCATCATTCTGACAGATTTACCTGGGTGTAAAACCACATCATTAAGTGCTATTCCAGAAGAGACTTCTTCTCCATCGCGATAAAGCGCCACCTCTAATAAGAAGCGACTAGAGATCATATAGTCACCAGACAAAACCTGCTGGACTTGCTCTTCCATATTGCCCGGCAAAATATCGGTCAAAAAGCCCAACCGACCCCTATTTACCCCTAGCACTGGCACATCGTGATCAACCATTCTGCGGCCTGAACCGAGCATACTGCCATCACCACCAACAACAATAACCAAATCCAGATCCAGGCTTAAATCGCTCGTATCGAAGACTGGCAGCTGTTGATTACCCATAAGCTCCGAGGTACGTGATTCTAGTAATATCGTATACCCGCCTTGTTCCAAAAAGTTGCAGAGCCGCTTTAGCGTATCAACAATTTCAGGTAACGGAATATTGGCAATAAGAGCAATTCTTTTGAAATGAGCCATAGTTGGGTTCAACCTTATATATACCCCAAACAATCCATCGTTTGATTATACACGCCCAGATTAGTACGGCACGGGAAACAAAAAAATGAAGTCATAGGAAGCTTAGAGTAAAAAGAGCACCTGAAATAACAATTGCTCCACTGAATACCAGATCTAAGCTCTCCAACTAAAAAATAAGGAAAAAAAAAGCCCCTATTGATAGGGGCTTTTAAAAATAATGGCGGACCGGACGGGACTCGAACCCGCGACCTCCGGCGTGACAGGCCGGCATTCTAACCAGCTGAACTACCGGTCCGCATTGCTCTTTCTTTTTACTATAAAAGTAAGTGGTGGGTGGTACAGGGGTCGAACCTGTGACCTACGCCTTGTAAGGGCGCCGCTCTACCAACTGAGCTAACCACCCCCTTGAAAGAGAGCCGCATTCTACCGGATTATCTGTCGGTGTCAAACATTTCAACACCCTGTTCTCTATACATGTATCCACCATCAAATTAATATGTGCACTCTTACATATCACTGAGAATTACATGGAAATTTTTAAAGAATTCACCTTCGAAGCTGCTCATTTTTTACCCAATGTTCCCGCAGAGCATAAATGTCGGAGACTACATGGGCATTCTTATCATGTGCTTGTCTATGTACAAAGTGATATAGGTGAAAATAGTGGCTGGGTTATGGATTTTGGTGACCTGAAAAAAATATTTAATCCTATCTACGATCGCCTGGACCATCGCTACTTGAATGATATCGATGGGCTTGAAAATCCTACCAGTGAAAATCTTGCACGGTGGATATGGAATGAACTTAAACCTAAACTTTCCTTACTCAGCAAAATTGAGGTTCGTGAGACCTGTACCTCTGGTTGTATCTATACTGGAGACTAATCTGTTATTTATTTTATTAGGATCTGCTCAAGCGCTAAACCAAGCTCTGGATACTTAAATTCAAACCCTGATTCCAGCGCTTTCCGAGGACGAACTCTCTGACCAGTCAACAATAACTCCTTGGCCATTTCACCAAATACTAACTTGGCCATGAAAGCAGGCATGGGAAAAATTACTGGCCTCGAAAGCGCCGCCCCTAAAGTCTGACTAAATTGACTATTAGTTACGGGATTTGGCGAGGTTGCATTAACACTTCCGGTAAGATCACTGCGCTTAATACAGTGAAAAATCAATTCAACTTCATCATCAATATGAATCCAAGGCATCCATTGCTTGCCACTGCCTATTCTCCCACCCAATCCCATTTTAAAGGGTGGCACCATTCGCGCCAGCACCCCTTCTTCAGCACCCAATACTATCCCTGTTCTCAAGTAACAAACTCTTGTACCCAACTGACGAAATTGGGCTGCACTATGCTCCCATTCTGAGCAAAGGTGGTGGGAATAGCTATCGCGATGCTTTGCTGCCTCATCAAGGAGCTTATCCTGGTGAGAACCGCAGTAAGGACCGTAGTAACCCACGGCTGAACCACTGACCAAAACTTCAGGAGGCTCTGGTAACTGTTTGAAATAAGTATACAACTGGCTTGTAATACCTACCCTGCTGTCGAGAAAAATCTGTTTTCTGGCAGTATTCCAACGACCCGAAACCAATGGCTCTCCTGCCAAATTGACTACGTAATGAATTTTCTCAGTCGTCGGTAGGTCTTCAAAATTTTTTATTACCTGAATCCCAGGCAGCCTCTTTTGAGCCTTTTCGAGGTTTCGTGAAACGGCAATAACATTCCACCCTTTCTCTTTTGCAGACTGGCAAAAATAATGTCCAATAAAACCTGTAGCCCCCGTTACTAAGACGGTTTTTTTGTCCATTTTTATACTCGTTTGCAAAAGCTTGTTTGTTATTTTTTTGATCCGCTACTTACATTGTAGTTAAAGCCATCAAAATTAGATGAAAAATAAGCACAAAGTATTCACCACTACTTAAGTAGTGGTGAGATTTTTAAGGATATTTCCTGAAAAAACTGAAAATCAGAAGAGGCTAGAGCTAAACCCTCTACCCTAGAGCGCTGCACTCTAGGGAAATCTTGGGCTAGAATAACCCTGGTCAAGGATAACTGAGCTAAGGTAACTAAGTGCTATGAAAGCTGGGCCAGAATTTCCTCAGTTTTTGCTTTCATCACAGCTTGATCTGTTGCTTCAACATTTAACCTGACTACGGGCTCCGTATTACTACTTCTCAAATTAAAACGCCAACCATCAAAAGACATACTAAGGCCGTCTGAATGATCAATCTGCTCGGCAGCTTCAAGATAATTACTTTTTAACGCTGCCAGAACACTAGGAGCATCATCTATTTTTCGGTTAATTTCCCCAGAACAAGGATATTCATCCATTCTGCTCTGTATCATAGAAGATAGGGTATCCCCTGTATCACTGACTAACTCCGCCACCAACAACCAAGGGATCATACCGCTATCACAGTAGAAGAAATCACGAAAATAGTGATGTGCGCTCATCTCGCCGCCATATACAGCATTTTCTTCACGCATGATTTCTTTTATAAAAGCATGGCCACATTTACTTTGTATAGGCTGGCCACCAAACTGCTCACAAACAGATTGGGTATTCCAAACTAAACGGGGATCATGAATAATTTTTTCACCCGGATGTTTACGTAAAAAAGCCTCAGCTAACAAACCAACAATGTAATAGCCTTCTATAAATTCACCACTTTCATCGAAGAAAAAGCAACGGTCAAAATCACCATCCCAAGCGAGACCAAAATCTGCATTATGTTCTCTAACAGCATTGGCTGTGTAATGACGATTCTCAGGTAATAATGGATTGGGGATACCATTTGGGAAAGTGCCATCTGGCTCATGATTTACTTTAATCAACTCAAAGGAAAGATGGCTTTCCAGCGCATCCAATACCGGGCCTGCTGTTCCATTACCTGCATTGACTACAATTTTTAGTGGCCTAAGCTTGGGTGCATCAACATAGGAAAGCAGATGCTCAATATAAGCATCAGAACAACTGATACGACGATAACTGCCCCGTGATTCATTATGAATGGCAGGGAAATCTCCTTCTTCGGCAATTTTTTGGATATCCTTTAAACCAGAATCCCCACTGATAGGACGAGATCCCTCTTTCACCAGTTTCATCCCGTTATAGTCGATGGGATTATGACTGGCAGTGACCATAATACCGCCGCCCACTTTCAGGTAGTCTGTGGCGAAGTAAATCTCTTCTGTGCCACAAAGCCCTATATCTAAAACATCAATGCCCTCATCTCGCAAACCATTGGCTAGAGCGCTTTTCAGTGCGGCACTTGAGGTTCTAATATCCCCACCAACAACCACTGACTCTGGCATTAGCCAGCGGGCATAGGCTCGACCAATTCGGTAGACCGTTTCCGGTGTTAAATCTTCACCCAATTTGCCTCGAATATCGTAGGCTTTAAAACCGTTTATTTTCACGTGTTATCCATAAATATAAAAAATCTGAAAGGTTATCTTTAGGCTCGTTACTATAACTATTTAATAGAGTCCGCTTTAACCGGGTTATCTACAGCATCCAAAGTAACTGATGATGAAGATCGGTCTAAGTATTTTTTTAGGTCTCCACCTATCTCCCCATGCTCCAAGGCATAAGAAACATTGGCCTGCATATAACCCAATTTGCTACCACAATCATGGCTTCGTCCAACAATGCGATACGCTTCCACTGTCTCATGGTGTAATAGTTGTTCAAGAGCATCAGTCAGCTGTACTTCCCCACCAACACCCGTAGGCGTCTTGGCTAACAAGTCCCAAATCACTGGCGAAACCACATAACGCCCCACCACAGCCATATTTGATGGCGCTTCCTCAAGGTCTGGCTTTTCAACCATTCCTTCAATTTTAGCTACGCCGCCAGACACCAGTTCGTGCCCACGACAATCCACCACACCATACTTATTAACGCTTTCCCAAGGTACAGCCTCAACCATAATTTGGTTATGGCCCGTGCGAGAAAAATTATCAATCATCGTAGACAAGTTTTCGTTGGCAAGATTGGAGTGGTACTGGTCTACCAGCACATCGGGAAGCAGTATGGCAAATGGCTGATCACCCACAACTGGTCTGGCACAGTGGATCGCATGCCCAAGTCCCCGAGCGTAAGGCTGACGTACGGAAATAACGGTAACATCTTCCGGCACAATGGCCCGTACTTCATCGAGGAGCTGCCTTTTCACCCGTTTTTCCAGCTGAGCCTCAAGCTCAAAGCTAGTATCGAAATGGTTTTCTATGGAGTTTTTACTGGCATGAGTCACCAGTATGATTTCTTTAATTCCTGCAGCAATCGCCTCACCCACCACATACTGAATCAGTGGTTTATCCACCACGGGTAACATTTCTTTAGGGATAGCCTTGGTAGCTGGCAACATGCGTGTTCCCAGCCCTGCAACGGGAATCACTGCTTTATTTACTATGGGAGATTTCATCTCGGACCTGCCCTGTTATTACTATTTAGCCCTTACTGGGGTATATACAGAAAATTTCATCTATTTTACAGATCTAAAAAGCATAAAAAGTACCATATACGACGCTAAGGCTCCATTCAGATACATATTAAGTACTTTTTCTAGTAATCAATAACCCAAGCAATGGGTGAGGATAGGTGCGTAGCAAGTAAATCCTCGATATCTTGTTGTCTCAGATTGAATCTGTATATAGCCAGTCAGCATAGCTGATGATGTCCGGCGGGAATCGATGGTGTTTGTAGATATTCACCGGCAGACTCTACCAATTTTGACCGCTTAATTTGGCAATACCTTCTTTGGAAAAACCAGCAATTCACCATGGACTACCCTCGCAAGCCTAACCACAATACCGCATCCATTTACTTTATACTTTCGTTGCAAAGGAGTCGTAACATGAAAGCACTGATGACAATCATTCGCACGGTAGTGTTGTTGACATCAATTTTACTTACTGCATGTGATACCGGGCCGCAATTGGATTACTCCCTATCATTGTCCAATGCTGCGGAGGGTGAAGCGGGAGAATCGGTAATTACAGCCGCATTGTCTGCAGACGGTGCTTTTGCTGCTGTTGCCACGATTGATGGTGCAGTGAGCGTCTGGAATATAATACAGCGCAAGGAAATTCAGAATTGGCCCAAAGAAGAGTTTGGCGGTGGAGCCCAGTTCCTCAGCTTTACAGCCGACGGGAAAATGCTATTACTGGCGGGAGTAGATCATTCTGTAGAGGAATCTGCCGATCGCCAGGCCGACATCAACTATTTCATGATCCTCGATATAGCGGATAGTTTGGCCAAACGCATCTGGATCCTAGAAGGAGTACGCCTGACTGCATTATCGCCCTCGGAAGATGGATCAAAGATACTAGCGGGGTTTTCCAATGGTCTCATGGTGCTGTTTGACAGTACCACTTTGACTAGACAAGATTACTCTCTGCATACCGATAAAATTACCGACCTCGAATTGTCTCCTGACGGAAAGTTTGCCCTCAGTGGTTCCGTCGACACCACTGCAGTTTATTGGGAGGCGGCCACAGGCGATATCCTGCAGACTTTTGCCCACAAGAATCGAGTGTCCAAAGTAGCAGTTGACGGTAGTTTCAGTGTGAGCTTTACCTCTGACACCCTGGACAATCAACGGCTGTGGAACCTGGACAATGGCAAGTTGACGACACCCTTAGAACAAAAACAGCGCTGGATGTCCATTTCCGCGGCTCGTTTTTCCGCCAACAGAAAACATCTGTTGATCGCTTCACCCTCGGGGGCTATAAGTATCTGGAATCCAATCAATGGCCAGAATATCGCTCAGTGGAATATTAATTTACCCGTTGTTGATGTGGCGGAAAACAATAGTGGTGATCTGGTGAGTGTGACATCAACGGGGCTTGTAGAGATATGGAAACGGCAATGGTAAATAGAACAGCTTGGCGAGAGTAGTGAGCAAACTAAATAAGGAGTTAGATGACATCTTTCATGATACTTGAGTGTCGATTAGATATTTGTGAATACGTAACTTACTGTCCAGCGCTGTAAGTTGATCCTAAATAGGAAATAGATCTTCTGTCTAATATTTAATCTATCTGCCCTTAGCTAGATCTCTGCATAACAATATCAAGCAAATCACAAAAAATTGTTACACAAATATTAAACAAGTAGAAAAAATCTGACACCAATCCGATAAAAGTACTTCAGGTGATTTTTTATAGATTGATATTGTTAGAAAAATTGGTCGGGGCGGCCGGATTTGAACCGACGACCACTACACCCCCAGTGTAGTGCGCTACCAGACTGCGCTACGCCCCGATATTTTGGAATTCGACACTTTACAAAACTAAGTGCTTTACTATATTGAGTACTTTACAAACTGCAGTGCTTTCACATGCAGGGTTGAGGAAAAATCTACCTGGAAAGAGGCCGACATAATACCGAAAGCTCCCCACAATTCAAGGGAGTTCAAGTATCTCAAAGGGTTTAACTAGGATCTTCTCTCAGGCTTTAAGAACCAGAAGTAACTCTTCCAATTCGCCAACGGTTTGCTCAATAATCTGACGAACCTGGGTAGCTTCTTCACGGGCATCATCGCCAGTCAGTCTCTGTCTTGCGCCGCCGATGGTAAAACCTTGATCGTAGAGCAACGAACGTATCTGACGGATAATCAGAACATCTTGACGCTGGTAATAACGACGATTGCCACGTCGTTTAACCGGGCTGAGGTTTGGGAACTCCTGCTCCCAATATCTCAATACGTGTGGCTTCACATCGCAGAGCTCGCTCACTTCACCAATAGTAAAGTAACGCTTGCCAGGAATAACTGGTAATTGATCGTTATTACTTGGTTCCAGCATAACTTTCCACTCTCGCTTTTAGTTTCTGACCAGGCTTGAATGTAACCACTCGCCTAGCAGAAATAGGAATTTCTTCTCCAGTCTTTGGATTGCGGCCAGGACGCGTATTTTTGTCCCGCAATTCAAAATTACCGAAACCGGATAGCTTCACTTGCTCATTACTTTCCAGAGAGGATCTAATTTCCTCAAAAAAGGATTCTACAATCTCTTTTGCTTCTCTCTTATTCAAGCCCAACTCATCAAAGAGCATTTCGGCTAGATCGGCTTTAGTAAGTGCTGACATGTTTCAATTAACCTCTGAGACTCGCTGCATGTTGTTTTTCTAGGGCGTTTACAACTGTTTCAACGGCCACATTAATTTCGTCTTCTGTAAGGGTGCGTGAACTATCCCTAAAGGTCAAGCCCAGAGCAATACTTTTTCTATTGTTTTCAATACCTTTTCCTTGATAGACATCAAATACCTTTAAGTCAACGAGCTGTCCACCAGCATTCTGACGAACTGTATGGCAGAGGTCGCCAGCGGAAATATCTTCATCAATAATGAGGGCCAGATCACGTCGCACTTCAGGAAACTTACTTACCCCTTTAAAGGCCGGTATTTCATCATTTAGCACTGGCTCTAAACATAATTCGAACACAAACACTGGCTGAGAAAGGTCTAAAGCCTTATGAACTCTAGGGTGTAGCTGCCCTAACCAACCCACTAATTCACCCTGTCGCTCTATTCGTGCACACTGCCCTGGGTGTAACGCAGGATGATTTCCCTTAACAAACTCAAATTGATCAAAGACTTGACTTAGTTTCAGCAAAGCTTCCACGTCGGCCTTAACATCATAAAAATCGACAGGCGTTTGATTGTTAACCCAGCTTTCGGGTGTATTACTGCCAGTAACCGCCCCTGCAATCATAGATTTTTGCTGTAATTCTCCATTTTGAGGCACAAAATTAAGGCCCGTCTCAAAAAAGCGAACACGTGGCTGCTGCCGATTCAAATTGTGGCGAACCGCTGGTAATAGTCCAGACCACAATGTTGTTCTCATCTCAGACATATCACTAGCAATGGCATTGGCCAGTACCACTGCCTCGGTATCCGGAGTTAATTGCTTTTGCACTTCTGGGTCCACGAAACAATAGGTAATGGCTTCGCGGTAACCCCGCGCAACTAGCTGCTGTCTTAGTCTCGGTAAACCTCTTTGGGTTTCAGGTGTCACTTCAATAGGAAGTTCAGAGGAAATTGTAGATGTAGGCAAGCGGTTATAACCGTAGATTCTCGCCACTTCTTCAATCAGGTCTGCCTCTATGGCAATATCGAAGCGCCAGCTGGGGGCCTTACATACCCAACCCCCTCCTAGTTTAGGTGAGCCTGATTTAGAAGAACTGGACTTAGAAAGAATTTCTAATCCAAGTCGCTCTAACATTTCTTCAATCTCATTATCTTCAAGAGATAGACCCAGCTGCTGCTCAAGACGAGCACGAGTCAATGTCACTTCAGCTTCTTGAGGCAAACTACCCTGTACCTCAACAACTGAAACTGGGCCAACCTCACCACCAACAATATCAAGTAACAATGCTGTAGCACGCTCTATAGCGGCTTCTTGAAGCTTGGAGTCTACACCGCGTTCAAAGCGATGTGATGAATCTGTATGCATGCCATAGGCGCGAGAGCGTCCAGCAATAGCAATGGGGTAAAAATAGGCACTTTCTAGGAAAATATCACGAGTCTCTGAACTGACAGCAGTACCAGCCCCCCCCATGATTCCAGCCATAGCTACTGCTTTTTTCTGATCTGCTATCACAAGAGTGTCAGCATTTAACTCAACATCGGAGCCATCTAACAATTCGAGCTTTTCACCTTGCTCAGCCATACGAACTACAATACCGCCATCAAGTTTGGCAAAATCAAACGCATGCATGGGCTGTCCCAGCTCAAGCATGACATAGTTAGTCACATCCACTACAGCATCAATACTTCGAACCCCACTGCGACGCAATTTTTCCTGAAGCCACATGGGAGGTTCGGCAGACACATTCACATTTCTAATGACACGACCGGCATAACGTGGACAGGCCTCTGGTGCTTGTAACTCAACGTCAAAACAATCAGTAATGGTGGCGGCAACAGCATTACAAGGCTGCTCACTCACTGGCGATAAATTTAACACGCCGGTTTCACGGGCCAGACCACGAATGCTTAAACAATCACCACGATTAGGGGTTAAATCTACCTCGATGATTTGATCATTCAGGCTTAAATAATCACGCAAATTAGCACCCACTGGTGCATCGGCCGGCAGCTCCCACAAACCTTCGCTGGCTTCACCTAGTCCCACTTCATCTGGGCCACAGAGCATGCCAAAAGACTCTACATCACGGAGCTTGGCCTTTTTAATTTTAAAGTCACCGGGTAATTTGGCACCTACGGTGGCAAAAGGAATTTTTATCCCGTCACGGGCATTGGGAGCACCGCAAACTACTTGTCTTATTTCAACTTCACCACCAGCCACCTGGCAAACTCGGAGCTTATCTGCATTGGGGTGTTGCTCAGCTGATATAATTTGACCAATCACAACGCCACTAAACTCAGGAGCCACAGGCTCGACAGCATCCACTTCCAAACCAGCCATGGTTAACTGGGCAACCAGCTCTGTGGTATCAACTGAGGGGTTTACCCATTCTCTTAACCAGGATTCACTGAATTTCATTCGTTAATTGCTCGCGACTAATATTTAATAATTTACTTTATAAAAATAATATAACTATTTGTTTTTAAAGTATAAGAATTGACTAAAACTGCCTTAAAAACTGTAAGTCGTTTTCAAAAAACAGTCTTAGATCATTGACCCCATAACGCAACATGGCCAATCGCTCTACCCCCATACCAAAGGCAAAACCTGAGTATTCATTGGCATCGACATTACAATGGGCAAACACATTAGGGTGCACCATGCCGCAACCCATCACTTCTAGCCAGCCCGTGTTTTTACAGATACGGCAGCCCTTACCCTGGCAATTGGTACATTGAATATCTACCTCTGCCGAGGGCTCGGTAAATGGGAAATAAGAGGGGCGAAAACGTACCGGCAAATCTGCTTCAAAAAATGCTTTCAAAAACTGATCAATGGTGCCCTTCAAATCGGCCATGCTGACATCTTTATCCACCACAAGACCTTCCACCTGATGAAACATCGGTGTATGGGTTAAATCTGAATCACAGCGATAAACCCGCCCCGGACAAATAATCCGAATAGGTGGCTCCTGAGATTCCATAGTACGAATCTGAACCGGTGAGGTGTGGGTTCTTAGAACAGTGTTTTCGTTGACATAAAAAGTATCGTGCATTGCCCGAGCTGGATGGTGGGCAGGTATATTCAGTGCTTCAAAGTTATGATAATCATCTTCAACTTCAGGCCCCTCTTCTACGGTATAACCCACCCGAGAGAAAAAGGATTCAATCCGCTCCATGGTATGAGTCACCAGATGTAGACCACCCGCATCTTCACCACGGCCTGGTAAAGTGACATCTACAGCCTCACTAGCCAGTCGAGCTTCCACCGCGGCATTTTCCATGCTGTCACGGCGAAGATTAATTTTTTCCTGAACCTGCTGCTTTACTTCATTAATGCGAGCACCCGCTGCTGGTCGCTCTTCAGGCGACAGTTTGCCCAGGCCCTTCAATAAACCTGTAAGCAAACCCTTTTTGCCCAAATACTCGACCCTTACCTGGTCGAGAGATGCAACATCGGCTGCTTGATCTACAGCCTTTTCAGCTTCACTTGCCAGAAGCTCAAGATTTTCCATTGCTTTGCCTGTCTAATTATTTGACTGTCTAATTATTTGCCTATCTAAAAAAGGCCTTTCTAAAAATGCATATTTAAAACAAAAAAGGGAAAGAGCAACGGCCCTTTCCCTCTTCATACATTCAATTGCCGTGAGCCGGCATGAATGTTAAGCCAGGGCAGCCTTTGCCTGCTCAACAATAGCAGCAAATGCAACCTTATCATGTACAGCCAAATCAGCCATTACACGGCGATCGAGCTCAATATTGGCTTTCTTAAGACCAGCAATCAGGCGGCTATAGCTTAGGCCTTCAGCACGAGACTGGGCATTAATACGAGTAATCCAAAGTGCACGGAAAGTACGTTTTTTAACGCGGCGATCGCGATAAGCATACTGTCCTGCTTTGGTAACTGCTTGAGTAGCAACACGGAAAATACGGCTACGAGCTCCGTAATAACCTTTTGCCTGCTTCAGAATTTTCTTATGGCGACGGTGTGCTTGGACACCTCGTTTTACGCGTGGCATATCATTATCCTCTCAAATAAGTCGGTTAATCAGGAACGAAGTAGACGATCTACCAGTGGCGCATCTGAATCGTTCATGATTCCAGTGCCACGTAGGTTACGTTTACGCTTCTGAGACATTTTTGTGAGGATGTGACTTCTGTTAGCGTGTTTGTGCTTATAACCAGCGCCGGTTTTCTTAAAGCGCTTGGTAGCACCGCTATGTGCTTTTGCTTTTGGCATTTTAGTTCTCCGTATAAGACGGGTTAAATGAAGAAGAAGTCACTCCCGGACAGTCTGCCAAAGGCTGCACGCGGGTAGCGTTAAATATTACTTTTACAGATGCTCATTGCACTAAGGCGACTTGCACTGATACTTCTTCTGGTTTCTTTCGTACTTAATTTTACTAAATAGTATTACTAACTATTTTTTCTTGCTTCTGGGGGCTATCACCATAGTGAGCTGACGGCCTTCCATTTTTGGATACTGTTCAACAGTTCCCAATTCTTCTAGATCCAGCTCAATGCGTTTGAGCATTTCCATACCCAGTTCCTGGTGAGCCATTTCGCGGCCACGGAATCTGAGAGTAACTTTAGCTTTATCGCCATTTTCCAGGAAGCGTGTCAGATTACGCAATTTAATCTCGTAATCACCGACATCCGTTCCCGGACGAAATTTCATTTCCTTAACCTGAGTCTGCTTTTGTTTTTTACGCTGAGCAGCTTGCTGTTTTTTGACTTCAAACAGCTTTTTACCGTAATCCATTATCTTACATACAGGTGGCTCGGCATCTGGTGATATCTCTACCAGATCCAAAGTTGCCGCCTGCGCAGCACTCAATGCATCTGCTAGGCTAACGATACCTGCTTGTTCACCTTCGGCGTCAATTAAACGTATTTCCGGGACGTCGATCTCTTCATTCATACGAGACCGTTTTGCTGATCCCTTCCCATAGCTTTTCTTGATAATTTACTCTCCAGCTTTATCTTTTAAATGCACGCGGCCACGACGGTCTACGTCCTGGGTAAGAAGCTCTGCAAATTCTGCAATACGCATAACGCCTAGATCTTCACCACCCCGTGAACGTACTGCCACGGTCTGTGTTTCAACCTCCCTATCACCGATAACCAGCAGATAGGGAATCTTCTGAATTGTGTGCTCGCGGATTTTAAAGCCGATCTTTTCGTTTCTCAAGTCATTTTCGACTCGGAACCCCTTGTTTTTCAAGGAATCCACTACTTTCTCCACATAATCGGCCTGAGTATCGGTAATATTCATCACCACAGCTTGCTGTGGTGCCAACCAAGTTGGGAACGCGCCTTCGTAATGCTCAATCATAATACCGATAAATCGCTCGAAAGAACCCAAAATAGCCCGGTGCAACATAACCGGTATCTGACGTGATCCATCTTCCGCTACATATTGCGCATCCAGACGCCCAGGCATAGAGAAATCCACTTGAATAGTGCCACACTGCCAGACCCGACCCAGACAATCTTTTAAAGAAAATTCAATCTTCGGACCGTAGAAAGCACCCTCACCTGGTAACATCTCATACTCTAGATCTTTAGCTACCAATGCATCGGCCAAAGCTGCTTCCGCTTTATCCCAAACCTCGTCACTACCCACCCGCTCTTCTGGACGAGTGGACAAACGAATAATCACATCTTCAAAACCAAAGTCCTTATACACATCAAATAGCAGGTCACTGAATACTGAGACTTCTTCCTGTATTTGAGCTTCAGTACAGAAGATATGCGCGTCATCCTGAACAAAGCCACGAACCCGCATTAATCCCTGCAAAGTTCCTGATGCTTCATTCCTATGACAGGCACCAAATTCGGCTAACCTCAAAGGTAAATCACGGTAGCTTTTTAAACCCTGATTAAATACCTGCACATGACAAGGGCAATTCATCGGTTTTACTGCGTAATCACGCGACTCTGATTCCACAGTAAACATATTTTCACGGAATTTATCCCAGTGACCTGAGCGCTCCCACAAAGTACGATCAACAATTAATGGGGTTCTAATCTCGCTATAGCCATTCTGACGCTGCACTTCACGCATATAGCGTTCAACTTCGGTATAAATACTCCAGCCTTTCGGGTGCCAAAACACCATACCCGGTGCTTCTTCCTGCATATGAAACAAATTAAATTTCTTAGCCAACTTACGGTGATCACGCTTTTCAGCTTCTTCCAACTGATACAAGTGTGCTTTTAATTCTTTTTTACTGGTCCAGGCCGTACCATAAATACGCTGAAGCATTTGATTATTAGAATCGCCACGCCAGTACGCACCAGCCACCTTCATCAACTTAAAGTATTTCAACTTTCCCGTTGAGGGCACATGAGGGCCACGACACAAATCCTCAAAGTCACCCTGACGGTAAAGTGATAAATCCTGGTCAGCAGGGATATCTTCAATAATCTCGGCCTTATACTCTTCTCCCAAACCGCGAAAGTAAGCTACAGCCTCATCACGGGAAAGTACTCGACGCTCAATCGTCGCATCTGCCGAAGACAGCTCCGACATCTTAGCTTCAATGGCCGTCAAATCTTCTGGCGTAAAGGGACGCTCATAAGCAAAGTCATAATAAAAGCCATTCTCAATCACTGGCCCAATCGTTACCTGAGCCTCAGGGAACAACTGCTTAACCGCTTGAGCCAATAAGTGCGCTGCAGAATGACGGATAATTTCCAACCCCTCATCAGAGCGGTCAGTAATAATGGCAAGCTCAATGTCAGACTCAACCACATAAGAGGTATCAAGCACCTCACCATCAATTTTCCCAGCCAACGCTGCTTTAGCGAGACCAGGACCAATATCGGCGGCGACATCATGAATACTGATAGAATTTTCGAAACTACGCTGACTACCGTCAGGAAGAGTAATAACAGGCATGCTTTTGTCCTTTGCCAGTGGTGACCCTTACCAAAGGCCACATGGTTAATGCTGCAAGTACAGCAATATGATAAAAATGGGCATTCTACCGTCTTAATGCTCAGAATCAAGACGCCCCTACACTAGCTTGCCTGCAAATACTTGAAAGGAAAGGCCGGAAGCTGTTTTGGGCATCAATTTCGAGTGAGCTACACAAGCCATTGAACCAATAATTTTTTGGCTTCTGATGGCTAAACAGTAACGAGTTTTTTAACTAGGAAGGTTTACATACACAGTTTAAATAGTAAAATAGCCAACTTCATTTTTAGGGCTATAGCTCAGTTGGTTAGAGCACCTGCATGACATGCAGGGGGTCCTCAGTTCAAATCTGAGTAGCCCTACCATTCCTTTTAAAATCAAAGGGTTAACGACCCTTTTTGTTCAGAAACTTGTATATTCTTGTTATGCAAGTTATCGGTCTATTTAAATACTTATCCACCAACCTCTGTCATTGAAACTAAAGGGGTCTGCCCCATTTAGTTAAATAATACCCAAAGCAACTAATAAATTTATTGAGTTGTACACCGTCTTCTAAACTCACGCTTCTTCCTCGGCTTCACGGATGCGCTCTTGTCGTTCTTGCTCTTCTTGCATCACTGCTTTGATTTCGTTTAACACGGAATCTATATCAGTGCTGTCGCTGTCATCTTCAAACTCACCACTGAGCGTTGAGGTAGGTGTTAAGTTTCCCTCTTCGAACAGCGCCCACATTTCTTTGGCGTATTGGGTGTGTAATAAGGCCGGGGCGAATTCGGCATAATGGCGACGCATATTGTTGACGTCACGGGCGAACATTTCTTGTGCGCTGTTATTCGCGGCAGCATTCACCGCTTGCGGCAAATCGATAATCACCGGGCCATAGTTATCAACCAGCACGTTAAATTCTGATAGATCACCGTGCACAATACCCGCACAAAGCATAAGCTTAATGTAATGCATCATCAGGGTATAATCTTCAATCGCTTGCCCTTCTGACATCACCACATCACCGAGCTGCGGAGCAACATCGCCCGCCTCATCGGTGACTAATTCCATTAACAATACGCCATCAACGCAACCGAACGTTTCGGGTACACGTACACCTGCGCTAGCTAAACGGGATAAAGCATCAACTTCGGCATTCTGCCAAATTTCTTCTTGTTGTTGGCGGCCATAGTTTGAACGTTTTTCCATGGCACGTGCTTGACGGCCACTTCGAACTTTTCGCCCTTCTTGGTATTGCGCGGCTTTTTTAAAGCTGCGTTTAACCGCATCTTTATAGACTTTCGCACAGCGAATATTGCCGCCACAGCGGACAATAAAAACATCCGCTTCTTTGCCGCTCATTAGTCGGCTAATAACGTCATCGATTAAACCATCATCGACGAGGGGCTGTAGGCGTTTAGGTATTTTCACGGGCTGTCTGCTAAGTGTAGTCGGCCATCAATCATTATTTGATCAAGTGCGTGCTTGTGACTTTGGATCAAACAAAATATCACCGCTTGGGGGTTAAGGGTGGAGCTGAGCCTCAGCCGACCTATAGCGCCCACAACAGCGACTGCTGCATGGCCGCTTTGGCTGATCTATATGTTTACTTGGTTAAAGCGGCACAACTTTATTTGCACATGGGCCTTTTTGACCTTGGCCAACTTCGAATTCAACCGCTTGGCCGTCATTCAATGTTGCATAACCACCATCTGCTTGAATTTCCGAATGATGGACAAAAAGATCTTTATCTCCATCTTCAGGTGTAATGAAACCGAAACCTTTATCGGCATTGAACCACTTAACTGTACCTTTGCTCATGTTATTTTCTCTGTCGTTATGGTGAAAAATTATAGATACCACGATTCCAATTCACCGTTTGGAGGTCGAGGCCATGATATTCAAATTCTAGGTGTTATTATTAATAGTAGTTTCGTCACCCTTATCTGATGAAACCTGATCTGCTTCAACACCTTTCGCCATCTTATTTAGTCGCTTTTCTTCCTTTTTCTTCTTTTTTGCAATTTCTTTCTGTCTTTTTTCAAATGAGTAATTGGGTTTTGCCATTAGAATCCCCTTACGTTAGTTCATATATAAATGATGTTTGTATTATACATACAACACCGCAAGCAAAGGCGCGCATTAGCGCGTCCAGCCCACAGGGCGATTTTGGCTTGCCTTGTTAACTGCTCGAAATTGTATAACTGTGCCTACAGTAAAGCCGGGCAATATAAACGCCAAAACAGTGCCACAGGAATAGGGAATTTATACTGATAGCGATACAAACAGAACTAATGCAGCTATATAAGTACTGGCTTTTTTCAGAGGCCCGCACTTACAGCACGAACTTCTCAACCGCTAGAGCAATAACACCAGCAAGTGCTAAAAAGCTCAAAACTTTCCAGGTACCTACAGAGCTTTCTAACGACGCTACGCGATTTTCTAAAGAAGCAGGTTTAGCTGCAGGTTTGTTATTGCTAGAAGGTTTGCGACTGCCACCCTCTAAAGGAATAACAGCTTCAGCCTGAGGGCCTTTGTCTGAGTCTTTGTCGACGAATTTAACGGCTAAACCCTGTCGGATAGGCCCATCGCCTTGCCATTCACTTTTGTGGAAGAAGAAGTCTTCGCCGCTTTTGTCGTCGGCAATAAAGCCGAAGCCTTTTCGAAAATCGTAACGTTTAATAATACCTTTGGCCATGCTTGTATCCTACTCAATGTGTAATAACGTAATGCTGATGATTGTGAATTCTGGTTCGATCGTTAAGTGGTTGCCAATAATGGTGCTAATGCATATTTTTCCAATTTAAGTATCTGTTCCCTTATAGCCGAATACAGTTAACTGTTAATTCATCAGCCTGAAGGCCTTTTAACGAGTAGGGCGCTGTCTCAGAGAAGGATTGATACCAAAAACACAACATTTTAACCTGATAATCAATGAGTTGTAACCTAGATTATGAAGAGATGGCATTATTGACAATCTTAAAAATCAACACCTTAGTAGATACTTTTCCTTGATACAGAGCCTAGTGACTTATAATTTCGTACATCCAGACACTCGAGCTATTTTAAAATAGCTACAACCGAATCAAGCCATCCCATCAACCATCCTTTTCAAGTGCGTCACTTCATCTCTTATGTTCGCCGCTTCTTCAAACTCTAAATTTTTCGCACTCTCAAACATTTTATCTTCCAGCACCGCGATTTGTTTCCATACATCTGACTCTGTATGCAGCTCACTTTCATCCACATGATACTTGCCTCTGGATTCAGCCACCTTCCTTGAACCTTTACCCGGTATTCCCGCAGCACCTTCCATAATATCTGCCACTGATTTGATGATGCCTCGTGGGATAATCCCATGCTTCTCATTATGTTTGATCTGCGCTGCACGGCGACGCTCTGTTTCGCCCATTGCCCTTTGCATGGAACCTGTAACCTTATCGGCATAGAGGATTGCCCTACCCTCAATGTTTCTCGCTGCACGGCCAATGGTCTGAATCAACGATTGCTCTGAGCGCAAAAAGCCTTCTTTGTCAGCATCAAACACGGCCACTAATGCCACCTCTGGCATATCGAGGCCTTCTCTCAACAAGTTAATACCGACCAACACATCAAATTTACCCAAGCGAAGGTCTCGAATAATTTCTACCCGCTCAACGGTATCAATATCCGAATGCAAGTAACGGACTCGGACACCATGCTCACTCAGGTATTCTGTAAAGTCTTCGGCCATGCGTTTGGTCAGAACAGTAATCAATACACGCTGCTCTTTAGCCACACATTGATTAATTTCAGATAACACGTCATCTACTTGGGTAGTTGCCGGGCGCACCACAATTTCTGGATCCAACAAACCCGTTGGCCTCACGACCTGTTCTACAACCTGACCTTCATTAGCTGCTTCATATTTACTGGGTGTGGCAGAAACAAAAATCATTTGAGGTGCTAAACGTTCCCATTCATCAAATCGCAGTGGGCGATTATCCAATGCCGAGGGTAGGCGGAATCCATATTCCACCAACGTTTCTTTTCGGGAGCGGTCACCTTTATACATGCCGCCCAACTGGGGCACGGTGACGTGAGATTCATCAATAACTAGCAGGGCGTCAGGCGGGAGGTAATCAAATAGTGTGGGTGGAGGGTCACCCGGTTCGCGGCCTGAGAGATAGCGAGAATAGTTTTCGATGCCATTGCAGTAGCCTAATTCCTGCATCATCTCCAGATCATAACGAGTGCGCTCTCGCAATCGTTGCTCTTCCACTAATTTATGCACAGACTGCAACTGCTCCAACCGCTCAGACAGTTCACCCTTTATCTGATCAATGGCGTTAACAATCATTTCCCGCGGTGTAACGTAGTGGGATTTTGGATACACACTAATTCGTGGCACCCGCTTTAACACTTCACCGGTCAGCGGGTCGAATAGGGAAAGGTTTTCCACTTCATCATCGAATAGTTCGATTCTGACAGCCTCACGATCAGAATCCGCCGGATAAATATCAATGACATCACCGCGAACTCGATAAGTAGAGCGCTCGAATACTGCATCGTTACGTGTGTATTGCAGTTCAGCCAAACGACGAAGAACTGCTCGCTGATCAATTTTATCGCCACGAACCAAATGTAATAACATTTTTAAGTAGGATTCTGGATCACCCAAACCATAGATAGATGACACCGTAGCAACCACGATGACATCCTTCCGCTCCAGTAATGCTTTGGTCGCAGAAAGTCGCATTTGCTCAATATGCTGATTTACCGAGGCATCTTTCTCAATAAAAGTACCGGAAGATGGCACATAAGCTTCGGGCTGGTAATAGTCATAATAAGAAACAAAATACTCGACGGAGTTTTCGGGGAAGAAATCCCGCAGTTCACCATATAGCTGGGCTGCAAGAGTTTTGTTGTGAGCCAAAACGATGGTAGGACGCTGCACTCGGTCAATAACATTGGCAATGGTAAAGGTCTTTCCTGACCCAGTAACACCCAACAAGGTTTGCGCGGCCAGCCCGGCATTAAGGCCTTCCACCAGCTTCTCAATTGCTTCTGGCTGATCACCCGCTGGCTGATAAGGACTTACGACCTTAAATAATTTTGGCTCCGTAGCGTTATCCAATGCGATTCCATATATGAGAGTGGCAAAAACGATGCATTATACGCTAGAAAAAGCCCTTAAATAGATGCCCGATCAAGGCTTGACTACCCCCATACCGATATATAAGATACGCGCCTCTTAACCGATCCGCCTTAGCTCAGTTGGTAGAGCAAATGACTGTTAATCATTGGGTCGCTGGTTCGAGCCCAGCAGGCGGAGCCAAACAATACGGGGGTTGTAGTGATACAGTCCCCGTTTTTTGTGCCTGAAATAAACAACTGGGCAACGATCTGGGCTACAAAAATACCTAAAACATGGAGACTATTTGTAAATGACAACTGATGGAAAGCAATATTCCTACGACCTAACAGCTATCTCGACACCTGGTTAAATTGCCGAAGATCCTGTTAATTTTCCTTGTCGTATCGACGAACCGTCACGCTCCTCCCATCTTCAACGTCATCACTCGGATGATTGATGACAGATTCACCTTCCTCAACACCTTCGAGAATCTGCGCAATCAAACCGTTACGCTGCCCTACTTTAACCTCACGCCGTTTGGCGTGATTATTCTCTATGACAAATACTGCCCATCCATTTTTATACCGAAACAGGCCGCTGGCGGGGATCTGTAAGACATCCTCCTGGTGCCAAAGGATAAAATGCGCCTCTACGCGGTAACCATCGCCTAGTCGTTGCCATTGCGTAGCAGGTGAGGTGAAGTCTGAAATAATTAATACACGCTGCTCTTCCACCCCCAAGGCGGAAACTTTGGTAAAGCCGACGGGTTCGACAATCCGCACGGTACCCTTTAGTGGTTGTTCACCGCCCCAACGATCAAATAGCACATTCATTCCCGGCTTAATTTTGACGGCATCAGCAGAGAGCACGTCCACTTCGATTTCCAGTGCCGAGGGATCACCAACTTCTATTAATGGCTCGCCGGTGCTAACAGGGCTGGCGCATTCTTGCTCGATTCTCAGAATGTTGCCGGTGATGGGCGAGCGCACCGTAATTCGATCAGCCAAGTCATGGCTGGCAACACTATATTCAAGCACACTTTTGGCCGCTTCCAGTTCATAACGTGCCACATCGACATTGAAGTCAGCAGAGCGTTTGTCCGCCGCCGTGGTATTAGCGTCAGCGACGGCCTTGTCGAAGACATCGCGTGAAATCAGCGCCTTCTCCAAGAGTGGTTGTAAGCGTTTCAATTCAGTTGCGGCCAATAGTTCTGTCGCAGCGGCAGCCCGAACCCGTTCTTTAGCGGCTCGCAAGGCTGAATCAGCGGCAGCAATTTCCGCATTAGCCTGGGCGCGGCTGCGTTGATCCAGCACCTCTGATTCCAGCGGAGCAATGTCCAGTAGTATCTGACCCTGTTCAACCGGGTCGCCAACATTGAGTTGCACACGACAGGTGACACCATTAACCGGCGCCGAAATAATATAGCGGTCGATTACCCGGGTGCGGCCTTCTTCTTCGACTGTAATCGTTAAGGGCGCGCGCTTAACTGTGGTCGCTTCAACCATTACGGGTTGCGGCCAGAAGCCCCACATCAGCAGGCCGGTAATCAGCACTGCAATGAGGATGATAAGTGGATGTTTTCGCAATAGGCTAGGCACTGGCTTACTCCTTGCTCTTTAATACGGCGACCATGTCGAGACGGGCTAGGTTACGCCAGATTATTAGAGCGGAAATAATGGATGACAGTATTACCACCAAGGCGGCAAAAGCATATACATTCAGGCCTAATACCAGCGGAATGCGATACAGATCGGTGTCGAATTCATAGGCCAGGTAAGCACATAGACCATAGCCGAAGAGGATGCCTAGCGGAATGGCGACCAGTGTAAGCAAGGCCATTTCACCCAGTAAAATATAGGCAACCTCGGCGCGCTGGAAACCCAGCACACGCAGGCTAGTCAACTCGCGGCTACGCTCCGACAGGGCAATGCGCATGTTATTGTAAACCACCCCAAAGGCGATGCTGCCACCGAGCAAAGTAGTGATAAA
>Ga0209345_10002237_pt1 | contig 21592 bp, 14 predicted proteins | sample Cruoilmetagenom7_FD_187294 | JGI IMG/M metagenome (GOLD analysis project Ga0209345, IMG submission 187294) | Oil polluted marine microbial communities from Coal Oil Point, Santa Barbara, California, USA - Sample 7 (SPAdes) (version 2) | ecosystem: Environmental > Aquatic > Marine > Oil seeps ... | reverse complement strand
CGATTGTTCCTGAACTTGCGAGAAACCGAGGCAAGACTTATCGATACTATGTCAGCAAGAATCCGCCCAGACATAGTCAGGACAGCGGATGGCGAATTCCAGCCAAAACGATTGAACCGCTTATCAGAGATATGTTGATAGCAATGTTTGAATCCAAACAAGCCATAATGGAATTGCTAGATATCCAGTCCCCATCCATAGATCTAGTAGGACGCATTGAACAACTATGTGAAACAATAACGGGACCACTCCTGGCAACTGATTACGAAATACTTAGAAAGGCGCTGACCACTTTGATCGATAAGATTACTGTTCATCTTGACCAAATCATTGTCCGGTTCCGTCCCCGCCCCTTTGCTGAAGCTCTGAAAATAGAGCTGTCTGCAAGCACTTTATTTGAACTCAGCAAATCCATGACATTGCGGCGGCGAGGCAGAGAGCTAAAAATGGTCATAGGTGGGGATATCCACAGAACACCAAAGCCAGATCCATCACTAATTGTACTTGTCGCCAGAGCCTATGAACTGCGAACGGGACTGCAGAATGGGTCAATACCTTCGATCAAAGCGTTTGCAAAGGCACACTCTATCGATCACGCGGATGCCAAACGTCTTTTGCCGCTTGGGTATCTGGCACCGGATATTGTAGACGCAATTATCAATGGTCAGCAACCTAGTCACCTGACGGCTCGCGATCTGAAAAGCAGCTACACGTTACCCCTGCTTTGGTCCGAGCAAAGGGTCAAACTCGGATTCCCTGCAACCTAATCCCCGTCAATTCCGCAACCTCAATTCATTAACGCACCCAACGAAGGGGTCACGGAAATGGCCCGTAGAGACTATGGGCTCAAATCAACCCAAACCGTGCCAGATCACTGTCTCTCTCGATCTACAACCCAATTTATATCCTGCTAAGTATCGGAAACTAGGGCACTCTTTGGAGAGGGATGAAGTACAGGATGTTTTGGGTGAATGGATGGTGGACGATACTGGGATTGAACCAGTGACCCCTACAATGTCAATGCGGAGTTCCCCTTCCCGAATTAACCATCCATTTTTAAATCAACGCAATAAAAATCAATAAATTACTTTATTTTTTCAAACACTTAAGCACACCGAATAACTACAATTGAGGTTCGGCTAACCTTTACATAACATTGCTTTTTATCGCTGTAAATCGCTATTTATAGCCAAATATCGCCCCCAACTGTGCCAAAAGTGTGCCAAAACCCTGATTGCCAAATGTCGTGAACCAGGATCGGCAAACTTGTAAAAATGCACTGAAATTAGATTCAATCTGTGCCAAAAGCGCTGATGTCAGACATTCGCATAGTTGAGGTTTTAATCTCCCACATTGTGTTATTGAAATAATGGATTGAGCAACTACCCACAATATATTGTCCCCTCACTACACCCATTTAGGGTTATTCACATCCGTATCTAGATATGTAAAATTTTCTATGATGGAGACTGAAATGAAAAAAATTATTCTCACTACAATCGTCGCCTTTTCTGCAATTGCCCCACCTCTTATTGCAATAAGTTTAGAGGAGGCTAATGCAGCAACGCCAAGTAAACCCTCAAAATCGGAGTCAGATATGAAGCGTATTATTCAAAATTTAGTTCGAATTGAAAATGATTTGAATAAAGTTAAACCAACTACAAGTGAAAATAGTTTAAACAACATTCAGAAAAAAATTGATCGTAGTCGAAAATTACTTTCAGTTATCCCAAAAAATGCCCCGGGCTATAAGGTGACTGACGAAAGTATAAATGAGTTTGAACGGCAGTTACATGCCGTTCAAGACAAATCCAAAGGCGCACAACAAAATCGTGAAGCTGATCTAGAAAAAATGAAAAGTTTATTAGCACAAACAAGTAAAGAACATCATTTTAAGTTTATTTCAAGTGCAGAAATTTTAAGTTCCTCCATGGCATTCATGAACTATCAACATCCTCACATGAATCGCAAAGACAGTATTACACAAGAATACAAAAATTATGCTACACAGTTCCCAATTGTTTTTGATAAAGTTTCCGAGCTTCTTGATTTTTTTGATAACATGGACACCCGCGATATACACATGGTTTTTGATTCATTGACGAGCCAAATGGTAAGTTCAAACGGGAAAAAATATGTGTCTGCAAAAGAGAATTTAGATAATTTTGGGTTGAAAGCTATTCAGGAAGCTGACGCAAAAATTGATGTCGCTGGAATGAATGCTCGGAATGCAATACTTGAAGAGAGAGCAGTTGATGTACTAACTGATACATCAATATCCAGTGCCTTAAATTACCTAGAAAATAGCTTTACTATATATAAAGCTCGTCCTGATGCAGATTCTGTTATTTTGCAAAAATATAAAACACTTGAAGCAAAAGCTGATAAAGAAATTAATGATGTAATGTTAGAAGCGTTAACAATCATTACTAAAAACAATGTCCCCGTGCCCAATGCCTTTAATGGGTCTGACCGCAAAACAATTGAGCAAATGGTTAGGGCACGATGGAAAGAGGCATATCCAGGCGATGTAATCCTTCAAGTGCGTATTAAGCAATCTGATTGGGTTCGTCGAAGAGAGCCTGGTTGGCGGAACGGGTATTTAATAATGCTCGATTACTCAATATTGACACCATATGTAGTCGTAAAAGAAAAAGATGGCCTTGCTTCACAATGGGGAATGATTGCTGAAAAAGACCATACACTTCAAGATAAAATTTCTATTTCATTTGGCCGATTGCGTACAAAAAAACTTGAACCACTGTACACGGTTCTTCAATCCAATTTAGATTAGAAAAGTGTGCAATTTTATTTGTGTTTTGCAAATAAAACAGTCTCTACACTTTACTTTGCAAACTCAGATTCAGTTTCTTGACGAACCGTTCCCATTGGGTGGCGGCAACTTCAATAATAGCGTTACACCAGTTCTCAAGCTTTCTATTTTCAGAGTGCCGTTTATACGCTCGGATCGCGACTCCATACTTTCAATCCCTTTGCCATTGCTGCGCATTCCTTCGCCTTCACCAAACCCACGACCGTTATCCTGGATCAAAATTTCGTAAGGGTATTTTCTATCACCATATCGGCAACGTAGTGCAATGTGGATATGGGTTGCATTGGAATGTTTTATAGTGTTTGAGCTTGCCTCTTGCATAATTCTATAAATTTGCAAAACTGTATTAGCACTATACTCAGCCTGTGTTGCATCTTGCTGAATGTCCCAATTCAAGCTGATACCTGATGCAATAAATTGATCTTCTACGCGTTCACGAAAAGCACCCATAGATATTGCAAGTGTATCACCTGCGCTATCCAAACTATCAATAATGAGTCTTAATTCATCTAAACTCTCCTGAATGGCATCAGGAACTTCTTTATAAGCTAAAGATTTGGAACGAGTTCTTAATATAATTCCAGACAATCTGGCCCCGAGGCCATCATGCATATCCTGCATGATACGTCTGCGCTCTTCTACGACCGCACGGCTTTTTGCGTTACTTCTTATACTTTGTTCACGTTGAGCAAGCTTAGACTCAAGAGTCTGATTGATATTCATGGCTACCCTACGTGCCCGAGTTGCTTCTGCCGCAATTGAAGCACACATACCCAACCCGAGCAACAATCCGCAAAGTGGAGCAAAATAAAATGTCAAATAGACGTTTTCAGAAAATGGCATTTGAATATGAAATATATTATCCATTTTATCTACAAACAAAGAAAGTGTACAAATCAGGAATATTATAATTTCTACTGTATCTTCTCGTTTTCCACGCCATAAATATAGGAAGAAAACAACAAATGCGAAGACTGTGAAAGTTATTGTCAAAACATTATCAATCATCCAAGGAATACTAATTCCATAAACGCGACGAATACCAAGGCTCACTATAACTATAGGCAAAAAAACAATTATTGTATAAAGTCCAAAGAAAATATTTCGCACGCGAAGCGTGTTCCAAACATTTGTCCATACAACGGCAAAATGTGCGATAACTATAACTGGCAAATAACTTAGTACATAAGTCGTTATCCTTAAGAACGGCAGTGGTAATGTGTCAAAAACACCCAAAATGGATAAATTTCGTAATGTCCAACTCGCCATAAGTAGAATGAGAATATTTATTTTCTGCCTATCCTCAATTTGCCAATCCACAAGAATGCACATTAAAATAACAAAAAGCATCATAGCAATAGCAGCACTCACCAAGTCAAAAGCAAAAAATTTCCCCCACGCCACTGCACGGAGTATAATATTTGCATCACCAATATAATACAACGGCAGAGATTTGTATGTACGTCCTGAGCTTTTTACGAGCAGTACATTTTCTCCTGCATTTATAAATTCGCTTGGAAAAACATAGGCTGTTGGCCCATATCCACTAAGAGTCCCTTGCGGGTCAGTTGGCGATTGTCCCTTCAACAAGCGTCCATTCAACCGTATTTCATTAATCTCATAACGCGATGTAAAAAACACTGCAGTTGCTTGAGATTGATCAATAATATCAAACGAAATTCTGAAAACACCAATTGCAAGAGGCTCACCAGTATTACCTGCAGGATCTTTATAATCATACAAGGGATCAGCTCTAAGCGGTACAGATATCGGAGTTTCCGAACCTGTTATTGTACCATCTACAGTCATAAAAAGTGTTACTTTGTTAGGCGAGCTTAAACCTGAAGGCTTTGATAGTGATTCAGAGAAAAATAATCCTGCCCAAACAACGAGTATAGCAAGACATGCTTTTACTCCTGCTCGGGAGAAATGTTTCATTCCAGCTGAAAACATCAAAAAACTCGATTTTCATTATAAATCAATGAGACCACTCGTAACGCCCTTTATAACAGCTTCAGCTCGTGAGTTGACGGCTAATTTTCGATAGATCGTTTTTATATATTTAGCAACTGTATGGTGAGATAAACCCAAACGCCTCGCGACCTCTTTATAATTAAGTCCTTGCGCTAAAGCTTCCAATACTTCTTGTTCTCTTTTAGATAGACTTGATGTAAGAATCTTTCGTGCGGGTTCTGGTTTGTATTCCTCCTTTACTGATCGCAATAAATGGCGAGCTACTTTTGGACTCATAGGTGCTTCACCAGCTAAAACTGCATCTATTGCTCTCTCTACCTCGGCTAAGCGGAACTCCTTCTTTATGTATCCATGAGCACCAGATCTAATTGCCTTAAGAACGCTAATTTCGTCACCTAATGCGCTTAACACAAGAACTTTAGCACTGCCGGTGGACGTTATGTCCTTGATAAATTGAAAGGCCTCACCATCTTCTAACACTAAGTCAGCAAGTACAAATTCTGGTTTTTGGTCCATCAATTTATAAGCATCTTTAATTCGTCCTGTATGTCCACAAACACGTAAATTTGATGATGAATCTACTAACTCAATCATTGCCGACCTTGCAACCGGATCATCCTCTAAAATAATGACATTATACATGATAGCCTTTTTTAGTTTTTTGCTGAGGCTATCATGACATCGGCAAGAGTCACACCCCCTATATGGGTCCATCCCGATAGCTCAGATTCAATTAATTTTTTGATTTTGCTGTTGTTACAAAGCCAGTTGTTAAATTGGTCAAATGTAGTCTTTGACGAATTAATTCAAATTTCACTTTTGTAAGCTTCAAATTTGCATTGTCACGTTTCAACCGAATTTCTATAAGTTCAGAAAACGTCAATGCACCTAAATTATATTCTTGCACAGCGCTATCATAGTGAGCGAGAACCGCAGTCTTAGCCTCAACTCTCGCCTCAACTTCCCGGGACAGCAATTTAATTTGAGCTGTAATAGATAGAGTTTTTTGATGTAATAAGCGGGCAATTTCACGGGTTTTAAAATAAGCCCTCCGTGTATCAAGTTTTGTGCGCGTAAGCTTTGCTTTTTGTCGTCCACCGGTCACAATTGGTAGGTTTACTTCTATGCCAATTTGATTGCGAATGCCCCATCCTTCATTAAAATTATCATATCCATATAAACTAGTGCCCACAGCTTCAATTATTGGAAGCCGTGAGCGCTTTGCAATACTTTCTTTTATCTTTAATGATTGATATCGAGCATCTTCAGCCTGATACAATGGTGACTGAGCCATATCTGCCATAGTGTATTGTCGCGTTGTAAACGGTATCATTTTTGCATCTAACCAAAATAAAACGGATTTTAGATTGCATACCCCCTTAAACTCCCCATTGCGCGTTAGCAATTGGCTCTCTGCATCAGACTTTAACGCCTCGATAAAAGATATATCACCCGCCGTACTAGCAAACTCTGCCTTTGCCTCTGATATGTTAGAAATTGTTGTTGAGCCTTGCGCTAACATAAGACTTAAAGTGTCTACCTTTTCCTCTAAATATGATTGCCGATCATTCATAATCAAAAGCGTCTCATTTGCTTCAAGAATATCCACATAAGAATTAATAATCTCGAAAGCTTCTTTCTCTTTCGTGGCGTTATACCGTGCAGACGCCTCCGTTCTTTCATAACCAACAACCTTTCGCTGTAAGCCGCTACGTCCAAAATCAAACACTCTTTGACTAAGGCGCAAGCCTATATTATTATCAACTTGAACTTGGGAAAATGGCGTATCCCCTGCGGCCGTCCTAGCAATCGCGGAAACTTGTGGTCGCCAATTGGAACGAACAGATAATAAATTATTATCAGCTATTTCAATATCTAATTGAGCTGATTTAATTAATGGTGATCCCAATAAGTTTGAATCCAATATTTGTGGTAGTGGAGTGCACGCCAATGCCTCCATAGTTATACAGCACCCCCCTAAAACGGTAGAAAGAAAAATGAAGTGTCTCATCTGCCGCGCAACCCTGCAAATATAGATTCATTTAACGGATCTAATATATGCTCCAGAGTTGTCCTTTTCGCACCAGAAAAAATAAACACACTGACAGGTAACCCTGGCGAAATCATTACACTGTTACTAGGAACATCTGCCAAACGGATTCGTACATCATAATAACTAGTTTGCGTTTGTAGATCAGAAATTAGATCAGCGCTGATATCTATTATTTCACCTAATAACTCAGGTACATCTCTATTGTCAAAAGCTGTTATTTGTGCCCGAACAACCAATCCCTTCAATACAGATGCTCGATCACTGGGGTTTATTCTTACAGACGCTATGATTGATTGTGACGCAGGTACAATTTCCATAATGGGATCACCCGCGCGAATGATTCCACCAATTGTATGAGCTGTCAAATTTAGTATTTTTCCTGATTGTGGTGCCGTAATAATAGTACGATTCATAACATCTTTTGCGGCGATTAGTCTTTCCTCAGAGGATTGAAACTCTCTTAGAGTTTCAACTCGTTGTTCGGCTAACATACTTTTATACTTTGCATTAACTTGAAAAATTTGGTTCCTAAAATCTATTGCGCCAGATTCCGCATTATTAATTTCATTTTGCAATCGAGCAATGTCCGAATGTGTTGCCGCAATATCTCTTTCCAGCAACCTCACTTCATCAAGCCGGACAAGTTGTAAATCCGCTAAATGTTGCTTTCGCTTTAACTGATCTTGCAAAGCGGTTAGTGCTGTATTTGCAGCGATTTGCTGGGTCAAAATTACCTTAACAGACACGCGTGCATTTCGTGCTCTTTCTCTTAATACATTTACCTCTGCGGTTAAAGTTGCTGTTTCTTGTTCAAATAACTCTGTCTCGCGCAGAAAAATGCTATCACGCTCTGCCAAAGGGAGATCATATGTTTCCAAGTTGGAAAAATCCAAATGTGCCAGATCCGCGCTTTGAGCATCCAGTCTAAAAATGGACGCGGCAAGGCTTGCAGTGTTATATATAAGCTCTGATTTTGCTGCCTGCCCGGCAACATTAGTCAAAACCAATAATGTGTCCCCTTGCTCAACCTGACTGCCTTCGCTCACGGCCACAGATTCAACAATACCACCTTCTAAATGTTGTATTACTCGGCGATTATCTTCCACAATGATTTGACCACTGGCAGCCACACCCTCATCCAATTTAACAAATCCTGCCCACAGTAAAAACCCACCAAAAAGAACAAAGCAAACAAACGCACAAGCCTTTATTGTGGGATCTTTGAGTAATGGAGCTTGATCAGACATTGCCAGAATTCATTTTAGATTGTTGAGAAAATTGTGCCTTACGTGCTTTTGCATAATCTGATCCAGACGCTGACATGACAGCTCCGTCTCGAATAACCAGTACTTTATCTGCAATATTAATCAAACGAGGATCATGCGTTGATAACATGGTCACAGCTTTGTCTTGTGCTGCCGATTTTATACCCCAAATTAACTGTCCAACGCCTTGCTGATCTAAATTCGCACTCGGTTCATCAAGAAAAATCGCACACGGCTGACCAAACATCGCTCTTGCTAAACCAATCATTTGAGTTTGCCCCGCTGAAAGATGCGTTCCACCGTCGCCAATCATTGTTTCATAACCGTTAGGAAGGCGTAAAATAATATCATGCGCTCCACATGCACGTGTCACCTTAAATATTTCGTCGTCATCAACATCATTCATGCGGCACACATTTTCTTTCACGGAAATTGGCAAAAGTTCTATATTTTGTGGCATATAACCTACATATTGACCCCTATTTTCTGGCGCCCAATCATGAAGGTCACGTCCACCAAGTCTAACCACCCCATCACTTGGCGCCCAAGCACCTGCGAGTGTTTGTAAAAGCGAGGTTTTTCCACAGCCATTTCCACCAATAATCGCGACGATTTCACCTTGCAAAATTTTATGTGAAAAAGAACGAATAAGATCCGTCTCCATGCCCGGAATACGTACAGCAAGGCGTTGAATTTCAAGTGTCGACTGTGGCTTTGGAAGATTTAATACCGGGCCAGCACATTCTTCAACTTCAGCCACACGAAGCTTTAATTCATGCCATGCTGCACGCGCTCTCGATAGGTTACGCCATCCACCAACAACGTGATCGACAGGTGATAAGGCACGCCCCATGAGAATGGAGCCCGCGACGATACCGCCTGCGGAAATTTGTTGATTAATTGCAAGAGCAGCCCCAACTCCGAGTGCAAGAACTTGTAAAATTTGACGAATTGTCCGCGAAAGGCCCGAATAAAACCCATCAATGCTAGCTGTTTTTGTAGCTGCATTTAATGCGCTATCATTGGTTTTAGACCACTTTAATTTTGCCTTACCACCCAGACCCATCACAGCAATAGCGGAACGTTGACGCTCCAAACCCAGCGCAAACCGACGCGCAGTAGAGCCCTCTTCTAGGGTCAAATCTCCGGTGCGTTTTGAATGAATTTCGGACACAATTGCCGTTAAAACAATGAGGCCCATACCCACAACCCCGATAATGCCAAGAACAGGATGTAGAACAGCCAACAATATCAAAAACAAAGGCGCAAACGGTAAATCACAAAAAGCCGTAGGCAATCCACTCTGGACCGTAGACTGCAAACGTGAAACCAAACTTAAGTCATATCCAAGACGTACCTGCGATTTTCCATCACTTAAAAACCTTAGAAATACTAGAGATGAAAGATCGTCAGAGATGGCTTCCCCACCTAGAGATAATACACGTCGACGACCAGCTTCAGCTGCCGCATAGACAGTTAACGCACCAACCGCCATGACGCTTAACCAAATTAATGCGTCTATTGAGCCAGATGTCATTATGCGGTCATAGATTTGCAACATATACAACGGAGACACCAACAACAATACATTGACAACCAAACTAAACGCCAAGCATAGCCCAACATAAGCCTTCCAATTGTGGATATGAAAAGATTTAGGCATGTTACGCTTGGATTTTAGTTTCGACGAAGACATCAACTATACAAAGTCAAAAATAGGTATTGACACAAAGTCATCATCAATAAATTTACTGTCCAAAGGCTCAAAGACCTCAGCCCTAGTGTCAACTAACAGGTCACCCCCTTTAGAAAATTCATAATGGTCAATTACATTATTTTCAGATCTCAAATCAGGCTCACTTAACGCCACTAGTGGCAAAAGCGCGTCGTCAAGAACATCCTGGACACTAAATTTATCAATTTGAACGCCATCAAGAACCCCTAAAAGATTAAGTTCAATCTCGTCTTCAAAAAGTGGCGTTAGGGCGTCTCCAATTATGGACACAAGGTCGTCCATGCCGTCCTCATATAAATGAGACAAATCATCAGGCTGCACCAATTGTGGAAGCAGCGACAATGTCAACTTCCCATTGTCGTCATTATCGCCAATATCTCTGGATGCCAAAGCAATATCATTGACTGCCACAGATACCGTCTGTGAACTTGTAAGACCTGACCCGTCAGTTGCAATAACCTCAACCTCAAAAACATTGTCAACGTTTTGATCGAGTGGATCTTCAAAGTCTGGCGAAAAACTAAAGGACAAAACGCCCGTCGTCGCATTTATCGTAAAGAAAAAATCATCAAAATTTGTGCCCAAAGAATACGTAACGGCACTAGAAGGACCGTCTGTATTCGTAGCGCTGGCAATATAGTTTGTTGAAGATTGATTCTCGTCGCCCGAAGCTGTGGCCGTTGCTGAAGCAAACACAGGCGCCTCATCATCAAGATTACCAACCACAACACTAACGGTTTGCGTTGTTGTAATGAAACCATCATTAGCGGTAATTACAACGTCATAAACATTATCTGTATTGCCGTCCGTTGGGGCTTCAAAATCAGGGCTAGACGTAAAGCTTAACACACCCGTAAAAGGATCAATCGTAAAGGCAGCGTTGTCTCCAGACACACCTAGAGAATATGTCACCGTGTCGCCGTCACCATCCGTGGCAACCGCTGTGTAACCCGTTGCACTCGAATTTTCATTAACACTAGCACTTGTACCAGACGTAAAGACGGGCGCATTGTCGTTAGTATTATTAACTGTTACAGACACCATTTGTGTTGTTGTATTCACACCATCAGAAGCGATAAGTTCAACCTCATAAACATTGTCAGCATTGCCGTCCGTTGGCGCCTCAAAGTCGGGGGCAGCCGTAAAGTTCAAAACACCCAAACTAGGGAAAAACGTAAATAAAGCACTGTCGCCAGACGTACCCAGAGAATATGTCAACGTATCACCATCAGCATCTGTGGCATTCGCTGTATAACCTGCCGTAAATACGTTCTCATTAACACTTGAACTTGTACCTGAGGTAAATACTGGAGTATTGTCGTTCAAATTGCCAACCGACACAGACACGGTCTGCGTGCTAGTAAGGCCCGACCCATCAACTGCAATAACCTCAACTTCGTAAATGTTATCAGTATCTGCATCAAGCGGGCCCTCAAAATCTGGCGAACTTATAAAGGACAAAACGCCCGTCGCCGCATTTATTGCAAAGAAACCACTATCCCCGGACGTACCTAAAGAATATGTTACAGCGCTCGTCCCGTCCGTATTGGTCGCACTAGCAACATAGTTCGTTGATGTTTGGTTCTCGTCCCCCGCACCAGTGGCCGTAGCCGCAGCAAATACAGGCGCCTCATCATCAATATCAGCAACTCCAACACTTACAGTTTGTGTTGTTGTATTCACACCATCAGAAGCGATAATCTCTACATCATAAATATTATCGGTATTACCGTCCGTTGGCGTTTCAAAGTCAGGGCTAGCCGTAAAGCTTAATACGCCCGTATTAGGATCAATCGTAAAGGCAGCACTGTCTCCAGACGCCCCCAGAGAATATGTAACCGTATTCCCCTCAGCATCCGTGGCGGTTGCTGTATATCCTGTAGCACTCGAATTCTCATTAACATTGGTACTTGTACCAGATGTAAAGACTGGAGCATTGTCGTTCAAATTGCCAACCGACACAGACACGGTCTGCGTAGTTGTCTGACCCGACCCATCAACTGCAATAACTTCAACTTCGTAAACATTGTCAGTATCAGCATCAAGCGGGCTTTCAAAGTCCGGTGAACTAACAAAGGACAAAACGCCCGTCGCCGCATTTATTGCAAAGAAACCACTATCCCCAGATGTGCCCAAAGAATATGTTACAGCGCTCGCCCCGTCTGTATTGGTCGCACTTGCCACATAGCTCGTTGACGTTTGGTTCTCGTCGCCCGCACCAGTGGCTGTAGCTGCAGCAAATACAGGCGCCTCATCATCAAGATTATCTACCGTCACTGTAATCGTTTGATCTTCGGTATTTCCATTGCCATCATCAGCCGTAATGATAACCTCATAGGAACCATCCGTATTTGCATCCGCAGGAGTTTCAAAATCCTGACCCGCAATGAATGACAAGGCGCCCGTTGTACCGTTAATTCCAAACAACGCAGCATCAGCACCGCCAGTGATGGAATATGTAACCGTATCACCCTGTGGATCAGGGGCCTGAACCGTCAAAATTGCAGCTGTAGAATTTTCATCCACGTTGGCTGTATTTGGTGTCGAAAAGACAGGAGATAATTCAGCAACAATATCATTGACTGAAACAGACACGGTCTGCGTACTAGTAAGGCCCGACCCATCAACTGCAATAACCTCAACTTCGTAAATGTTATCAGTATCTGCATCAAGCGGGCCCTCAAAATCTGGCGAACTTATAAAGGACAAAACGCCCGTCGCCGCATTTATTGCAAAGAAACCACTATCCCCGGACGTACCTAAAGAATATGTTACAGCGCTCGTCCCGTCCGTATTGGTCGCACTAGCAACATAGTTCGTTGATGTTTGGTTCTCGTCCCCCGCACCAGTGGCCGTAGCCGCAGCAAATACAGGCGCCTCATCATCAATATCAGCAACTCCAACACTTACAGTTTGTGTTGTTGTATTCACACCATCAGAAGCGATAATCTCTACATCATAAATATTATCGGTATTACCGTCCGTTGGCGTTTCAAAGTCAGGGCTAGCCGTAAAGCTTAATACGCCCGTATTAGGATCAATCGTAAAGGCAGCACTGTCTCCAGACGCCCCCAGAGAATATGTAACCGTATTCCCCTCAGCATCCGTGGCGGTTGCTGTATATCCTGTAGCACTCGAATTCTCATTAACATTGGTACTTGTACCAGATGTAAAGACGGGCGCTATATCATTCACATTCGTCACTGTCACAGCAACCATTTGCGTCGTGCCATTTGCGCCATCAGAAGCGACAATCTCAACATCATAAATATTGTCGCTATTGCCGTCCGTTGGCGCCTCAAAGTCAGGACTAGCCGTAAAGCTTAGTACACCCGTATTAGGGTCAATTGTAAAGGCTGCGCTGTCGCCAGACGTACCCAGAGAATATGTAACCACGTTTCCGTCAGCATCTGTGGCAATCGCCGTATAACCTGTAGACGTTAAATTTTCACCGACAGATATCGCAGAAACAGACGTAATAATTGGTGCATTATCATTTGTATTTCCAAGTGAAATTGATACATTTTGAGTACTAGTAAGACCCGACCCATCAACTGCTATAACTTCGACTTCGTAAATGTTATCAGCATTAGCATCCGTAACAGCTTCATAATCTTGCGCAGGACTAAATGATAAAGCACCAGTACTGGGATTAATTGAGAACACACCACTATCCCCGGATGTGCCCAAAGAATATGTTACAGCGCTAGCACCGTCTGTATTCGTAGCGCTAGCAATATAGTTCGTTGATGTTTGGTTCTCGTCCCCCACACCTGTGGCAGTAGCTGCAGCAAAAACAGGTGCCTCATCATCAAGATTATCTACTGCAACACTTACGGTTTGTGTTGTTGTATTCACACCATCAGAAGCGATAATCTCTACATCATAAATATTATCGGTATTACCGTCCGTTGGCGTTTCAAAGTCAGGGCTAGCCGTAAAACTTAACACGCCCGTATTCGGATCAATTGTAAAGGCAGCGCTGTCGCCAGATGCACCCAGAGAATATGTAACCGTATTCCCCTCAGCATCCGTGGCGGTTGCTGTATATCCTGTAGCACTCGAATTTTCATTAACATTAGCACTTGTACCAGACGTAAAGACAGGCGCTATATCATTCACATCCGTCACTGTCACTGTAACCGTTTGTGTTGTTGTATTCACACCATCAGAAGCGATAATCTCAACTTCATAAATATTATCTGCATTGCCGTCCGTTGGCGCCTCAAAGTCAGGCGCACCAATGAACGTTAGCGCACCAGTATTAACATCGATTGCAAACAAAGCGCTATCACCACTTGTGCCTAGAGTATAAGTAACTACATCACCCACGTCCGCGTCTGTGGATGTGACGGTAACAACAGAAACATCGCCCTCAGCAACACTCACTGCTGCTACCGAGGTAATTACAGGCACATTATCATTAATATCGGACACCGTAATTGTTACAGCTTGAGTTACAGAATTAGACCCATCACTAGCAGTAACAATTATTTCATACGCATTGTCACCATCTGCATCCGCAGGTGATTCAAAATCTGGTACGTTAGTAAAACTAACCTCACCCGTTGAACTGTTTATTGTGAAAAGAGCCTCATCAGCCCCACCAGACAAAGAGTAAGTTATTGCTACACCCTCAGGGTCTGTTGCCGACGCAGTGTAAGCAGCGCCAGAAGACCCTTCATCAATATTTGCGGTAATAGATGATGAAAATACAGGTGCGGCATTTACGGGCGCATCGTCACTTCCACCCGATAACCCCATAATCGCCGCCGTACCCGCTAATACAGCCGCACCGCCAAACACAACGGCACCACCAAGGCCCTCAGATGAGGTCACTGCAATCAATTCGCTTCCATCCAGAATTGCTGAATCTATCAACACTTGATCGCCATTTATTAAAAAGTTTTCTGGGCTTATAAGTATAGAACTTCCATCAGAAAATGACACCTCAAGCCGACCATCCACCTGAACTGTAACGGCTACCACGCCGTCTATAGACCATGGGTTTATGAAATTTAGAGGAACCGTCTCTTGCGCACCTGCCTCAAAAGCCGCGAAGGCCGCCAAACTTGCAAGTGATAATAAAGATGCCCCACGACCCACTTGTTTCGTTTTTAAAATATTCATAACACGTCCCTATTAAAATTCAAAAGTTCAAAAGCACGCTCTTCGTGAAATATGTGCCCATTATTCTGATCACAATTTGACGTAAATATCATTTTTGAACAATCGCCCCATATAGGGGGAGTGCATGACTAAATGAGTACTTGCTGCTGAAATCCATTGTTGATGAATATGTGTTGACGTAACGAGGCACAGATAAGTATCACTTTACCTCCTTTTTGCATTGCACCGATTACCAAGTTCCGGCCGAAGGTAACGAAATATGTTCTAGAAAAAATACTCTATCGATTCACAAACACTCATTCCGATAGGTAAGTGGCTGGATTCCAATGGCACATGCTTAAACTCAATAGTTTCCAGTCGTCTTTATTTGCAAACTGTCTGTCATTGTAAGCCCAATTATTAAAGTCTTGAGAATCGAGTAAGGAATATTTCCTAAATATTATTATATCAACACGCCTTACACCATTTCACCTCAAAGCGTGGATGAAACTGGAAATCATCCGTATTTGAAAATATAAATAGTTATAAAACCTCATGCCATAAATAATCTGTTCTTTTCCAGCGAAAATTTACCCAAAGCGATAACGCCCTGATTAAAGCCTGACCATCTTGATGGTCTTTGGATTTAGTAATCACAAATAACTCTTCTTTGTCTATTCTGAGGTTAAGTAAAATAGATGTCACATAGTTGAGGTTTTGCATCTCCCTCATTGTGTCGTTAAAATAATGGACTGAAAAAGCCTGTGTATGCCCCGAGAGCGTTTTACGTTTTAATGTTGTATAAAATATAGGCTTTCCGTCTTTTCCCTTAGATGCATTTTTTGTAGCGTCTTGAAGGGCTTCAACACAACGGTCTATCTGAGATACAAAAAACTGCCCTCTAGTCTGGTCGGCCGGTTTTAACACCAATTCCATTTTAGAAAATGTACTATTTTTTACGGTAAATTCTCTCATGCTTACTCCTTTGCTAGAATTATACTTCATTTTGGGTGATTAAAACAAACTACCCTGCCGCGTGTCTGTATGATATTGTTGCCAAACCTTGCTTTTAGCTTCGTTATCTAGCCAATGATTAACGCAAGCCACAACATCCCCATCGTGCTCTCGTTCAATTGTGCCCATTTGGTGAAAGTGTGAACGATAGCCAGTCTCCGTAACTGGCAATCGTGCGCGAGGTGGGTTTATTGCCTCAATTTCAAGATGGGCAATGATGTTGTAATTATTTGCGCAATAACGCGCTTCGATTTCTATTCCCCGCCACGTTAAATTATAAATTTGGTATCTCATCTCAATGGCTCCAGAATATGTGGATTTCTTCAAAACCTGTTTCAATGGCAAGAATGTCATTGATTTCTAAATCCCGTGCCATTGCGCTGTAATTGATATAATACTCCAAGCTGTCTGGAATCTCTGTTGTCTGGCTTGTGATTTCTTCGGCAAATTCTGCCGTGGATGTATATTCACCTGCATATTGATTTTCGAGAGCGTTTTTTGTATCGCTCATATCATTATAATATTCGAGGACTTTACCGCCTAACGCTCCATGTTTCTGGATAAATGCGGCAATCTCTGCCACGCGGTTAAAACTTTCGTATGCAGAAATACTTGCACCCTCAAAACCCTCATAATCATGTATCGCCCATTCCTCCGCATATTCCTCTGATGATGCGTCCAGCATTGTTTTTACATCGTTGAATATTTCATTTTCGCTCTGACAAGCATCAATCCATTCGCCGTGTAGTATGCCACCATTGTAAGAGGCCAAACACGCCACATAGATACGAATTTCACTTATATATTTTCCCATTTTAAAACCTTTTTTTGGGGTTGCACATGAACCCTTGCCCAGCGGCGAGCGTCAAAAACCTTTAAGCCCTGCTCGCCTTTTGGGGCGTATGCGCAGGGCTTTTTGACGTAAGTCCCAAAGATAGGGCGTTCCACAGCCTTGCTGCTTGCAGCGCGAAGCGTCCCTTGCCACACGGGTTTTTGGAGCGGGCCAGTAAGGGGCTAGGCTATTGGATAAACGATCCTAGATTTGGATTAAGCTGAATTTCGGGTTCTTTTACACGCTTGCGTGCTCAATCATGCGGCAGCTTTTAGCTGTCACCAATTGTCTTCAAATTGATCAATAGATTTGTTCTGCCTATTTCTTACGTCTATCGCCGTCCGGTTGCCTTTCTCCATGTGGTCTGGGAGAGAAAGGCTTCGCTCATCGAAGTCTCTTAAGAAACAGGAGAATGAAATGCGATTAACAGCAATATTTGAATTATCGGCGAAATCTAAACAAGAACTACACGGATTACATCGAACAGTTTTCAACAAACTTGCAAATCCCAAACTACCAAAATCCCAACGTCAAATAGCAATGGCGTTGTTAGCCAACATAAATGCTGAATTAGGGCGGCGTTTTTAACGTCTAACACAAGTGTAATACCCGCATATTCTGCGGTGATTAAGGCTGTTATTCGCCGCATCTTATTTATTTAGTTTTATCTTCTACGGCCTTTTTCCCGATCAAGATTGTCAGGAACAAGAAAATCATCAGAACCTTTATTTGATGATATTGAGTAATTAGCCGCATCTGTGAAATCATGTTTTAATTCAATTTCATCTGACTTGCCCTCAAGGCCATTACTGTCAAAATGCTTATTACCTCCACTGCTCACTTTAGTATTAGGTGCTTTCACCGTTGGTGCATAATATCGTCTCATTGCTTTATAGGGCATGGCACGGCGTCCGGACGGCGTTAGAGCCAAATGAACTGAGGGCATATGCACATGGCCTTTTGAATAATGCACAACCTTCTCACGCTGTTGTGCCATTTCAACTGAACGTGCTTCACGCTCAAAAAGTTTCTTTTGTTCATTTTCACGGCGGTGCAATTCCATCATTTGGATGCCCTGCCCACGTTGCTGCTGTAATTTTTCTATCTGGTTTCGCGCTTCTATTTCGCGGCGTTGCTCCTCTTGGCTTGCGCCCCGTTTCTTATCTTGATATTCGTGAAGCTTACCCAGAACTTTATCCACGCCGCTAATACGCGATAGAAATGCCGCTAAGCCTGTTGGCTTATTGGTGGCTCTACGAAAATTAACCTCCATGTCTTCTTGTGCATTTCGTAGCTTTTGTGAATAAAGTCTATCGGCTTGTTTATCAGCTAACCGATTAGCCGCAGCCTTATGCCTTTCTGTTTTAGCCGTGATTTCTGCGTCTAGTTTTTCTTTTCGCACCGCCTGATCTCGTTTCAATATTTCTTTTTGTTCCGTTAGTTTTTCAGAGAGTGTGAGTTGCTTGCGTTCCTCATTATGTTTAGCAGCAACCTCTCTAGCCTCTTCTACGGTAGAGAGGCTATCAACAGGGAAGTCTCTGTCTAAAAAGGCACGGATGTCTTTGGTGCGAACCGACTTATCATCGATCATTTTTGGTAGGGCATTCATGTTGCCAAATGTATCGACAAGGACATAAGGCCTACGTCCTGTTGCAAGCATATAGCCGTTATCTTCAAGGGCTGCTACAAAGGCTTTCGGACTATCACTACTGCGCCAGAGATCCGTTATGAGCGTCATACGATCTTCTTTGCTGATGCCAGTAGCTTCTTGCTGAACTTTTTCATACAAGGATACTTGAGCGGCTTGTGCGCGATTAGTTCTGTATCCATCTGGAAGTGCCATACCATGTGACTGCGCAAACTCACGGCTAACCATCATGAGTTTTCGTTTATCAAAAGAAATGTTTATGCCCCTTTGGTTTTGTACATCTGTACGGCTCCAAACCACATGTGTGTGCGAACGTAAAACCCCGTCAGACCCTTCTTTGATATGATCGACAATAGCGCGAGGTTGGTCTTCCAAACCTAAACTGATGCCTGCAAGGTTTGCGTATTCCAATTTTTGCTCGTCGGTAAGCGGACCTTGTCTCGGATCGGAATTAATAGATAAAGAATAAAGATAATTCGTGAGATTCGTCATAGCTTTAGCATCAGCTTTCCACTCTGCAAATGCGCCCGCTAGATCATCAGAAATTGCGCCCGTAATTTCCACGACATTGACATACTCATTATCATGGGAGTTCATGAGATGAGTTGCCAGATCAGCACCGTTAGCCCGCTGCGAGCCAAAAGCAATCATGATCTTTGCCCCATCAATGACATGAGTGCTGTACGTATCATTTGCAGTTCGACTTTGATGTCATCATCAATTACGTCCCGCGCCGCGAGTTCGTCTTTTATCTTCGCTGTATCACTACGGATTTGGCTCAACGCCACAAGGGTGATTTTGCTGTGTTGTTTCCTGCGCCGCCAGCTATCCGTCAGAAAAGCACTGACCGACATTCCTGACAGTCTGTGCATGCGTTCAAAATCACCCTCGTACGCTTTTGGGACGCGGTAGGATATTTTTGGTCGGCGTTTTGGTGTCTCATCATGCATGCCCTATTTATTTCAGCAAAAGCAGCCGTTATTCCTCGCAGATATAACGATTTACTATTGGCTGCTCCTTGGTTTTAAAGGTCGCCTTTCATCGATGGTATCGGAGCAGTGAGCGCTCTGATCATTATCCAAAGCACGCGCCTTGGTCGATGGGTTTCCAAAGGGAGATATGACATTCTCCGCTTGGTCGCGCGTTCAGGGTTAGCGAACATTCCCTGATGCAGGTTGCTTAGGCGGCATACGTCCTCATGCATGGTTTCCAAAGGTAGAGGCAGGCTCTCCTTGGTCGTTTTAGCATAAGAGTTAAATCGAAATATCAGTGCATCCGGGTTCGATATCCGAGATCTGCGCTGACATACGCCGCTTAGCAAACACATCAAATGATGTGTGCGCTTAGAGGCGCAGCATGGGGGGTGGCGGGGAATGCAATTCCCCCCAAGGTGCGTAGGTGGGACACCTACACACCTTGTAAAGCTTTTAGGGTCTCTATTTTCATATTAACATATTTAGGGAATGTAATTCAAATTATCTGACTTCACACTAAACCACAATGCCATCAGCCGCATTGCTTGACCTTATCCCAACTTATTAAATTAGGTGCTGATACTTTTCTGCCAGTCTATATTTTCGTGCTTTGCGTGAGGAATTACTCATCATTATAAAGTCCTGTTCTATCCACCTCGCACACCACACTCTGGCTGTACGAGGCTGCAATTCGAATAGTTCTTCAATATCTTTTGATGTTACCTCGTCCTTATCCTGAAACAATATCAGCACTTTTCTCTGTTTAGGGTCGAGCGTTCGTAGCGCGTCTGAACGATCCTGTTGTCCGTCTTGCGCTGCTTCTTGTGCACGGGTTTTCACTTTGGCAAAAGATGTCCGCATACCAAAAATGAAGTAATCAATCCACGGCGTAATATCAGCCTCGGCGCGCCCCATATAATAGTTATGAGATGGGCCTAAAGACAGCGCCTTGTAATATGCACCAAGATCACGGGCATAATATTCTTCAAGGGCATAGAGCCCTTTCAGACCATAGCCGCCAAGATGCAGTATGAGTGTCGTCAACAGCCGCGCTGTGCGGCCATTACCATCATACCAAGGGTGGATAGTCGCAAATTGATAATGGGCAATACCAGCGAGTAGCGGCACGGGTAGTTGAGCGTTATTATTTACCCACTCTACTAATCCAGACATCAGCCTTGACACGTCTGGGCTTTCCGGCGGCATATATACGATTGCCCCGTCTGCACTATTACGAATAACGTTTTGTCCATCGCGGTACGAGGTTGGCGTTTTAACGATGCGCCCCCCTGCCATGACAAGAGCATGCAGCTTGCCTATGATAGACTCAGAAACTGCACCGCTTGCCTGTACATGGCGTTCTAATTGTTCAATGGCGGCGTAATAGCCTTTAACCTCTTTTTCGTCGCGTTCACGCCCCGGAAAATGCCCGCTCCCCTCTATAACTTTTGCGACATCATCTGCCATGAGTTGATTGCCTTCAATCATGGTGGAGTAATGGGTTGAGTATAGCCGTGCGGTTTCACGTAGGGAAGCCAGCACGGACGGCGTTATAGGTAGGTCATCTATATCGCGCCGTACGGATTCGATTTGCATGAGCGCAGAAGCGGTCTCTGCGCTAATAGAATAGTTAGGTTTAAAACTTATTGGCATTTTATCGGAATCATTCATGCCGTTATTATGCCGTTAAATTGCCGTTAAATCCACAAAAAACGACGACCCTGTTTTAGGGTCGCCGTAAAAAATTTACCTTTAGTATTCTTCGGCAAGCATAATAGTGAGAACGCGGAATGAATTATCCGCATCGGCTGGATCAGGACACCCTGCATCACACTTTGCATTTGCGTAATAATCAATTTTCCAAAAGATTTTACCTACGCCTATAATATCGACGCTACCAAAATCATGTTCACCGTAAGGGTCATTGCCTTCACTAAAATCATCGTAGTGATTTACCGCAAACCAAATCTCCAATTGGGTTTCTGGCGGCAATTGGCATATGCCGCGTGTCATCATGATGGTTCCGGGTGTCCGTCTTCATATAAAATGGCACAGATTTAGGCCTGCACTAAGAGAGAGTTTGCTCATCTATTGTTGACTAATATTAAGCGACGGCTTTGCGGTATTGCAAGCGCCGATGTTCGATAGTTTTCTG
>Ga0209345_10002236_pt1 | contig 21599 bp, 19 predicted proteins | sample Cruoilmetagenom7_FD_187294 | JGI IMG/M metagenome (GOLD analysis project Ga0209345, IMG submission 187294) | Oil polluted marine microbial communities from Coal Oil Point, Santa Barbara, California, USA - Sample 7 (SPAdes) (version 2) | ecosystem: Environmental > Aquatic > Marine > Oil seeps ... | reverse complement strand
AAACTCAGCACTTAAAAAACTAGACAAAATCAGAGAAGGCATCATAGCTAAAAAACTAAAATCAAATAATTCTGAATTTAGAGTTAGCTTCTCATTTGGTGCATCTGAATTTAAAGAAAATGACCCTCTTGACAAAGTTATCGAAGATGCAGATAAAAATATGTATGATGATAAAATTAAAATCAAAAAAATAGTTACAGGCATATAAGCAAACCATCACCTCTTTTTAGATATAATCGCGAAATTATTTATATAACTTCAAGGCGATTATATGTCAGCAAACAGCTACAATCCACAAGAAATAGAAAACAAATTTTACAAAACATGGGAAGATAGACAGTACTTCGAGATAGATGGAAACAAAGCCATACAAGAAGAAGGAAAAAACTTCTCTATTATGATGCCACCGCCAAATGTTACTGGACGTCTGCACATTGGTCACGCATTAACATTTACACTTCAAGATATCATCACTCGTTACAAAAGAATGGATGGTTATAAAACTCTTTGGCAACCAGGGACTGACCATGCAGGAATCGCTACTCAAAATGTAGTTGAAAAACAACTTCTTGCAGAGGGAACTACCAAAGAAGAGATTGGTCGTGAAGCATTTTTAGAACGTGCTTGGGCTTGGAAAGAAGAATCTGCTGGAATTATGACTGAGCAACTTCGTGTTATGGGTGTATCTCCTGCTTGGGAGCGTGAAAGATTTACTATGGATGCAGGTCTTCAAAAGTCTGTGAAAGAAGCTTTTGTTCATCTTTACAACGATGGTCTAATAGTTCGTGGAAACTATATGGTTAACTGGTGTACACATGATGGTGCACTTAGTGATATCGAAGTTGAACATGAAGACCATAATGGAAAATTCTACCATATCAAGTACCCATTCGCTGATGGAAGTGGGCATGTGGAAGTTGCAACAACTCGTCCTGAGACATATTTTGGTGATACTGCAGTTATGGTTCATCCAGATGATGAGAGATACAAAGACCTAGTTGGTAAAAAGATTCGTCTTCCATTACTTAAAAGAGAAGTGGTTATCATCGCTGATGAGCATGTTGATATGGAATTTGGAACTGGTGTTGTTAAAGTTACTCCTGCACATGACCAAAATGACTACGAAGTTGGAAAAAGACATGACCTTGAATTCATTACAGTTTTTGATGAAAAAGGTATTTTAAATGATTATGCTGAAGAGTTTAAAGGCTTAGAGCGAATCGAAGCTCGTGAAATAATTGTTAAAAGACTCGAAGAAGAAGGTTTTATGGTTAAGGTTGAAGACCATAAACATCAAGTTGGACATTGTTACAGATGTAAAAATATCGTTGAGCCTTATATATCTAAACAATGGTTTGTACGTAAAGAGGTAGCTGATAAATCAATTGAGAAAACAAATGCAGGTGAAGCTCAGTTTTTTCCACCACACTGGATAAACTCTTATAACTCTTGGATGGGTGATTTAAGAGACTGGTGTATCTCTCGTCAACTTTGGTGGGGACATCAAATTCCAGTATTTTATTGTGATGATTGTGACCATGAATTTGCTAGCCAAGATGAACATCCTGAGGCTTGTCCAAAATGTGCGAGTAAAAATTTAACTCAAGACCCTGATGTTTTAGATACTTGGTTTTCTTCTGCTCTGTGGCCTTTTTCAACTTTAGGTTGGGGAAATGGTGATGTTGAGATGGATAAATTATTTCAGTCAAATGATATGAAAGACTTCTATCCAAATACACTTCTTATCACTGGTTTTGACATCCTTTTCTTCTGGGTAGCTAGAATGATGATGATGGGTGAAAACTTTAACGGACAACTTCCATTTAACCACATCTATCTTCACGCTCTAGTAAGAGATGATAAAGGCGAGAAGATGAGTAAATCAAAAGGGAATGTTATTGACCCTCTTGATATGGTTAACAAATACTCTGCTGATATTTTAAGATTTACACTTGCAATTTCTGCTGCTCAAGGTCGTGATATTCGTATGAGTACAGACAAACTAGAGCAAAACCGTAACTTTACTAACAAGCTTTATAACGCTTCTAAATACCTACAAATGAATGTAGAAACTTTCCCTGATATGAGTGGCTTTTGTGTTGAAACAGATTTAGGTCGTTACATGATGTCTCGCCTTAACTTTGCAACTAAAGAAGTTCGTGCTAACTTAGAGGAGTACAAGTTTAATGATGCAGCCTTAGTTATGTATAAATTCCTTTGGAATGAGTTTTGTGACTGGGGAATTGAGCTCTCAAAAGCTGACAAAGGCTCAATAGTTGAACTTGGAGCAATCTTTAAAGAGGCTATGAAACTTCTTCATCCATTTATGCCATTTATTACAGAGTATCTTTACCATGAATTATCTGGGACTTCACTTGAAGACTCAGACTCTATAATGATTAAAAAGTACCCTTTTAAAGTTAAACAACGAAAAGAGGAAGCTAAATTTGAAATAATTATGGACGCTATTGTTTCTATTAGACGTGCTAAAGTTTTAGTTGACTTAGCTAACCAAAAAATAGAGAAAGCTTTTGTAAAAATTGATGGTATTTCAGATAAAGATAAAGAGATGATGCTTCCATTTATCACAAGATTAGCAAAAGTTGAAGTATTAGAATTTACAGATGCAAAAATTGAAAATTCAGTAAGTGATATTGCAGATTTATGTGAGACTTTTATTCCAACAGACTCTATAGATTTAAGCTCAATTATCTCTAAACTTACAAAGCAAGATGAGAAACTTCAAAAAGAGATTGGTAAGCTTAATGGCATGCTAAACAATGAAAGATTTGTAGCTAACGCACCAGAAGACGTACTAGAGAAAAACCGTACTCTTTTAGCCGATGCGACAGCAAAGCAAGTTAAGGTTATAGAGCAGTTAAACTCTCTTAAATCTTAATCCACATGCCATTTACAAAACTACAACTCTCTAAAGAAATTTTAAAAGCCATTTCAAAAAATGGCTTTACTACACCTACTCCTATCCAAGAAAAAGTTATCCCCCTTGTACTAAATAGCAAAGATGTTATGGCAAGAGCTCAGACCGGAAGCGGTAAAAGTGCCAGTTTTGTTTTACCTACTCTAGAGCTACTTCATAAAAATAAAAAACAAGGTAAGGCAAAGATAAAAGCTCTTGTTCTTACACCAACAAGGGAGCTAACACTTCAAATAAGTGAAGCTTTTAAAACATTTGGCGAGTTTTTACCAAGCAAACCGAAAGTTGTTAGCATTATTGGTGGTAAGGGTATAGGTCAACAACTCTATGATATTCAACAAGGGTGTGACATTGTTGTCGCGACTTCGGGAAGACTTATCGACGTTCTTAGTAAAAAACAAATGAATCTTGATAATCTAGAATTTTTTATCCTTGATGAAGCAGACAAAATGCTAGACCTTGGATTTGCAGAGGAACTAGAACATATTTTAGATGCAATTCCTGCTAAACGACAAAATCTACTTTTCTCAGCAACCTACCCTCCTAAGATGTTAAATATAGCATCAAGAATTACAAAAAATCCTGTTGAAGTTACAATAGAATCTCAAGAGCCAACTGTATCAACTATTACCCAAAGAGTTATAGAAGTAAATCATGAAAACCGTTCCCCTCTTCTTAGACACCTAATAAAAGAAGAGAAACTAGGGCAAGTTTTAGTTTTTATGGCGAATAAACGTGCAACTGATAACATTGCGATGAAATTTAAAAAATACGGATTTAATGCACAATCTTTTCATGGGGATTTAGACCAAGATGAAAGAAATGCAACACTTAATGCATTTAAAAGAAATGACATTCAAATTCTTTTTACAACAGATTTAGTTTCTCGTGGTATTGACATAGACAATATTTCTTGTGTAGTAAACTTTGATTTACCTCGCTCCCCTACTGATTATATACATAGGATTGGGCGAACAGCTCGCGGGGGTAAATCAGGTCTTGCAATCTCTTTTATCTCGCATGATGAGAGTTCTCATTTTAAACTAATAGAAAAACGCTCAAACATAAAGCTAAAACGAGAACAAATAAAAGGTTTTGAATTAGAAGGTGAAGCACCTAAAAAAGTCAAAGGCCCTGCCCCTGTAAAAGGAAAAGGGAAAAGTAAAAAAGATAAATTAAGAGAAAAAGCTCTTCAAGAAACAAAATAAAGACTATTTTATTAGTTTAAAAGTATATTTTAGAGAATATATATCTAATATATGTTCTAAAAGGTTAACTATTGCGAGAACAGATAAAAGATTACATTTCCCAATTTAACAATACATTAAACTTCAATGGTATATGTTGGTGGATTATAGACTTTAAAGATGAACCTGATTATTTTTACTGTAATGAATTTATGGAAGATACATTTTCTTTAAATAAAAATCTAGAAAAACATTCTGTCGCAGAAACTTGTCCAATTGCAGGTGACTATAACAAAAATATAGATTTAGCCACATCAGCTCAAGAAAAGGCAAAAATTGTTTTTAGCGAATATTCTCAACTTATATCTCAAGAGATAGATGAATATAAAAATAAATTTCCTTACTATAATCAAGAGTTGAACAAAACTTTTTATTTTAGCAGCCGTGCTAAAATACTTGAAAAAGATGAAGAAAATAATATATCTGTACTGTACGGAATCATTGAAGATATAACTTTTGTTGAACTCCAAAAAAAAGAGTTAGAAGAAAATTCAGATACGATTGACAAATATGTAATGATATCTACAACTGATTTACAAGGTAATATAACAGATGTAAGCACATCCTTTTGTGAGCTTTCAGGATATACAAAAGATGAATTAATTGGTTCTAATCACAATATCATAAGACATCCCGATACTCCAAATGAAACATTTAAAGATATGTGGTCAACCATAAAAAGTGGAAATACCTGGAAGGGTGAGATAAAAGACAAAAATAAAAATGGGGAGAGTTTCTGGATATATAATATCATCTCTCCAAACTTTGATGAAAAAGGTAAAATCAGTGGATACACTTCTATAAAACATGATATAACTGATAAAAAAACTATTGAAAAACTATCTCAAAAAGACAAACTTACAAACCTATATAACAGAATCAAAATAGACGATACACTTAACAAAGAGATTGAAAAAGCCAAAAGGTATAATTTAGACTTTTCTATAGTTATTATTGATATTGACAACTTTAAATCTATTAACGACAAGCATGGACATATTGTAGGGGATAAAATACTTATTGAGTTTGCAAAAATACTCAAAACAAATATCAGAAAGATTGATATAGCTGGTAGATGGGGTGGAGAGGAGTTTATAATCATATCTGAGAATACAAATATAAGTTCCACTCAACTATTAGCCGAAAAATTAAGACTAAGCATAGAAAATTTTGACTTTAAAGTCGCTGGAAAAAATACAGCAAGTTTCGGGGTATCACAATATAAAGAAAATGACACTATTGAATCATTAATAAACAGAGCTGATAAAGCCCTCTATAAAGCGAAAAAGAGTGGTAAAAATAGGGTTGAAATCCTTAAATAAAACTAATGCAAGGAATTTATTATGAACTACACTCTTAAAAACATCATTACAACTAAAGTTCGTATATATATCTACTTTTTCTCTTTCATATCTATGTTTTTTCTTCAAACATATTGTACAAATATTTGTGAGTTTATTGATGGTTTATTACCATCTCAAGTATTTAGAAACCTAGGCTTTATATTTATTTTACATCTTATTTATAGAGAGGTTCTATACCATACATTTAATAAATCAAAATCTAATGTATCTCTACCTAGGCATGCTTATTACTTATCTGTAATATCATGGATAATGGCAGGAGTTAGTGCTTTCATACTACACTCTATTTTATATCCAAATTTTCCTGTTGGATCTCATATCAAACTATTATCTTCTTATCTAATTCTTGGTGGAGGTATATTATCTCAGCTAGAATATATAATTTACGAACATAGTTATAAAAAAATTACTAAAGATGATAAGTATACTATTTTTAATGAAAAGTTATCAAAAAGAATACTGGAAACATTTTTAATATTTACAATAGCACCTTTACTAACTTTACTTCTTATTATTGGCAGATATAGTTTAGATGGGACTATAGATTCACATATTTACAAAGAAGTTTTTTATATTTCTGCCATAATGTTAATTGCTGCTATCATTCTCATAATTAACTTTAAAAATCTACTTAAAGAAGATACAGAAGTTGTTTTAAAAGATATTATCAATACTCAAAAAGAGATAATATATACGATGGGTGAAATTTCTGAAACAAGAAGTAAAGAGACTGGCAATCATGTAAAAAGGGTTGCTGAATATTCAAAGATACTAGCACTGAAACTAGGATTGCCAGAAGATGAAGCTGAGTTATTAAAACTAGCCTCACCAATGCATGATATTGGAAAAGTAGGAATACCTGATAAAATTTTAAATAAACCAGGAAAATTAACAAAAGAAGAGTTTGAAATAATGAAGACACATGCCAAACTTGGTTTTGACATGTTAAAACACTCAAATAAGAAGATTCTTCAAGCTGCTGCAATAGTCTCACATGGACACCATGAAAAATATGATGGTAATGGTTATCCAAATGCTTTAAAAGGTGAAGATATTCATATATATGCAAGAATTACAGCAGTTGCTGATGTATTTGATGCATTGGGAAGTGATAGAGTTTATAAGAAAAAATGGAATGATGATGACATTTTCAAACTATTTAAAGAAGAAAGTGGAAAACATTTTGATCCAATAATAATTAATACTTTTTTTGATAACTTAGATGAAATATTGAAATTTAGAGATGCTCATAAGGATTAAAAGCAAATTTTCATTACTCTTTAGATATAATTCGCAAATTTAAAAAATACCACTTTTAAGGTGTAGCACAATTGTTTGATTTAAAAAAATACACATCAAAAAATATCAAAAATGATATTTTATCTGGTTTAGTTGTAGCTGTTGCTTTAGTTCCTGAAGCTATTGCATTTAGTTTTATTGCTGGTGTTAGTCCTGTTGTAGGTTTATATACTGCTTTTATACTAGGTCTTATTACATCTTTAATCGGTGGTAAACCAGGGATGATTTCTGGAGCTACTGGTGCTGTTGCAATCGTTTTAGTAGGCTTAGGTATTGAAGCAACTGCTCTTTTAGAAGCGGAGGGTGCAAGTAGAGAAGCTATTGCTATGGGTGTTCTTCACTATATACTTTTAGCAACTGTAGTTGCAGGTCTTATTCAGATAGGAATTGGAGCGCTAAAACTTGGTAAGTTTATCCGTCTTGTTCCTACTCCTGCTATTCACGGTTTTGTAAATGGTCTTGCTATTGTAATTGGTACAGCTCAGTTCAAGTTCTTTGATGGACAAGGTTACATGATGTATGTATTAGTTTTTGTAACTATGGCTATCATGTATATACTTCCAAAATTTACAAAAGCTATTCCTGCTGGTCTTGTAGCTATTGTAGTTATAACTCTTGGTGTATATTTTACACATGCCGAAACTCTTCTGCTGAGTGGTCTTGATGATATGAGTAAATATGCTGGACAACTTCCAACTTTTGGAATTCCAGAGTATCTATTTACTTTGGACGCAATTATTTTAGTCCTTCCTTACGCTGTAATCGTTGCTCTTGTTGGTGTAATTGAATCACTTCTTACACTTTCTGTTTTAGATGAGTTAAGTAATACTCGTGGTTCTGCAAATAAAGAATGTATCGCTCAAGGAACTGGAAATATAACTTGTGGTTTCTTTGGTGGAATGGCTGGTTGTGCTATGATTGGTCAATCTATAATCAACTACACTTCTGGTGGTATTGGTAGGCTTTCATCTTTTATAGCAGCTGTTGGACTTATCATCCTAGTTGTATCAATGAGTGGTGTTTTAAATGCTATTCCTGTAGCCGTTTTAGTTGGAATTATGTTTATGGTTAGTATCGGTACATTTGAGTGGTCAAGCTTTTCAAGACTAAATAAAATGCCTCGTACTGATGCTTTTGTAATGGTTGCAGTAACAGTTATCACAGTTTTTGAAGATTTAGCTATCGCAGTTATTGCTGGTGTTATTATCTCAGCATTAGCTTTTGCTTGGAAACATGCAAAAATTTGGTCAAAATCTCACATAGAAGAGGATGGAACAAAAGTATATGAACTTGACGGTCCACTTTTCTTTGGTTCAGCAACAACATTTGGAGATAATTTTGACATTCCAAATGACCCTCCAAAAGTTGTAATAGACTTTAAAGATGCAAGAGTTATGGATAGTTCAGGAGTTGAAGCGATAGATATGATTACTAAAAAGTATGAAGATGCAGGGAAAAATCTACTTCTTCGTCATCTATCAGCAGACTGTAAAGCAATTCTAAAAAAAGCTGGTCCGCACTGCTCATATGAAGAAGATGATCCTACTTACAAAGTAGCTTATAACTACTAAAAAACTCTACTTTCTAGTAGAGTTTTTAACTATAATAAAACTCTCCGGCTTAACTGGTTTATATCTTGGCATACTTTGACCAATAGAAGCATTTAAGTATGTTGGGTCTGCTATTACAAACTTCTTTTTATGTACTTTTACACTATCTCCATTCATTGGAATATATAAAGCTGTAGCCATATGATCTTTATATTTTACGCCTACAACACTTATGCTAAATAGCTCTTTTATAAGATATGAGAAAAGTATTGCCCTATCTTCACAGTCCGATTTATCATAGTATAGAGTTTCTTCTGCAAACATAACTTTTTCTCTACCAAACTGTTGTGCATCAACTTCGTATTTAAAAGCATTTTGAACAAAATTAAGAACAAAATTAATTGCTTCACTTGCTCTTTTACCATTAATCTCTTTTTTTAATCCTAAAGCAATATCTTTATAAGTATTTTCTTCCAATGGCGTATTAAAAAAAGTTTCATAATCAGCCTGTGGGTAAGTTGACATAAAATCCAACAAATTTTGATTGTAGTTGTAATTTATATTATATTTTTTTCCATACTGTCTAAATGAGAGAAGTTTACTTTTAATATCTTCATTAAAATTTGGCAATGTCTCCATAGACAAATCAAAAGCTTTATCTGAATCTGGATAATTTTGTTTATACGTAAAAATTCTACCTACACTTCCTTGTCCATAATTAGATATAACATAAAACTTTTTATTATCAATACTGTAGTTTGGTGTTGAATAAATTGTTTTTTTACTATGGTGCATAAGTATTACATGTTTATTTGCTAATCCAACTCTAACTGAATATCCAAGTTTATTAAATATAAACCAACTAAGAAGTCTAGCATCATCTTGATTCAAAAATATTTTTTCACTGATTTTTTTGATAAGCAGATATTTACCCCAATCATTAAGATTAAAATTATTTGAAACTTTATTTATCTCATCAACTAAATACTCATAATCACTAACTGCTGCACTATCAAAAAAGTTTTTTATACCTTTTTGGTTTTGTGGATAAAATTTTGACCTTTGCATACCTTTAGGAATATTAAATCCAACACTTGTCCCAAAAAAATCGAATATTACATCTTTATTATCTGACATCATATCTGCAGGCTTAGATATTTCTACATTTTTATTTATAGAGTCATCTTTTTTTATTTTAATATTTACTTTTGGACCAATTTTTTTTATATTTCTATGCCTTGCTCGTGTTATCTCAACAGGTTTAGGCTTTTCGTATAATGAAATTGGTTTTTTTGATGAGTAAGCTTCCCAACTTGATTTTAGATAATTATTAAATGTTTTATCTTTTTCATCTTTGTAGCTCGTAAAAGAATCACTCTGAGATCGTTTAAAATCTGAGAATGATTGTGCATTTAATATACTAAATAATGCACTGGCAACTAAAAGTAGCTTAAAATGGCCAAACTGATTGTATGATTTTTGTTCCCCAACCTTGTTGTGTAGCACGATCAACATCTCCTTGCATCTTATACATAATTTTTGCTTCACTCATTTTTGATGAGTCAATTTTATTGTATTGGTCTATATCATATGGACGAATTACTCCACTGATTTGTATTATCTGTTTTTGCTCATCTATAAGTATTTCTCTCTTTCCAGATATAAAATAGTTTCCATTGCTTAACACTTTTACTATTCTTGCTGAAACTGTTGTTGTAAAAGAAGCATCTTTTGTAGCACTACCAGAACCTGTAAAAGCATTCTCTGTAGTAGTATTGAATCCTATTGCACCTAAACCATTAAGTGCATTCATACGGCTACTTACTGCTGCATTTGTTCCACCACCTGCGAATACACCTGCATTTAAATCAGTAGTATCACTCTTACTTAAACTTTTATCTGATGTATTTGAGCTAGTTGCAGTTTCAGAAATCACAACCCTTACTATATCATGCACATGCATTGCTTTATGGTCTGAAAAAAGTGGATTCTCACCCTGCCCAAAAATACTACCAGTTGAGGCAAAATCTTGTTTATCTTCCTTTGCTGGCATTTGTTCTACATATACTGGTGGTTGAAAATCTATTTCAGGTTCTGTTAAACCTGCTGTACATCCACTTAAAAAAAGTATAGCATAAATTAATATTAAAGTGGTCGATAATTTTTTTATCATTCTAATCTCTTTGATTGTATAGTTTGTTTAGTTATAATTCTAGCAAATATAGTTCCAAACACAAGGATAAAAACATATGACACTAAGAGAAATAATTAATCAAGATGTAAAAGACGCAATGAAAGCAAAAGATACTAAGAAAAGAGATGCTCTTCGTCTTTTAACAAGTGCTTTTAAACAGATAGAAGTAGATGAAAGAAAAGAATTAAGTGATGATGATATTGTTAAAATAATTCAAAAGCAAGTAAAAAGTAGAAATGACTCAATCACTCAATATAAAGAGGCTGGTCGTGATGACTTAATGCAGATAGAACTTGATGAAATAGCAATCTACACACCTTATCTTCCAACTCAACTAAGTGATGATGAACTTACTTCTGCAATAAAAGAGATAATATCTAAAGTTGGAGCAACAACTATGAAAGATATGGGTAAAGTTATGGGAATGGCAAGTAAAGAGTTAGCTGGTCGTGCTGATGGAAAAAGAATTAACGAATGCGTTAAAGCAAATCTCTCATAGTCTTTAACTGTTAATTTTGATATAATCTTATAAAAATTTTAGGCAAATTATGAATACAAAAGAATTAGATAAAAAATATGTTTTACCTACATATGCAAGAGCAGATGTAGAGTTTGTAAGTGGGAAAAATGCTAGACTAGTTGATAGTGATGGCAAAAAATATATAGACTTTACTGCTGGAATCGGGGTTGTTAGTGTTGGTCATGCGAATGAGAGAGTTAACTCCGCTATAACTGAACAAATTTCAAACATAACTCATATCTCAAACCTTTATAATATTGCTCCACAAGCAAAAGCAGCGAAAAAACTAGTAGAAGCAAGTGGATATGATATGCAGTGTTTCTTTGGAAACAGTGGTGCTGAAGCAAATGAAGGTGCAATCAAAATCGCTAGAAAATATGGCGAAATTGATGGTGAAGTAAAAAGATATAAAATCATTACACTTAACCACTCTTTTCATGGTCGTACTATTACAACTGTTAAAGCAACAGGTCAGGAATCTATGCACAACTATTTTGGACCATTTCCTGATGGTTTTGTTTATGCAGAAAACATGGCTCAAATAGAGAGCTTACTTGATGACCACACTTGTGCTGTAATGATTGAACTTGTCCAAGGTGAAGGTGGTGTTGAACCACAAAATAAAGAAGCAGTTCAAAATTTAGAAAAACTTCTAAAATCTAAAAATATTTTACTAATTGTTGATGAAGTTCAGACTGGTGGATATAGAACTGGAGAATTTTTGGCATGTGGAACTTATGGAATTACTCCTGATATTATCACATTAGCTAAAGGTATTGGTGGTGGAGTTCCTATTGGTGTTGTTATGACATCTCTAAAGGGTGTTTTAACTACTGGTGATCATGGTTCTACTTTTGGTGGAAACTACCTTAGTACTGCTGCGACTTGCGAAGTTTTGGATATTTTGAAAGAGTATAAAGATAGTGGAGAGCTAGATAAAAATACAATTTATTTTAATAAAGCAGTTGAGGCTTTACACAACAACCATAAAGATATATTCACTCAAAAAGTAGGTATAGGGATGATGTGTGGACTTAGAGTTAAAGATGCCCAAACTCTAGGAAAAATAATTACACATGCCAAAGATAATGGTGTTATGGTCTTAAAAGCAGGTAGAAATACTTTAAGATTTTTACCACCACTTACAATTACAAAAGAGGAAATAGATGAGGGTTTTAAATCTCTTGAGTCTGCTATTAATAGCATTTAGTACTCAACTTATTTCAAGTGAAAAAAATACTTCTCTTGAGTATTATATCTCTGATAGTAAAAACAAACAATTTGAATATGACTATCAAAAGAATGAAGCGGAGGGTTCAAAACTTCGTGATTCTTGGATATCACCGCTTAACCTTAGCTATACCTACTCAAAGAGTAATCCTTACGTTACTAAACAAGTAAGTGAAACTGCTGCGATAAAAATGGATCAGCCAATATTTCAAAGTGGCGGAATTTATTACGGTATAAAATATTCACAAGCATATCAACTATATTCTGATTATTCAGTAGATGTTGCAAAAAGAAAGCTAATTAAAGATGCTATATCTATACTAATGCAGATACAGCAAACTGATTTGAAAATATCTAAACAAAAACTACAAATACAAAACTCAGAAATAAACTTAAAGCTTAAAAAAGAACAATATCTAAGTGGACAATTAGATTCTGGATTTTTAGATAATGCAATAATTGAAAGAAATGTTGTTATTCAAACACTTTATGACATAGAGACTGCAAAAGAGAGATTAATATCAAGCTTTAGCGTTATTAGTGATTTAGATTATAAAAATGCAAAAATACCTTTTTTAGAACTTTTAGATGAGGAAGAATTTTTAAAACAAAATATTGTTTTAAAAATGGTTAATAGTCAAACTAAAAAAGACATGTATAATAAAGATGTGACTATTGCTAAATATTTACCACAAATCAGCTTTACAGCGGGATATAATTGGAGTAAATCAGACAGTCAATTTAGTTTCGGGGCTAATGAAAAAAATTATTATGATTATGGTGTAAAAGCTAATATGCCAATCAATTTAAATACATTTAGAGATATAGAATCAACAAGAATTGATTACTTAAAATCAAAGGTAGTTGCAATTGACAAACAAAAAGAACTAATTGCACTTTTTGAGCAAGTTATGCAAAACATTGATAATTTAGAAAAAAAGAAGCTACTTAGTGTTGAAAATAAAAATATATATGCAAAACTTTTGACAGATACAAAAGAACTTTTTAGTGTTGGATATAAAACTGAATTTGATGTACAAACTTTAGAAAATTCAGTTGAAATTTCTGAGCTCAATTCAAAAATATTCGAGTTTGACAAACAACTTGAACTATTAAATTTATATGAGATGTATGTTAATGGAATTTAGTGAATATATGACAGAATGGCTGTATGGTAGTGATGGTTACTATGCAACTTATAAAAACATAGGTAAGAGTGGTGATTTTTATACTGCTGTAAGTACAAGCAAATTTTTTGGTGGAACTGTTGGTAAACATATCATCTCTTTAGTTGATGAAGGCTTCTTAAAAAAAGATTCTGTAATATGTGAGATTGGTGCTCATCACGGTTACTTTTTAGCTGATGTTATTGAGTTTATATATACACTTAAACCAGAACTATTATCTACTCTAAAATTTGTAATTATTGAAAGATTTGATGAGCTTCAAGAACAACAAAAGAGCTACTTTAAAGAATCATTTGGTGATTTTATTTCACTAACTCACTATAAATCATTAAGTGAGTTAAAATGTGAAAATGCTTTTTTTATAGCAAATGAGATTTTTGATGCATTTCCTTGTGAACTTTATTACAAGGGCAAAACTGCAAGAGTTGATGGACATGAGGTAGAGTTCGATGTAGATAACGAATGGGTTAAATCTAAAGCAGATAAATACTCCAAAGACAGAGGTGAGATTGCACGTGGTTATGAAGAGTTTGCTCTTGAAATGGCTTCGGCATGTGGAAAGTTTGAATTTATGAGTTTTGACTATGGTGAGATGGCAGCACGTCCTGATTTTTCACTTAGGGTATATGAAAAACATAATGTTATCCCATTTTTCGATGAAAATATTAAAAGAGAAGATCTGTTTGGAAAGTCTGATATAACTTATGATGTGACTTTTGAACATGTTAAAGATGCTTATGAAGATGCTGGAGTCCAGTTTATAGAACTTAAAGCTCAGATGGTTGCTCTAATAGATATGGGGATAATGGAACTTCTAGAGATATTAAAAGATAATGTGGATGAAAAAATCTATAAACAAGAACTTGAAAAAGCTAAGATGTTAATCATGCCAAACTTTTTAGGTGAGCGATTTAAAATGATAAAGTTTAGGAAACAATAAGTTTAAATTACTTATACTGTATAATAGATTCAATGATAAACCAAGGTATTTTATGAAAGTATTGGGAGCTTATGGCTCAAAAACTAAAAACTCACAACTAAGTTCATACCTACTTGATGAAAATACTGTTATAGATGCAGGTAATCTTATTCAAAGTTTAGGTGATGACTTCTTAAAACTAGAAAACATACTAATTACACATGCCCACTTTGACCATATTGCTGATTTACCAATAGTTATTGATACATACTATACAAAGATAGAGAGACCTATAAAAATATTTGCAACCAAAAAAGTTATAGATATTTTAAAAGAAAATATATTCAATAATAAAGTATGGCCAGACTTTTCAAAAATACCACTTTTAAATAATAATGGAAATACAATAACCTATCATGAACTAGAGTACTTCAAAGATTATACTATAGGGAATTTTACATTTAAACCATATCCAAATTTTCATACTATTGGCAGTTGTGGATATGTTATAAATGATGAGATGGTATTTACATCAGATACATTTCTTTGTTACCACACATGGCAGTTTCTAAATGAAAACAAGAATCTTACTAAACTAGTTATAGAAGTATCTTTTCCATCAGCTTATAACCGCCTAGCTGTTTTAAGTAAGCATCTTACACCTGTATTATTAAAAAGTGAATTGGAGTCACTTCAAAGAGATGATGTAAAAATATATATAAATCACCTGAAGTATGAATTTATTGATAAAATCATAGATGAAATTAAAGAGATAGGCTTATATGATAAAGTTACTATTTTGGATGATAATAGCGAAATAGAAATAGCTTAAAAAGAAAATCTTCTTTATAAACTATCTATCATTTTTATAAGTTCTTCTGGTCTGTTAGAATTTTTTATAGCATTATCTTTAGTAATTCTTTTCTTTTGTATAAGTTCAATAAGCTCTTGACTTTGTGTAGCCATATGAGTTTCATTCTGGTTTAACTGCATTTGAGAATAAATTTGGTGAACTTTATCTTCTCTTATTTGATTTTGAATAGCAGGATTTGTAATAAGAATTTCCTGCGTAGCAACCTTCCCTCCACCAATCTTTGGAATAAGAGACTGTGATACAACTGCAACAAGTGAAGATGCAAGTTGTGCTCTAATCTGAGCTTGTTCTTCACCATCAAAAACATCAATAATACGATTAATAGTTCCTGGCGCAGAATTTGTATGAAGAGTTCCAAAAACAAGGTGACCAGTTTCAGCTGCTGTAAGTGCTGCACCAATAGTTTCAGCATCTCTCATCTCACCAATTAGTATAATATCTGGGTCTTGTCTAAGTGCATATTTTAATGCAGCTGAGAACGAAGCAGTATTACTACCTACATCTCTTTGAGAAAAGAGTGACTTAATGTTTTTATGAACAAATTCCACTGGATCTTCAACAGTTATAATATGTCTTCTTTCAGTTAAATTAATTTCATGAAGCATAGAAGCCAAGGTAGTTGATTTACCACTTCCTGTTGGTCCAGTAACAAGGATAAGACCTTTTTCTCTTTTTATAAGTTCTTTAAAAATTGGAGGATTTCCATACTCATCAAGTGTCGGTACATCTATGGGAATCATACGAAATGCACATGCAATACCATGAATAGTACGATAGTAATTAGCTCTAAAACGACCAATATCTTTAAGCTCAAAAGAAAAATCGAGTTCATTATACTCTTCAAACTCTTTTTTCTGCTTATCTTCTATAAGAGTGTAAGCCATCTCTTCAACATCTTTAGCACTAAGAATAGCAAGATTTAAAGGTCTTAGTTCTTTATCTATTCTAATTTGTGGTTCACTTCCAACAACAAGATGCAAGTCTGATGAACCATAAGCTAAAACACTTTTTAGCAATTTTTTAATATCTAATGACTTTGGTGCTTGTTCTATCTCTTCACTCATAAAAACACTCCCTTATAATTATCTTCATTAAATCCAACAAGAAGATTTGAATCAAATTCTACAACAGGTCTTTTTATAAGCATGTTTTCTTTGCAAAGCCACTGAAGTTTTGCACTATCATCTAAATTTAATTCTTTTAGTTTTAGCGTTCTGTATGTTGTACTTCTAGAGTTAAAAAGAGTTTTTATATCACTGTTATTTAGCCATGAAGTAACTATCTCACACGGAACTAGCTGTTCTTTGAAGTCATGTAGTTCATATTCTAAGTTATATTTTTTAAAAAATGATAAAGCTTTTTTAACGCTATCACAGTTTTTAATTCCATAGACTTTTATCATAATTTACTCTATGATTTTTGGGACTATAAAGAAATTATCTCCACTTTTAGGAGCATTTTTTAAAATATCATCATTTACATGTGTATCACACGAAGGAATATCTTTTCTAAGATATGTTGAAGAATCATTCATTGCAAAGTTATCGTCAACACCATCAGTATCAAGTTCACTTAAGTTATCTACAAAACTAACAATTTCTGATAGTTGATTTATTATTTCTTCTCTTTTATCATCAGAGACTTTTAAATATGATAGTTTTTCAAGTTTTGTTAATAATGCATCATCTACTTGCATAAAATTCCTTAATAGTAATAATTTATAAGATTGTATCAAAAAAAAGATGTGCATTTGATGAAACTTTAACAAACTATGCGATAATATACCAATAGATTTAAATGAGGAATATTTTTTGAGTATTAAAAATAATATAGAGATGGTAAGAGATGAATTAACTTCTGAAGAGAAGTTTTTTGAGAAATCTGTAATAACTGAAAGATTTGTAAAAAAATATAAAAATGCAATAATAGGTACAGTTGTAGCAATTGTAGTAGTAATTGGAGGCAATATTGCTTACGACATGAATAAAGAATCTACTGTTAGAGCTGCAAATGAAGCATTAAATGAACTACAAGAAAATTCTTCTAATACACAAGCTCTTTCTAGACTTCAATCATTAAGTCCAGATTTATATGATGTATATAGTTACTCAAAAGCTATCGCGGACAAAGATATTGGATCACTAGAAAAGCTAAAAAAATCTACTGCTATACTTATCGGTGATTTAGCAGCTTATGAATCAGCACAAAGCTCAAATGACACATCAAAATTTGATAATTATGCTTTAAAACAAGATGCAATATATAAAGACCTAGCACAAGTTCAAAGCGCAATTTTGCTAATGAATGAGGGCAAAAATGATAAAGCACATGAAAAACTACTTTTAATAAGTGACTCTTCATCATTTGCAAAAGTTGCAAAAGCATTATTACATTATGGGGTAAAATAGAGTTGAAAAATTTAACATTATTAGTTTTATCATTAAGCATTATTATATTTAGTGCTTGTAGCTCAAAAAGAGTTTATGAACCTGAAAAAGTTGTTGATAGTTGGCCAAATCAAGACAATGCTTCACACAGCCTTATTGATGTAACTTCAAATGTTGCACTGCTTGAAAATCGTACAGTTATCACGAAAGAAGAAGAATTAAATGTTACAGTTGAAGAATCTTATAGGCTTTTAGCTAGTAGTGATGGTTGGATTATTAGTTCAACTATTGATGGAAAATTAAATCTTCGTTATATTGACGATGAGACTTTAGTTGAAGACTTTGATCTTAAAAAAACTATAGCAGGGGCTAGCGTAAAAGATGATATCTTAGCCGTACTTTTTGCTGATAATGAAATGGCACTCTACTCTATCTCTAAAAGAGAATTACTTTTAAAAGCACAAGGTGGACAAACTCTAGCAGTTGATTCTAGAATTGTGAATCCACACTTTATGTCTGATCTTGTATTGTTCCCAACACTTGATGGAAAAGTTGTTATTATAAATTCAAAAGATAGAAAAAAATTAAGAACAATAATTGTTTCTTCTGAAGATAATTTTAATAACATCATATACTTTAATGTTATAGACAATAAAATCATAGCTGCAACTGCACATAAAATACTTTCTATGGGTAAAAAAGAGATTAGAGAAAAATATGAGATTAGAAATATTGCATATGATAATAACAATATATTTATAACTACAAAACAAGGTGAAATCCTCTCTTTAACGCCTAATTTAGAATTAAATGCAAAACTAAAATTTCCATTTGCACATTTTCTTGGTTTAATTGCTAAAGATGATAAAGTATATCTTCTAGAAAAAGAGGGTTATATCATTGAAGCTTCTAGTGACCTTTCAACATACAGTGTTTATGATGTTAATATTGAAGATGGTTTTGTGTTTGTTGGAGATAAAATGTTTTATGTAAATGATGAGTATATCTCTGTAGAGTAGATATGTGTCTAATGAACTAGAGGCTTTTTTAGAGTATATTAGCGTAACAAAAGCTCTAAGCAAAAAAAGTGTAGAGGCATACAATAGTGACTTACTATCTATAGAAAGTGCTCTTAATAAACCTCTAATTTCTTTAGATTCAAAAAATATTTTAACCTATCTAACAAAATACAAAAATAAAAGAACACTCAACAGAAAACTCTCTTCGTTAAATGCTTTTTTTGATTTTTGTTATAAAAGTCACTTTTCTACTCAACATTCAAAAATAAAATTGGCTAAAATTCCAAAACTTCTTCCAAAGTTTTTATCATTCAAAGATATACAAAATGCTTTAAGTACTATTGATAGAAGTTCATGGATAGGACTTAGAGATTATGCATTAATACTGTTTCTCTATGCAACTGGAACTAGAATAAGTGAATGCCTAGAATTGTCACGTGAAGATATAGATGGAGAGTGGCTTCACATTAGACATGCAAAAGGTGAAAAAGAAAGAATAGTACCAATAGCAAAAGTCTCAAAAGATGCTATTGACAGCTATCTTCGAGAGTTTAAGTATGAGAAAGATTTTGTATGGTGCAACTATAAAGGAGATAAACTAAGTAGAATTTCTGCATATAAAATAACTCAAAAATATCTTGGAGTATCTCCACATGTTTTACGACATTCTTATGCAACATCTCTCATAACAGGTGGTGCAGATTTAAGAGTTGTTCAAGAGTTATTAGGACATTCTTCTCTCCTTACAACACAAATATACACACATATTCAAAAGCAAGACCTACAAGAAACGGTTACAATCTGTCACCCAATGAGATAGATAAATTTATTAAATTTCGATACAATCATCAGATGGAAAATTTCACTGATGTAATAAAAACAACTAAAACCATGAAATTGTTATATATTGAAGACAATGAACTAGTTAGAAACTCCACTATACAAATATATAATGATTTATTTTTAGAAATAATACCTGCTAACAATGGTGAAGATGGGCTAGAAAAATTCTATGACCATGAAATAGATATAATAATATCTGATATAAATATGCCACGCTTAAATGGTCTGGAGATGGCTGAAACTATAAGAAAGTTTGATTCTGAGATTCCTATTTTACTTCTTTCAGCACACAGTGAAACAAACTACTTTACAAAAAGCATACATCTAAATATAGATGGATATATGCTAAAACCGCTACAAATAAATGATCTGCTAGAAACTCTTGGCAAAATTGTTAAAAAAATAAAATTTCAAGAAGAATATAATAATAATTTACTTTTTTTAAAGCAGTATCAAGAGTTAACTGATAGTAATACTTCCGTATCAAAAACTGATACAAAAGGTACTATTATCTATGTAAATGATGAATTTTGTAAGGTTTCTGGTTTTACGGAAGAAGAATTAATTGGTAATAAACACAACATAATTAGACATCCAGACAATCCAACTTCAATGTATGTTGATATGTGGCATACAATTAAACACCAAAAGAGTCCATGGACAGGTGTAATTAGAAACTTATCAAAAAATGGTGAAATCTTTTATGCAAATACTATGATTAGACCTATACTTGACAACAATAATGATATTGTTGAGTATATTTCTATAAAAACTAATATCACTGATGTAATGAGTCCAAAAAAACAGTTATACGATTTTGTTGATTCTGCTATTGAGCCGATGGTATTACTTATTAGAATTGAGGGTTTTGCAGATATTGAAAAGTTTTATGGTCATAATATTTCTCAAGAAATTGATGATAATTTTGCAAAAGATTTAAAAAACTACATGCCAAGCAACCTTAACTTTGGTAAATGTTTCTCCTTAGGTGATGGTGAATACGCTTTTACAAAGGACTTAGGTAAAGAGTTTCAAAACACTACTGAAGACGAGTCAAAGATTTTCATGAGTGACTTAATCGAAGATATACAAAACTTTCAATATATTGTTAATGAATTAAAAATAGATGTCGGTGATATTGATTATGATATATCAATTATTGTAAGTATTGCTAATGGTACAGACTGCCTTGAAAATGTTAAGTACGGTATGAAAGCCCTACAAAAAAGTAAGCAAGATTTTATAGTAGCAAATAATTTTGCAAAACAAGAACAAGAAGAAGCACAAAATAATCTAAAAATACTAAAAATGATTAAAAAGGCGATTGAGACCTCAAATATTATCTCATATTTTCAGCCAATTGTATGCAACAAAACAAAAAAAATTATGAAGTATGAATCACTTGTAAGACTTGTAGATGAGGATGAAAAAGTTATCTCTCCTTACTTCTTCTTAGATATTGCTAAAAAAGGTAAGTATTACGCTCAAATAACATCTATGGTACTTGAAAACTCTTTTAAAGCACTGGAAAAAACTGATAAAAGCATTACTGTAAATATATCAGCTCTAGATATAGAAAAATCAATAACTAGAAAAAAAATATACGAACTTTTAGAATTACATAGAAAATCCTCAAATAGAGTTGTTTTTGAATTATTAGAAGATGAAGATGTTAAAGATTTTGATGAAATTGAAAAATTTATATATAAGGTTAAAATGTATGGCGTTAAAATTGCCATAGATGATTTTGGTGCTGGATATTCTAACTTTGAAAGATTGCTAAAATATCAACCAGATATACTTAAAATTGATGGTAGTTTGATTAAAAATATTGAAACTGATAGCTACTCACTCTCTGTTGTGAAAACTATAGTATCTTTTGCAAAAGAACAGAATATAGAGATGGTTGCAGAATTTATCGAAAATGAAAATATTTACTATATTTTAAAAGAATTAGGAGTTGAATACTCTCAAGGTTACTACTTTGGTAAACCTGATTTGATGTAATAAAATGAATAAGTACTTTCAGTC
>Ga0209345_10002235_pt1 | contig 21612 bp, 20 predicted proteins | sample Cruoilmetagenom7_FD_187294 | JGI IMG/M metagenome (GOLD analysis project Ga0209345, IMG submission 187294) | Oil polluted marine microbial communities from Coal Oil Point, Santa Barbara, California, USA - Sample 7 (SPAdes) (version 2) | ecosystem: Environmental > Aquatic > Marine > Oil seeps ... | reverse complement strand
ATTTCTAATAGAATTTTATTTGAAAATATCTTACCGAAGACTTTGTTAATAGCTGAAAAGTTTGATACATCAAGTAAAAACAGATAGTTATAGCCATCCTCTTTTAACTCATTTGCAATTTGATTTGTATCAGTTTGAGCACTATCTATAAAATCAAATTTCTTAGCCATCACATCCCTTATTGGCAAATAGTATCTAAATATAACTAAATCCAATATTAGTACCAAAGTGCTATAACCTCATCTTAAACCAAGCCCGATATAATTGCAAAAAACAAAAGGAAAAGCATTGAGACAACCTCGCGGTTTTGGTAAAAACTATTTCTCATTAGCAGCGATACAAGCTCACGTATCCCTCAAAAAGATAGTTGCACTAAGTACTTCAGTATGTACTCTCGATGGTAAACCCCTTAGAATAAAAATAAACTCTCCGCCTGTTAGTTAGTCTGCAAAAGAAACAAATTCCTTTTACTCGCTTGAGCCGCTGAGGCCACTAAAGCTAGATTCTTATGAATCAGAAATATGTAACAACTTACAATAGGTTAAATAATGTCAAACACAATAAAATTATCACTAATATCAGTCGCTCTTTTGAGCTCACTTCATGCAGAGAACCAATACACACTTGATACTATCAATGTAACAGCTTCACAGGGTACAACTTTAAACAAAAAAGATGTGACAGATAGTGTGACCATTATCACAAAAGAGGCTATTGAGGAGTCTCGTGTAACTACTTTAACTGACGCACTCAGCCAATTGGGAAACGTAACAATAAGTCAATCAGGTGGTATTGGTCAGCAAACTTCAATGTATCTTCGCGGTATGGATACAAGACGTATTTTAATCTTAATAGATGGCGTTCGGTATAACAATCCTACAACTCCAGGAGGAGTTGCAGAGCTATCTCAAATTATGCTGTACAATGTTGAGCAGATAGAGATTATCAAAGGTGCTCAGTCGGGTGTTTGGGGTTCAGATGCTTCAAGTGGAGTTATCAATATTATTACATCAACTGCAAAAAAAGGTCTTTATGCTGCTGCCAATATAGAATATGGTTCATATGATAGCAAAAAAGTATCACTTCAAACTTCGTATGCAACTGAGAAATATGATGTTTTAGTTGGTGGACTATATCTCGATACTGATGGATTTTCTGCCACTGAACCAAAACAATCAGAAGCTGGCTATGGTAAAAGATATGATGAACTAGGCTTAGAAAAAGATGCTTACGAAAATAAATCACTGAATATTAAACTTGGATATAACTTTAGCACGACAGACAGGCTTGAAGCTAAGATACAAACAATAAATAACACTACAGAGTTCGATGGTGGTGCAGGAGTCGATTCAACAATCCCAAATACAAAACTAAAAAATCATTTCTATACACTAGCGTATAAACATACCGATGATATAAATGATATAAATATCTTGTACAGTTTATCAAAATTTGATAGAACTTCAGTTTATAGTCCTTCCTCCGAATATATATATGAAGGTTCTGTCAACGAAGTTAAAATTAGTGATAAAATCAGCTACATGAAAAACAGCTTTTTAAGAGTTGGAGCATCCTACCAAAAATTTGAGCAGAAAGAGATAACAGCTAATACAGATAAAAGCTACAGTGCTACTTCTGCATTTGCAACAAATTATAATAAAGTAAACTTCTTCTCTAATCTCAATACAATTATTACAGAATCATTCCGTTATGATAAATATGATGAATTTGATGATTCTTTTACTGGTAAACTTGGAGCAAAGCAATTTGTTTACAAAGATTTTTATATTAGTTCAAATATTGGAACAGGTTTTAATGCTCCTAGTCTAGGTCAACTTTATGGTCAATATGGTGCGAACCCTGACTTAAAACCTGAAAAATCTTTTACAAGTGACTTCACTATTGGAAATGATGAAATATGGATTACAGGTTTTTACAACGAAATTACTGATCTTATTGGTTCTGATAGCTTTTATAATTATATACAAATTGATGGTAAATCAAAGTTCGAAGGTATTGAACTTGGCTATGAAGATTATCTTTTTAATACTCTTGGAGTAAATTCAATGTACACTTATGTAAAAACAGAAGATGCAGATGGAAAAGCTCTTGCTCGTCGTCCTAAAACACAAATAGATGTAAAAGTAACATATTATGTTTCAGACACTTTTGATGTAGGTGCTAATGCTCAATATATTGGAACAAGATATGATGGCCCAGGTTCAGGTGATATTGGCGCCCAAACTGGAGAATATACAGTTGTAAATTTTGTTTCAAATGTAAAGATAAATAAATATATTACAGTTTATGGTAAAATTGACAACCTAACTGATAAATACTACCAAACAGTAGATGGTTATGCAACAGCTGGCCGTAGTCTATATATTGGTATGAATGGGAAATTTTAAACATAAAAAACACAAAAACAAAACTAAATATACGCGAGTTTCTAAAGTATAAACTTTTAAACTCTGCGTTTCTTGGTCTTAGTGTTGGGAGTATCTTTATTCTCTACACTCCTCTGATGCCTTCTGTTTATAGTATTGGCGGGATTCTTTTAGCTCTTGGTATGTTGATAGTGGCTAAGTTTTACTACAAGATTTTAAACATAGACTACTTTTACAAAATTTCACTTTTTGTAGAATTGGTTTTACTCTTTGTTGTTACATACTTTTTACTTTTTTCCTACAGTTATACCACTGCGTTTATAGTCTATGCTGGTTATCAAATGACTTTTACTTTTGGCTCTTATCTTGTTCGTGCGGAGACACTATTTCTAAAAAAGAGTAAACCTATAGAACTTGTGGACGTTGCCAAACAAAAAGGTTACTTGTTAGGCATGTTAGTCTCATATCTGTTTTACAAAGCACTGGAATATTTTTTAAATATTAATGATAAGCAGGTTCAGGTTTATGATATTCATTTTTTACTCTTAGCTCTTCAAGGTTTAATTATCTTTTACCTTATCAAATCATTTAGGTTTACAAAATGACCTATCTTGAATGGTTTAACTCTCACGCTCAAAAGCACAAAACTATTGTCGATAAACTAGTCGCCAAAAACTACACAAAAGAGCAGATAATTGAGTACTTCGATTTTGACAATATGGTTAAAAATGAGAATAGTTTCTGTTTTTTATATGCAGATAATAAAAAATGTCATGATATGAAGAACCTCAACTGCTATCTCTGTGCTTGTCCACACTTTCGTTTTAATGACGATGGACTAGGTACTTATAATGAGTTTAAGATTTTGAGTAAATGTGATTTAAATCATGGAGAAGAGTTTGCTTCTGATAAAGTTATTCATCATGACTGTTCTAAGTGTAGTGTTCCACACCATAAAGCTTTTGTAAGCAAAAACTTTGACCTAAACTGGAAAAATATTATGAGTAAGTGCTTCTCATGATGTATAAAAACAAATATAAATATAGTAAAACTTTGAAAAATCAAATACTATTTATGAATTTAACTAAAAAGAGATAAAATGGGCTTACTACCACAAGGCAAAGCGGATTTTTTACTTTTTGGAAACAACAACTCCTCTCCTGATGTAGAATATATCATAAATGAAAAGCTACTTACTTATGAGGATTACTCTTCCATCTCAATTCCGGCTGTTATCACAAGAGCGGTTCACAACTTAAATTCTTTTAGCTCTATAGAAGCTCCAAATTTAAAATTTGATTCTAAAAATGCTAAAGATATACTTGTTGAGGGTATGGCTTTTGGAAGAGAGTATGAACTCAAAGGGAATTATCTTGTTTTGGAGATTGAGTGTTTATCTGGACTCCAAAATGACATATCAAATATACTAGACTTAGGTTATGATAGTGAAATAAATAATACCACTAACTTCGAAAAGCTTTTACATATTAAAAACAAAACTCTAATCTTCTGTGCAGGATTTCTTCTAGAAGCCTCAAGAAGATTTCACATAGTTTTATCATCTAACTTACAAACAGCAGCCTCTTTACTTATAGCGGACAAGCTCAGAGAAGACATTTTAATGAGACTGAAACACAATAACATAACACTAACAGAAAACCAGTGCTTAACAGAAGAAAAGAAGTCAGATATGACTGATTTTCTGTCTAAACTTAGCTATACACCACACATAGTCAATACAACATTCGATTTTAATAACTCTGAAATTTCCACGCTAAGAGAGTATGACTATACTCAAGTCGGCACCATTATCAATTCTTCTGCAGCATTAGCCTATGGGGCTACCAACCAACTTTCCCAAGAAGAACTGCTCAATGAGATTGAAATATTAATATACAGTATGTAACTTTAGGTACAATTTCATTATGAATAATTTTGAATTAACTGATGAAAATATAGAGAATTTAGAAGCCTTTAAAAGCTTACTAAATAAAGACACAAACACAATGATAAATGAAGCACTAGAACTCTATTTTGAAGATGAAGCAGAGAAACTTCAAGCTTCAAAAGACTCTCAAACAAATCTAAGCTATGATGAATTTTGGGATGGGGTTGATATTTAAATATTTACTTTAAATACTGTAAAATACACTATCTAAATTAAAAGGTAAAAAATGAAAAAATTTATAGTTCTTGGAACATTTTTAGCACTTCTTCTTGGCGGGTGTTCAGCAAAAGAGTTTAATGAAGGTGCCGAGGGCATAGCAAATGACATCTCAAATGTTTTTGAAGGAAGTAAAGACTCATCAGCTAAATAAGCCGATTAAAAGTAGTAGTTGAGAACAGCTCTATATGTCTGTTGATCTTCTACTGTAGGTAAACCTATCTCTTTGTAATCATATTTAAACTTTAGTTGAAAGTTTTGTGAGAGTCTAAAACTCTGCGTAACTTTTGCTAAGTTTTGCTCGTTGCCACTGTCGTAGTATCTTCTAGTAAGTTCTATATTTGTACTCATAAAATCATACTTATCAATAACAATACCTACGCTGCCTCCAATAGCTGCACTAAACTCATCAGCTACGTAAAAAAGAGGGTCAACCATGAGATAAATATATGCAAGTTCACTGCCCCAACTATATCCAGCCCCCATAGTTCCTATAAAGTTTGTCTCACTGTCAAGGTGGTTTCTATCCCAACCAATTTTTGTTCTCCACGAAAGAGAGTCAAAAAACTCTGAACGCTGTGCGATTGATGCTATAGAGATGATTGTAGCCTCTTCAAGCTCTATTTCATCTTCTCTATATGATAACTCAAAGTTTAAAAACTCTATCTGAGTCCCTCGTAAAAAGCCATAATTAGAGTCTTCTAGATCATGATATGCTGGACGAATACCTAAAAATCCTATTGTTTCTCCCTCTCTAGAACCAACTCCTGCTGATATCCTTATGGCTCGATGGCTCTCGATAGGGTCCTGTGGAGTCTCTATGTGAAGTTTTTCTCCTCTACCAAGTGCAGCCCTCTCTTTTGAGAGGCTATGAAACAGATCTATATACTCCTCTTTCTCCATATCACTTTTACTAAATGAATACTCTAAAAACTCTGTAGATGCTTCTAGGATATACTGCTTCTGTTGCAAAGGAATAGTTTTATCATTAACAATTTCTTGAAGTGTTATCTCTCTCTCAACCAACTTTCTAGGTATTTTCAGATAATCACCTTCAAGCAGTTCATCATACTTTAAAAGAGTGCTGCGTTTAGATGGTCTATAGTGAATATCTGAGATTAAACCTTCAGATTTTGCGGCATGCACAGTCTCTAGAGGAATAACCTCATAATGGAAGTACTCTCTTAAATGTACATCTGGTCTGGCCACCTCCATAAACCAAAGCATATTATAAGAACAGTTCTCTGTAAAGAAATAGTAGTGCGACTGAGTACCGTTAAGCTCCCAAATGTGTCTCACCATCCTCAAGACCTCTTCTTCATTGAGGTTTAAATCATACTCCCAAATATCCCTCTGTTCAGTATCTCTATACTCTTTGAGTTTCTCATAATAAGGTAGCAGAGAGTATTTTCCAAAATAACCACCGGAGAGTCCCTTCACAGCAAAAACAGCCGCATTTATCTTGTCAGGGTTAGCATTTGCTGCATAGTTTATCGCATAGGAAAGCAGTCTTGACTCGTAAGCGGAGTTAATTCGTAAAAATGTATGCCCAAACATAGATGCAGGAGAGTTTATATGAGCTGCGGGAAATACTAATGTAGCAGATTTTGGATTTAACCTCTTTAGAGTACTATCATAGTCACTACACTTTACTACTGGAAAGTCATCTATCTTTAACTTCTCTTGTAACCACGCTTTTCTAGCTGGAAATCTGCAGGCACTTGAGTTATCATCAAATCTGTTTTCATTGAAAAATGCATCTAGAGTTGCATTGAGTTCATCTTTTGCATTAGTTTTACCACTCTTGGAGAAGAAAAACCTTTTGTCATCTATCTCACTCTCTCCATCTACCATATGAAGAAGCAGGTGCCAATACCTCTCACTTGAAAGATTTAGCTCATCTGCTCTATCTTTGTAAGGCTGCATGGAGGCGTGCAAAAAACTGATGCAAAAAATGAGTGTGAATAGTGCTTTATATAAGATGGATATTTCCTAAAGATAGTGTCTAAAAAGAGGTTAAGCCAAACGAAAAATCGTTTGGCTTGATTCTACTTACTATAAAGAAGTAGTAGCGATGTTATCTAAAACATCATTCATCTCTACTTTTTGTGAAGTATAGATGCTGTTGTAGTTTGACTGAAGTGAAGCAGAAAATGTTGCTTTATCTTCAACATTTAAAAGCTCAGCTAAAGTGTCTAGAGACTCACCGTGACCTACAGCAATCTCTTTCGCTAAAATATCCATGTTAGATGCAACAAACTCTTCAGCTCTTTCATTCATAACAAATTTAGTTTTCTTACAACCTAAAGTTCCTGAAGTAATACCAAAAGTCTGGTTACCAAACGTACCATTTGTAGTAGCTTGAAGAGCTAACATTACCGCTGAAGAATCATCTTTGATGATTACAGAACCAAGACCACAACCCGTTTGAGAGTTTACTGTTGCCATTGCTGATGTACTAAGAGCTACTGCTGCTAATGTGCTTACTAGAATTTTTTTCATTTAAGAACCTTTTATTTTAAGATGTGAATATTGTAGGGGCTATTTCCTTAATTGAACATTATACATTTGCATTAAATGAGTAAATGTTTAAATTGATTACTTTTAAGTATCTTCGTGCTACTATTTGACAAATTTCATCTATAAAGGATTAGAATGCTATCTAAAAGTATATATTTAGTTGCGGGGATTTCCCTTCTATTTAGTGGGTGTGCAACGGTACAAAAGACCGAGACACACGAGACTCCAGCTACGGCCATTCCACAAGTAAGCAAGTCTCTAAGTGTTAAAGAGAGTCAGCCTGCAGGCTTAAAAAGAAAGGTTGCCATAGGTAGATTCACAAACGAAACACGTTATGGTCAAAGTTTTTTTATCGATAAAGACAATAACAAAATTGGAAAACAGGCGATGGATATCCTCTCTGCAAAACTTTTCCAATCAGGAAGATTCATCATGCTAGAGCGTGCTGACCTTTCAAAAATAGAAAAAGAGTTAAAAATTGGAAACGCAGCACAACTTAGTAACTCTGCAGATTTCATCATCTTAGGTTCTATTACTGAGTTTGGTAGAAAAGAGACGAGTGATGTTGGTGTATTTAGCCGTGTAAAAAAACAAGAGGCATTTGCTAAAGTTCATGTTAGAATTGTAGATGTTAGTACAGGGCAAATTATATACTCTGAAGAGGGAAAAGGTACTTCATTTAGTGAGGCTGGTACTGTAATGGGTGTTGGTGGAAAAGCTGGTTACAATGGTCAACTTAATGACAAAGCAATCGATGCAGCTATATCTGACTTAACATCAAACATAATCGAAAACATGCTTGATAAACCATGGAGAGGATATATACTCGGGTTTGAAGATGGCAACCTAATCACATCCGGTGGTAAGAGTCAAAATATAAAAATAGGTGACAAGTTTGACATCTATAAAAAAGGCAAGCAGGTTAAAAATCCTCAGACAAATATGATGATGACTCTACCTGGAAAAAAACTAGCTAAAATTGAAATCCTTACTACGCTAGGAGATACTCCAGAAACTGAGGTTTCATTAGCAGAGATTACAAGCGGTGATATTAATGCATATATCAAATCCAAAGACTTTACAAAGCTTTACATTCAAATGGGAGATAAATAATGAGATATATTTTATCAATAATAACTCTAGCACTATTTTTAGGTTTTTCTGGATGTGGTCATAAAGAGGGAGTAGCAACAGCTGCTCAAAAATCTTATATCTACTTTAGTGGAAACACAAGTAATATAGAAGTTTCTATCGATGGTGGAGCGAAATTTGATGTTAAGTCAGGAGAGACTAATCAATACAGTGTAAAACCAGGTAAGCATTTAGTTGAAGTTTATAGAGATGGAGCAATCATCGTAAAACGAGAAGTTTATATTGGTGATGGAATTGCTAAAGAGATTGAGGTACAGTAATGAGAATAGTAACTAAAACAGCCCTATTAGGCGTTGTGACGATAGGCTTTTTAATGAGTGGTTGTAGCGCACAGCCAAAACCTTTATACAACTATGGAGAGTATAGTGAAAGCTATTATCATGCAAAAAAAGAGCTTAGTCCGGAATCTGCACTTGAGCTACAAAAATCTATTGAGTACTCCATAGAAAATGCAGCCAATAGCCGTTCTGCGAGAGTAGCCCCTGGTATGTATGCAAACCTTGGTTATATTTATCTAAAGGGTGGTAAAACAGACAAAGCCCTTGAGAGCTTTAATAAAGAGAAGTTAATATATCCAGAGTCAGCTCACTTTATGGATAGAATGATTAAAAAAATAGAAGTATCAGAGGGGAAAAAGTAGATGATTAACAAAAAATTCATAACTCTTATAGTTTCAATAGGCTCTATATTTATTCTTACAGGCTGTGGTCCCTCTTATGTAACAAAAGGAACAGAGTTTCCTAAGATGTATGAACAGGCACCTCGTTCAATCCTTATACTTCCACCAATGAATGAAAGTACAGATGCTGAGGCTAAAGACTACTATATGACAACTACAGAGATGCCTTTTGCTCTTATGGGTTACTATACATTTCCAACAGAGATGGTTAGTGATATTATGAAACAAGAGGGTGTTTACGATACTGAAGTTTTATACAATATGCCACTTGATAAATATTATGAGTATTTTGGGGCAGATGCTGTTCTTTATACTCGTATCAAAAAATGGGATGTCTCCTATATGGTACTTGCATCAAATTTGACTATTTCCATTGAAGCTAAAATTGTCTCAACAAAGACATCTGAAGAGCTATGGAAGTATACTGGTACTGTTGTAGTCGATTTAAGTGGTGGTAATAGTAGTGGTGGTATAGCCGGTCTTATTGCAAATGCAATTGTAACAGCCGTAAACACAGCATCTGCAGACTATGTAGATCATGCCCACACAGCAAACAGAAGAATAGTTTATACTCTTCCTGCTGGACCATATCATGAACTACACCTAAAAGATCAAGGTGTTCAACTTGTAGACCAAACACCTGTCAAGAAATAGTTGTAAAAATATGTAGTACCTTCAATTGTGATATTTTTAAGAGATTGTTTTGATATAATATTCTTTCAAAATGACACTATTAAGGTTCTATATGTTTAAGTCGGTTAAATCAAAAGTTATACTATCAGTTCTATCTATAAGTATCCTTGGTATGGTTGGTATGATTTACTATCTATCTTCCACTCTCCATTCCCTCGCTAATGACAATACAAGAAAATCATTGACAATGCTTAGCGAATCTATCTTTCAGACTATGACGGGAAGTATGATGCTGGGTGACCCTGAAGTAGTCCAGCACGCATTTAAAGCAGCAAGAAGCATTGAAGGTATCGAGTACTTAGATATTGCACAATCAAAAGCTGTTATGGAAGTTTACGCACCTGATGCGAAATTCACAACTGATCCCCTTTTACTGGATGTCTTAACAAATAATACAACTAAAGTTATAGAAGATGAAGATGGACATCATACAATTCGTATGATAAAACCTATGGTTGCAGAAGACAGGTGTCTTTCATGTCACTATAACACAAAACCTGGTTATATTCTTGGAGCAATGGATTTAGTTATTTCCCTAGATGAGAGTGATACAGATATAGCACAAACAAACCTAACACTAACTATCTCACTTTTGGTTATTGGTGTCTTATTTGCTTTAATGTCTAGTATCTTTTTTGTTAAAGAGATCTTCACACCCCTAAACAAGCTCAAAACTCGTATTTCAGAACTTATCAGTGGAGATAAAGACTTAACAAAAAGACTAAAGTATAGAGAAGGGAATGAGTTTGGTGAAGCTGCAAATGAAGTAAATAAATTCATTGAGATGATACAAGAGACTATAAACAGTGTCAAACTTCTTGGCGAACAGAACAAAGATATTGCAGGAGAGATAGAACTCTCAAGTCGCATTATCGCCAAGGGTACACAACAGGAACAAGATATAGTTGCCCAAACCACCATAAAAAGTGAAGCTATAAAAGAGGTTATTTCTCATACGATTCAGACATCTGAAGAGACTCAACAGACAGTTGAAAGAGCTAGTAATGAACTTGATACTGCAAGAAAATCTCTCAGCTCACTTAGTTCTGAAGTTGTTTCATTCGTTGAAATTGAAAATGAACTCTCCAGTGAACTCTCAGGACTTAAAACAAATGCAGACCAGGTAAAAGATGTACTGAGTGTCATTAAAGATATTGCTGAACAAACAAACCTTCTTGCTCTAAATGCAGCTATTGAAGCGGCACGTGCAGGTGAGCATGGTCGAGGTTTTGCTGTGGTCGCCGATGAAGTACGCAAACTTGCTGAGAGAACACAAAAGTCTTTAACAGAGATAGATATGAGCGTAAGCACTATTGTGCAGTCCATAAATGACGTAAGTGATAAGATGAATGAGAATGCTCAAAATATTGAGAGTCTTACTCATATCTCCAATGATGTGGAAGAGAAAATTAATGCAACATCTAGTTCTATTAAGGCTTCCAATAAAGTTGCCCATGAGTCTAAGCAAGATAGTATAAAAATGTCTGAAGATATTGAAGATATAATTAAAGATATTTCAAATATAGAGGCTCTCTCAACTGCTAATGGAACAAGTGTTATAAGTATAGAAGAGGAGCTGAGAAGATTAGTTCAGATTGCTTCATCTTTGCAGGAGACGATTAACGAATTTAAGAGCTAAAAGGAATTTGTGATGCGTACTACCCTGCGTTTTAATATAGTTTCAAACTTTATTCTCATAATACTGCTTGTAACTACATTACTACTAGGATTGCAATACTACTCCAGTAATCAAATAGCTCAAAAAGCAATAGATCAAACTTTCAAACAGGTTACAAACAATACAACAATGTTTATCGCACGTACCGAAGCCTTTTTACAGAAGTCATTAGGTGTTCTCTCTCTTAACAATGATATATTAGACAGTTTAGATCTAAAACAGACACACCCTATGCTCGATGACTTGGCTGAAGCTTTGAAAAATCATAAATTTGCCAAAGGAATCTACATTGGATATCAAAATGGTGACTTCTATGAGATACTAAAACTCAAAAATCATCCAGATATGGTTCGACAGCACAAGCCTCCAAAAAATAGCCAATGGGCAGTGCTTAGTATAAAAAATCTACAAGGTAAAAATAGAGCTAGACTTGAGTTCTTAGATTCCAAGTTGGATGTACTCCTTAGTAAAACTATCAAGAGTGACTTAAACCCTGTAAATCGTCCTTGGTATAAAAAAGCCATCAACTCATCTAAAGCTATAAGAACAGATATTTATGAGTTTAAATCTGCTAACACCAAGGGAGTAACCTTTGCAAAACATACGCCAAATAAAAAGGCTGTTATAGCTATTGATTTTACACTGAATGATTTAGATGATTTTATAACAAAGCAGAGTTTTGATAAAGAGAGTCACATTATTTTATATAGTGATTTAGGGGAGCTAATAGCAACTTCAAACAAGGAAAAGCTCTACAATTGGGGTGAACTCTTCGGGTTCTTTAAGAGTAATGAAAACGGAATTACACATACACATACTCATGATGATTCTGAGTATTTTATCTATCACACTTTAACAAAAGCAAAGACAGGTAAATTAAACATAGGTATCATTATGCCAAAAAACAAACTTATGCAGCCATATATTCATAGTATTGAAAACTCTATGTATGTAGCAATCGGTTTGATTCTTCTCTCTATTCCATTAGCTTTTTACTCCTCTTCTCTTATTGTGAAACCCATTCGTTCTCTTATGCTTGAAAATGAAAAGATACAAAACAGAGAGTTTAATAAGGTGAAAAATATTAATACATCTATCCTAGAACTACATGAACTATCGCTCTCTCTTGTTTCTATGTCTGTTAGTATTCAAGAGTATCAAAAATCTCAAGAGGAACTCCTTGATTCCATCATCAAGGTTCTTGCTGATGCAATTGATGCAAAATCAGCATATACGGGAGGTCACTGTAGACGTGTTCCAGAGATAGCTCAAAAGCTAACTAAGGTGGCACACAACCAAAAAGATGGAGTTTTTAAAGAGTTCACGCTTGAGAGTGAAGATGAGTGGAGAGAGTTTCATATAGGAGCTTGGCTTCATGACTGTGGAAAGGTTACAACTCCAGAGTATGTAGTTGATAAATCAACAAAACTTGAGACTATATACAACCGTATTCATGAAATAAGAACTCGCTTTGAAGTTTTATACAGGGATGCACAAATACTCTATTTAGAAGAGCAATTAAATAATCAAGACAGAGATAAAAGTTTGGAAAAACTACGTATTACCCAAACTAAATTAATAAAAGAGTTTGAGTTCTTAGCACAATGCAATATAGGCGGTGAATATATGAGTGAAGAAAAAAAAGAGCTCATAAAATCCATAGCAGATAGAGAGTGGGTAAGAAATTTTGATGATAGAATTGGACTTTCGGATGTAGAGCTTTTAAGATATGAAGGAGTAGAACCAAGCTCTTTACCTGTTAAAGAAAAACTCTTAAACGACAAACAAGAACACATAGTACAAAGAGAACATTTTGATTATGGAGAGTATAAAGCTAATGGTTTCAAAGAAGAGGTACCAGAACATCTTTATAATTATGGAGAGATCTATAATCTTTGCATAGATAAGGGAACTCTTACTCATGAAGAGAGATTTAAAATCAACGAACATGTAATTATGACCATTAAAATGCTGGAGCAGATTCCCTTTCCAGCTCACCTCATGAAAATACCAGAATATGCAGGAACCCATCACGAGACATTAATAGGAACAGGGTATCCAAGAAAACTCTCTAAAAAAGATCTCTCCATTCCTGCAAGAATTATGGTTTTAGCTGATATCTTTGAAGCTTTAACTGCTTCAGACAGACCATACAAGAAAGCAAAAACACTCTCAGAGTCTCTTAAAATCATGGGTTTTATGGTTCAAGAGCAACATATTGATAGGGATATTTTTGAGTTGTTTTTAAATTCTGGAGTATATATGGAGTATGCAAAGGCTCACTTAAAGCCTGAGCAGATAGATGAGGTAGATATTAAAACGCTCATTTAGTGATCACCTCTACGTCTCCCACGTGAGCCTTTGCCTCGAGTGTAGTTCTTTTTAAAGCATGATTGACATATACTGTATTTTGAGTTCACTGGCAGTGTTGCACTACAGAGTCTACATCTCTGAGCTAGCTGACTCTGCTGTAGAGTCTCTTCTATAAACTTGTTTAAAACACCTCTATACTGTCTCGCTTTTTGCTCATCAACGAAATACTCATCAAATCTGTAACTAAGCCACAGATAGAGAGAGATCTCTTTTACCATATCTTCAGCACGTAGAAGCTCATCTGAAGTTTGCGCGTATGAACCAACTAAAGCAGGTGGATGATAATGCACCGCCTCCTTTCTCTCTAACGCCATTATATAGGTCTCATATGCCGCAATTATATAGGGAGATTTTAGAGTTAAAGGTGCACAAGCCAAATGATACTTTGTAGCAATATCTAGGTCAAAACCATCAACTATTTGTGAGGCTTCAAGCATATCATCTAGATTTGAAGCGTTAAAGGGACCATTAAACTTCATATTTTTTACAAAAAACTTGAGTATCTCATAGAGTGACTTCTCCTCTAAGATACTTCCAACAAGTTTTATATGTTCAAGGTTTGCCATCACTTTAAAAGGAATAGATATAGTGTGAGCCTCTTTATAAAATTTCTTTTTTACAATCTTTAGAACATCACTAGCAAGTGCCCCTACAAAACCCTCTTCATTGAGTCCGTACCTACCGGCACGTCCGGAAATCTGATGAACTTCGGATGGGTGCAAGTTCCTCTGACTTATCCCATCAAATTTTTCAGCCTTTGAAAAAAGTATGGTTTTTATAGGCAAGTTCATCCCCATAGCTATTGCATCCGTAGCTATGAGTATCTGCGTCTCCTTTGCTCTAAAGCGACGTGCTTCCTCACGTCTCACCTCAGGAGAGAGATTTCCATAAACGACACTCACACTAAAAAATCTTGAAAAATTCTGTTTTAGTTTCAGTACGTCTTTTCTACTAAAGGCAATTATAGCTGTGCCTTCTGTCACATCTTTTATATCTGTCGGAGTATCTAAAAGAGTAAGAGGATTTTTTCTCTCAAACTCTACAATCTCAAGCTCTTCTCCTAAGTACTCAGCCAGAGCGACAATTGCCTCTTTAGAGTTCGATGAACCCGTCATAATTATCTCTTTTGCAGGAGTACCAATGATAGCATTTGCCCATGCCCAACCACGATCTCTATCATCAATCATCTGTACTTCATCGATTACACAGACATCAACATCCACTTCGAAGTTTAACATCTCAATCGTTGAACTGATGTGCGTTGCATCTTCATTTAAAATCTGCTCTTCACCAGTTATAAGTGAGCTCTCAATTCCCTGCTCTTTTAGAGTCTCATACCCTTCAAGTGCAAGTAAACGTAAGGGTGCAAGATAATACCCTGTATCCGCATTTTTTAGTTTTTGCATCGCCTGATATGTCTTCCCACTGTTTGTCGGTCCTATGTGAAGAGTTAGTTTTCTTCTCATCTCCCTAGCCATTGGAAAAAGATTTTTAAAGTCCCTGATTGTACGAGCCAATAACTCCTGACGCTGTTTTTTTATGAGTTGTTCGTGGATATTATATATAAAAATTCTAGTAGTTTTTCTAACTATTTTTGGAGTTATTGTTAAAGATTTTGGAATCAACTCTAAAAGAAATTCATATACTTTTTGATGTAATTCCTCTTTTGAAAAGTGTAGAAGTTGCGCATAGTTACCACACTCTTCTACAAGTAGTTTTAGCTCATCCAAGAAATGCTTTTCATGTTCAATTTTTGCTGCACTTAATACCTCATCAAAATCTAGAGGTTCAGAGTTCCAGATAGTCTCCAGTAAAGAATTTAGTTCAATATGAAGCTCTAAGATATAGTATTTCTCTATCTCTGAATGAGGCAGTATCATACTCTGGTTGACTTTTACTAAGACTTCCTCTTCATGCATACTAAGTTCAACTACATCAAGCTTCGTCTCAATCAAACTCTTTAAAACTGAGGCCTTTAATATAGGGAAATTTACTTTTGTTTTTGGAGGGGAGGAGCGAAATGCAGCCTCTATCTCTTTGTTCGTCAAGTACTCATGGGGAGATTTTAGCTCACCTATAAACTTCTCTACAGATTTTTGTTTTTGCTCTACAACCTTTTCTTTATCGAGTGAGATTTGACGGATAATCTCCTCGCTCTCATTCTCTTGCAGGTACTCATAGCTATAGGGTTTTGTGTTTAGTGTCAAAATCTTGTGAAAGTGTTGGTCAAAAATTCTGTACCTAAGCGAAGCATTAAACTCCAAAGTATCATCTATATCAAAAATACCATCAAGAGCTTTTTGAAGCTGCTCTTTTTTCATCTCAAACCTAATGTGTTTAAGCTTTGACTCCATCTTCTCAATAGTAATTTTTTTGCTTCTTACATCATTAAAGGCATCATAAAGAGCTGTAGCCTCTTCTTGGTTTACCTCTAATTCTTCCAAAAACAGATCTATTTTCTCTAATCTGTCCAGTTTAGGTTCTTTAGGCTTACCAGATGGATAAACTTCACCATTTGCAGTGAAAAAATTTAAGATGTCCTGACGATAACCACTATCTGCTTCACTCCAAAGCATTCTAACTGTCTTTAGCAGTACCTTCTTGCTGTGTTCAATATCATATATTCCAAGCGTATGAAAGAGTTCACTTAGTGTCTCAGAACTTACTCTTTCAACTCCAACATCAAAAGGGTCATCATCAAAATATTTTTTAATTCTTTGATTTATTTTTGTATTTTTTTTGCTTTTTTTAGCCATGTGAAATTGTAACCTAATGAGACTTTAAATAGATAATTTTACTGCATGTTTAAATGAAACAATTCCCTCTAAAGCACCATCAGTTGTTTCTATTTTTATATCAGTGTCTACTGGAGGTTTTTTATGCTCTAAAACATAAACTAAATCATGTAGAACTATCCCGTAATTTCTAAAGATGGGAATTCTTACCTCTTGAACCTTAGCTTCAATTACCGCGTCTGCTAAAGCATCAAGTGCACAGTTATACGCACTCTCATTCGTTACATACTGAAAATAGTAATCTTTCATAAGTCTTATATTGTTTAACCAAGCTCTCTGTTCATCTTCACTTATTTCAGAGTTAGTTCTAACCCTATCAGTTAAGCTGTGAAGTAATTCATTGGACTTCTCTTCTCTACTCTCAAAAACTTTATCCAAATTTTTGCAAAACTTCTGAAGCAACGTCATTATCTCTTTTTCATTAAGCTCTTGATTTTTTGTTTGATAGAGATGTTTTGTTGTCTCAGTTGCACCATAACTTAAAGCCTCTAAAAGTTCCACTGTTGCATGAAGATAAGTATACTTATCTGGTTGAGCACGATCAAATCTTACACCTTTACTTGACACCTTTGGTAAATCACCTACGTATTTAAGTTCCATTCTTTCTCCTTTTATTTATTATCACTAGCTATATCATGCATATTTTCAAGTCTCTCTACATGATTTTTACACTCGTCCTGCATATCACGCAGATCATCTATCAACTCATTCTGCTCTTTCATCAAGGACTCTTGTTTTGAGAGTTTGTATGAGACATAAACAAGCAGAACAACTATTAGTACCTCCAGCATTTTGACTTCCTCTAATACTTTTTAAATATTATATATTTTAACACATTTGACTTTAAGTCAAAGAGGAGTAGTATTAGTAACGAAGGATTTACTATGCATTATATCCGTTTTTTTAATGAACTTAGCATTAATGATATTCCTATAGTTGGCGGTAAAAATGCTTCTCTTGGAGAGATGTATAAAAACCTCGCAACAAAAGGTATTAATATTCCCAATGGTTTTGCTACTACAAGCGAAGCTTATTGGTTACTTCTAAAAGATAATAACATCAAAAAATCTATTGGAGAGATTCTTTTTGACCTAGATATCTCCGACACTTCCAATCTTCAAAGCCGTGGCTTAGCTGTACGTAAACTCATATTAAACTCTAAACTCCCTAGCCTGTTAGAAGATGAAATTTTAGAAGCCTACAAAACTCTCTCACAAGAGTACAATAAACGAGCCATTGACGTGGCCGTGCGCTCTTCAGGAACTGCAGAAGACCTGCCGGAAGCTTCATTTGCCGGTCAGCAAGAGACTTTTTTAAATATCAGCACTCCAGAAACTCTCCTTTTAAGTGTAAAAAAATGCTTCGCCTCACTCTTTACAGATCGTGCTATTAGCTACAGAGAGAGCCGTGGGTTTAACCACTTCAAAGTTGCTCTATCTGTTGGTGTACAAAAAATGGTTCGCAGTGATAAGTCTTCAAGTGGAATCATGTTTTCTATCGACACAGAGAGTGGTTCAGAAAATTTAATATTAATTAATTCTATCTTTGGCTTAGGTGAAAATGTTGTCAGTGGAAGAGTAAATGCAGATGAATTTTTCATATTCAAGCCTACTCTAAAACTTGGTATCAATACCATTCTAAAACGTTCACTTGGAAGTAAAAAAGAGAAGATGCTCTATAGTGATGATGGCAGGGACACCATCAATGTAGAGACTACAAAAGTAGAACAAAAAAGTTTCTCCATAGATGACACTGAAGTGATAGAGTTAGCAAAACAGGCACTAATTATAGAAGAGCACTACAAGTGCCCTATGGATATAGAGTGGGCAAAAGATGCTAATGAGAACAGACTCTATATCGTTCAGGCAAGACCTGAAACTGTACAGAGCCAACTTCAAAAAGCATCAACTATAGAAAAGTATTCAATTGAAGTACCAGAGGGAACAAAGAAGCTAACATCTGGTAGAGCAGTTGGTGATAAAATTGGAGTGGGCAAGGTAAATATCATAAACGATACTTCTGAATTTAGTAAATTCAATAATGGTGATGTGTTAGTAGCAGATACAACAAATCCCGATTGGGAACCTATTATGAAAAAGGCTTCAGCAGTTGTCACTAACCGAGGTAGCCGTACATGCCATGCTGCAATTGTTGCACGTGAGATAGGAGTTCCGGCAGTGGTGGGATGCACAAACGCAACTGACGTTCTTAAAGATGGTGTTAGCGTTAGTGTTAGTTGTGCCCAAGGGGATGAAGGTTTTGTTTATGAGAGTATTTTAGAGTATAAAAAAGAGAGTATAGATCTGAGTGAGCTCAAACCAACCAAAACTAAACTTTTTATGAATGTTGGTAATCCAGCAGAAGCTTTCAGGTTTGCAAAAATGCCAAATGATGGTGTTGGCTTAGCTCGGATGGAATTTATTATGACTCACTCTATTAATGCTCATCCTATGGCACTTATTGATATGCAAAAAGGCAAAGAAGTAAAAGACTCAGATTCTATAACCACTTTTATGACTCCTTACACCGATACAAAAGAGTTTTTCTTGGCAAAACTGACTGAAGGCATAGGGATGATAGCTGCCGCTTTTTATCCAAAGCCCGTTATCATTCGAACAAGTGATTTTAAAAGTAACGAGTACAGAAATATGCCTGGCGGTCTTAAATATGAAGCGGATGAAGAGAATCCAATGATAGGTTTTCGAGGAGCCTCACGTTACTATGATGAGAGTTACAAAGAAGCTTTTGAGTGGGAGTGTGAAGCACTTAAAAGAGTAAGGGATAAGATGGGATTAACGAATATAAAAGTCATGCTTCCATTTGTAAGAACTCCTGGTGAAGGTAAAAAAGTCATAAATATTATGAAAACCCAAGGCCTAGTCCAAGGTAAAAATGGACTTGAAATCTATGCCATGTGTGAGATACCCTCAAATGTCATCTTAGCTGATGAGTTTTTAAAGATATTTGATGGCTATAGTATCGGTTCGAACGACTTAACCCAACTCACTCTTGGAGTGGATAGAGAGAGTGCAAAAATTGCTCATATATTTGATGAGAGAAATGAAGCAGTAACAAGAATGCTAAAGATGGCTATAGACGCCTGTAAAAAAGCTGATAAATACATAGGTATCTGTGGGCAAGCACCATCTGACTATCCAGAGATTACAGAGTTTTTAGTAAAGAGCGGTATCCATTCCATTTCACTAAATCCTGATTCAATTTATAAAATGAACAAAATTGTCAACAGAATAGAAGAGGGCAACTAAAAGTACCTTGTAACTCTTTTTATTACCAAACTCTTCATCACTACAAGCTTATATTTTCATTATTGTAAATCTTACGAATCAGGATTTCAGTAAAATGGTTGATAAATTTGCTATAATTCCGTTTATGAAACTAAGAGTCTTAATATCTTTACTATTTATTATTGCTACTACATTCGCATCTATTCATGAGACAGAGCATATCTTCGATGACCATAACTCTGTGGAATGTGAGATCTGTCAAGTTTCTCACAACATGCTCTCAGATGATGTCAACAGTGACTTTAGCGAACTGACGCTCTTCTTATCTGATAAAGTAAGATTCATAGCAAATAGTTCGTACAGATATCAAGCTATCATCTCAAACTACTCAAACGCACCTCCAAAACTATCCTAAAAACTCACAAAATAAAAGAACTATTACAAATTTAAAAAATATTATTTAGGATAATACTAATGAAAAAACAACTATTATTAAGTGCACTCTGTGCAACAATGGCGTTTGGGCTAGATACAATAGCTCCAGAAAAAAGAACTTTTGAACAATCAAAATATATTCCAGATATCTCACTTATTATGGATGCTTCTTATGTTCATAGAGATGTAGAAGATGATGAGCTCGGTCACCTTGAGGTTCCGGGTGTAGTACATGGTCTTCTTGGTTCACACGATCATGGCGAACACGCTCATGCAACTTACAATGCAGAGAATGGCTTCAACTTAAACTATGCAGAACTTGTGCTCTCAAGTTCAGTTGATCCATTTTTTACTATGGATGGTGTTTTCCACTTCTCGCCTGATGGTGTAGCGATAGAAGAACTTTACTTTACATCGACTGCTCTTGGACACGGTCTTCGTGCTAAGGGTGGAAAATTCCAATCAAACTTCGGTTACCTCAACGAGCAGCACCACCATTATTGGGATTTCAGTGATATGGCTTTAGTTTATGAGTCATTTTTAGGAATGCACGGTATCAATGAAACTGGTCTGCAACTCCAATGGACTGCTCCGACAGAAACTTATTTTATGGTAGGTGTAGAGCTACTTCAGGGTGACAATGATAAGATGTTTGGGAATGACTCTATACATCTTAGTGAGTTAAACGCAACAAACGCAGATATTGAAGCCCAAGATGCTCCATCTATGTTTGTAGCTTATGCAAAAACATCTTTTGATATTGGTGATACGACTCTTTTAGGTGGCCTTTCGTATGCTCAAGGTTCATCTAGACTTGACCACACTGAAGATGAGGAACCTCATGCTTTTAGTGGAGACAGTAAACTTTATGGTGCTGATTTAGTTGTAAAACATCATTTTGACTCATATAGCTCACTTAAATGGCAGAGTGAAGTGTTGTATCGTGAGATGGATGGGACAATATATGGTATAGATGACACAACAGGTCTTGCAGGTGAAAAAGAGCTTTTAAAAGAGCAAGGAGGTCTGTACACGCAACTTGTATATGCACCTAATACTACATGGAAATTTGGTGCACGTTATGATACAATCTTTCAAAATGATGTAACTAAAGCAAACGATAATGTTCCTCAACCAGGTGGTTTAGATAAGTACTCTGTAATGGTTGAATATCATACAAGTGAATTTGCTCGTTTTAGATTACAGTATAATCAAAATAATGCTTTATATGAAGACCATGATGATGGCATGGAACAAGTAAAAGTACAAACCGTAATGCTTAGTGCAAATATCTCTATCGGAGCTCACGGAGCACATAGTTTCTAAGTATTAGAAGGAGAAAAAATGCATAAATATTTTTTACTACTACTTCTACCACTAGCACTCTCTGCTCATATGAATATAGCTGTTAGCTACCCTTATATCGGGGCTCTTACAAAAACTATCGGTGGTGAGCATATCACAACTGTAGTTCTTGCAAAGGGAAACTGG
>Ga0209345_10002234_pt1 | contig 21615 bp, 20 predicted proteins | sample Cruoilmetagenom7_FD_187294 | JGI IMG/M metagenome (GOLD analysis project Ga0209345, IMG submission 187294) | Oil polluted marine microbial communities from Coal Oil Point, Santa Barbara, California, USA - Sample 7 (SPAdes) (version 2) | ecosystem: Environmental > Aquatic > Marine > Oil seeps ... | reverse complement strand
AGCAACGCCATTTGCGCCGAAACGAGTGGATCGGGCGCAGAACGCACTTCATCATGACCTTTGAGCAGCAATTGCCACAACCGGTGCAATTGCCCGGCCGACAATCTGTCAGACCAGCTATGTAAAGCGGCGCGTTCCTCTGCCGAGGGCGCTTCTGGTTCACCCCCGCTAACCTGCGCCACGGTGATCCGGTGGATCAGATCCATCAGCCCGCGCATCAGCGCCAATGGCTCTACGCCCAGCGCATATTGATCGGCAATGGCGCCCAGCAGCGCCTTGGCATCGCCATCCAGCAGATGGCCCAGCAACCTTCTCTGCGCACTTTTGTCGGCCAGGCCGAGCATGTCGCGCACACGCGCTGCGGTTACCTTGCCCCCATCTTCATGGGCGCGATCAAGATCAGCATGGGCAATCGCCTGATCCAGAATGGACAAGCCATCACGCACCGACCCTTCGGCGGATGCAGCAATCATGTGAAGGGCCTCGGCTTCCGCTTCCACGCCCTCCTTACCGCAGATCATCCCAAAATGTTCTTCCAATTGGGCTGTATGAATGCGGCGCAGATCGAAACGCTGGGTCCGGCTGAGCACGGTCACCGGCAATTTGTCGACTTCTGTGGTGGCAAACAGGAATTTTACGTGGGCAGGCGGTTCCTCAAGCGTCTTGAGCAGCGCGTTAAACGCATTGCGCGACAACATGTGAACTTCGTCGATAATATAGATTTTATAGCGCGCCGAAACGGCCGCATAACGCACCGCCTCGATAATCTCACGGACATCGTCCACACCAGTATGGCTGGCCGCATCCATCTCGATCACGTCCATATGGCGCCCCTCCGCGATCGCGGTGCAGGGCTCACATTGGCCGCAAGGGTCGATCGTGGGGCCGCCCTGCCCATCTGGCCCGATGCAATTAAGCGCCTTGGCAATCAGCCGTGCGGTCGAAGTTTTACCAACCCCGCGCACCCCCGTCATCAAAAAGGCATGGGCCAAACGATCCCGCGCTATCGCATTGGCCAGCGTGCGAACCATTGGTTCCTGCCCGATCAGCTGGGAAAATGTCTGCGGACGATATTTGCGGGCCAAAACGCGATAGGGCTGGCCCGCCTTATCAGGAACGGGCGCCGGGGCCGCCTGTTCAGGCGCGCCGAACATCGCGGCCTGCCCGGCAGCCTCAAGTTCACCGGCGCTCGGGCCAGATGTATCGGGATCATCAGGAATGGGGGAATCGGCCATTCCAAGATAGGTAGGGCGTCACTGCGCGCTTGTCGAAGGGTCGGGGTAATTTTCTGGCGACAGTTGCGAGAAAGCGGCCAGATTTGCCAAAAACCGCGCATTACAAGGTTCGCAGGATCAATAAGCAAGGAAGAATGAGCCGAATCGCACCAATGGGCGGAACTGGAGAGGCCGCTATTATCACCCAGGCAGAATTATAGCGCAGCCGCAGTCCCATCCGGCCGTTTTGGATGGCGGCGGCCTGAATGGCCATCGCACCATATCTTTATTCATATTTATGAAATTACAATGGCTTGGTGCGTCTTCAACCCAATCGCGCTGCATCATATAGGAGCCGGGCGACCCGCCGCAGATCGTTGTGGCTGCTTCCTTCCGGACCTGACCAGGTTGGCGAACGCAAACGTCCACCCGACTCCCGCGCGGGCATATGGCCGGTGAAGCATGATAATTCAAGTGTGTGAAACGGCCCCCGCCAAGGATAAGCGACGCAAAACGGGATACTTGTTTGAACGCCCGAAGCCACAAGCGAATATGAAAATTTACGCGCCCAAACGGGGTGTTTCGCGCAGCGCGGCGAGAGTGTTGCGGGGGCTAAGGAGTGGTTGCGATGCCGGCCTAGGCGCTAGGCGTTACCGGAAATTATCCGCATAGGCCTGCAATTTCAGCGTCCTTGGCGGTGTTGCATGGACCCGCGCGGCGATACCGTGTTTTTGTGCATAGGCCTTGGCTGCTTCCTTGGTCGGGAAAGACAATTGAACCTGCGTCTGCGTGTCGGCGCTGCCTGTCCACCCCATCAGCGGATCAGCCTTGCGCGCTTCGGATTGCTCAAATTCGAGCTGCCATTGATCAATACCGGCCTTGCCGGACTGCATCGCATTTTTCGGACGTTGGTAAATTCGAGCTGCCATAGCAATGCCCTTAATTCAGGTTTGGCCCCGTGAAAAGGCGTTCTTGGTTTTCAAGCTGGGCTTTTGTGTCCACGGCGTGTCTGGCCACCTATGTTTAGGGTAACGGCCTTTCATATCTTTCACCACATCGCGCCAGCTTCCGCGCCAGAAACCGGGCAGATCGCGGGTGGTCTGAATGGGGCGCCCCGCTGGACTGGTCAGTTTTAGCAGCAATGGGGCTGTGCCGATCATCGGATGGGTATCAAGACCGAACAGCGCCTGCACCCTTACTTCAACCGAAGGGCCATCTGCCCCGGCATAATCAATCGGGTGATGGCTGCCGGCAGGCGAGACAAATTCACGCGGGGCAGACCGGTCCAGCTTTTGGCGGCAATTCCAATCCAATTGGCCAAGCAATGTTTCAACCAGCTGCCCGCGCGGCACATCAAGGTTACGGCGCCCCGCCAGCAACGGGGCCAGCCATTCGTCGGCATTTTGGGCCAACCGCCCGATCGACAATTCTTCGATACCAAGATGGCGCGCGCGCGCCATCAGATCAATTGGCAACAAGCCCGCCAAATCTTCTTTCGCCTTGGCCAATAACATGGCCAAGATCCCCTCTGCATCCGGCGCAGGGTCTGGCCCAATGGCCAATCTGATGGCACCAAGGCAGCGTTCCTGCCGCGCCTCTACCCGCCCTTCACCAGCATTCCAGCGCAGAATGGATCGCCGTTCGATTAAATCGGAAAGGTTTTCCTCAACCTCCTGATTGGTCAATGCCGCAGCGGCAGTAATCCGCGCGCCCTTGGCTTGTCCTTGTGCATCCCCGATGACTAGCCATTCAGACCGCGCCAAGGAGGATGCCGGATCAAGAAAAAATCCGCGCCCGCCTGCTGAGATCCAATGTTCGCCAGTCCCATCGCGGGGGCGGGCAATATTGTCCGGCAATGCGCGGGCAAGGAACAATCCTGGATTGATGTCTTTGCGTTCACCGCCTTGGATGAGCCCTTCCGCCTGATTGGCCCACCGCTGCGCCAAGGCGCCTGAGGCAGCCGCCTTCGCAGAATGGCCATTTGCCCACTGGCCTAAACGGTGAAGCAAATCTTCGCCCCGCCCGCCTAGCCCGCGTTCCTGCAGCAATAATGCCAGCCGCGCGGCATCCAGCGCCTGTCCCGATTTGGCCCCGAACAAAACCATCGCGCTGTGGACCGGCCCCATTGGCAAGCTGGCCACGTGATGGCCCCATTGGGTTATCTGCCCTTGTGCGTCCAGCGCGCCCAATTTTTTCAACCGGTCTTTGGCGGCGGCGATTGATGCTGTTGGCAGCGGGTCTAGCCATGCCAAGGATTGCGGATCAGACGTGCCCCAAAGGGCAAGAGACAATAAAAGCGGGGCCAGATCACCCGTTTCAATTTCCGGAGGATCAAAGGCCTGGCGCCCGGAATGCGCGGCTTGCGCCCATAATCGGTATACTGTTCCTGGCCCCTGCCGCCCGGCGCGCCCCGCGCGTTGCGCCGCTGTCGCCTGACTGGCGCGCACTGTCACAAGATGGGTGGTTCCAGCGGCATGGTCAAATTGCGCCCTGCGCGACAAACCACAATCAACCACCACCGACACGCCATCCAGCGTCAGCGATGTTTCCGCAATTGCGGTGGCAAGAACGATCCGCCGGCGCCCTTCGCGATCCCGCCTGATCGCGGCGCGCTGGCTGGCGGGATCAACCTGCCCATGCAGCGCAAGAATTGGCGCGGCGGGCAGCTTGGGTTCCAGACGTTCGCGAACACGTTCTATTTCCCGCACGCCAGGTAGGAAGGCAAGAACATCGCCGTCCTGCGCGCGCCATGCGGTCAGGATCGCAGCCGCCATCGCATCTTCGATCCGCATATCGGGTTTTGCGCCCAGCCATTCAATCTTGAGCGGATATGACCGGCCAACGCTTTCGATCACGCGAGCATTGCCTCCCAACAGACCGGCAAACCGCGCGCCATCGATGGTGGCAGACATGACACAAATCCGCAGGTCCGGCCGCAAGACCGCCTGCGTTTCAAGCGCTAAGGCCAACCCAAGATCGCTATCCAGATGCCGCTCATGCGCTTCGTCGAACAATACCGCGCTAACGCCAGCCAATTCCGGGTCGCTGACAATCCGATTGACGAAAATCGCCTCGGTCATCACCAAAATCCGTGTGCGGGCGGATTTTTTCGTGTCCAGACGAGTTAAATAACCGACCGTTTCGCCTGGTTTTTCCTCCAGCATTTGCGCCATGCGTTCAGCAGCAGCGCGCGCGGCAACACGCCGCGGACTAAGCAGGATAATAGTTCCGCAGCACCATGGTTGTTTCAAAATTGCCGGCGCAACCGCAGTGGTCTTGCCCGCACCGGGCGGGGCAACCAGCACCGCTGCTGCATCCTTTGCCAATGCATCCATCAGCGCGGGCAAAACTGATTGGACAGGCAAGGCGTCATTCATGGCCAAACCCTTCAGACCCGATCAATAACCTCGGGCAACCGCAAATTCGGCGGCCTCTGCCATTGCGGCCCGCGCTTTACCGTCAGGAAAGATCGAAAGCGATTCTATCGCGCGCGCGGCGAAATGACGGGCGCGGTCGCGGGTCGCCCCCAGCGCATCATATTTGCCAATTAATTCCATAGCCTGCGCCAGATCATCATCGCTGGTGCGGTGGCCAGAAATCGCAGCTTTCCAGAATTTGCGCTCTTCCTCGTTACTGCGCGCATAGGCGAATATCACCGGCAAGGTCATTTTGCCTTCGCGAAAATCGTCGCCCCGATCCTTGCCCATAATGGCAGCGGAGGAATCATAATCGATTGCATCGTCAACCAACTGGAATGCAATCCCCAGATTGCGCCCATAATCATCCAGCGCCTGTTCCTGGCGTTCGTCACATTCGGCCACCACCGCAGCAATTCTGCTGGCGGCAGCAAACAGCGCGGCAGTTTTCGCGCCGATGATGGACAAATAGCGTTCTTCGCTGGTTTCAATCTGACGTTGGGCGGTCAATTGATCGACTTCGCCCTCGGCAATTATGGCGCTGGCGCTGCTGAGGATCTTGAGGACTTTGAGGCTGCCATCCTCAACCATCAGTTCAAATGCGCGGCTGAACAGAAAATCACCCACCAGCACGGTGGCCGGATTACCAAAAATAATATTCGCCGCCGCTTTGCCCCGCCGCAAATCTGATCCATCAACCACATCATCATGTAACAATGTTGCTGTGTGGATAAATTCAACCGAAGCGGCCAATTGATGATGGCGGTTTCCTTGATAACCGACCAATTGCGCGCCCGCCAGCGTCAGCATCGGCCGCAGCCTTTTTCCGCCACCTGAAATTAAATGGCCTGCCAACGCAGGGATTAGAGGAATCTCGCTCTGCATCCTGTCCAGAATGACTGCATTGACTGCATTCATGCCCGGCGCGGTCAGGTTCAATATGGGGTCAAGAGTCGGCTGGTTTATAGGCGCGCCAACGCGGGATTCGCCTGCCTGGGATTGGCTGGCTGGCCGCTTGCGCGGAAGGGGAACCACCTCGGCAGTCATAGTGGCAGCGCACATGGGCGCAGCACGATCAATTGGCAAGCTTGGATTCCGACCATTTACCGTGATAAGCGGCTCGCCATGAACAAAACAGACCCCTCTATTCCCGCGCCAGATGCACAACTTGCCAGTTTTCGGCGTAGTATCGACAATATTGATGCTGCGTTGATCCACATCCTTGCCGAACGATTTCGTATCACTCAGGCGGTGGGCGAATATAAGGCAAAGACCGCCCTGCCCCCTTCCGACCCCGGGCGCGAAGAGAGGCAAATCGCGCGGCTGCGATTGAAGGCGGAAGAAGCGCAATTGGATCCGGAATTTTCAGAGAAATTCCTCCGGTTCATTATCGATGAAGTGATCCGCCACCATGAAAGGGCCCGCAGCCAATAGTGCAATCCGGATGGCCGAACCAAAGTGGCCAAGGGTTCTTACCTAGGGCCTTCCTATCACAAAATTGAGCATAGTCAGTCAATTAGCTGCCAATGCACATGCAATTACCCCTCTCGACAGATTTCTGCGGCGCGGCAAATTTTTCCGTTCTGGAAAATGGCGGTAACCACGACCGCCCGATCATAACCGGGCGGCGCGCAGCCGCGCGGCTACGGGTATTTATTCCTGGAAAACTAATCTTGCTGGATGGCAATTACGATTGCACTCTGGAGGATATTTCCCAAACCGGGGTTCGCGTCCATTGCGATGCCAATGCCCGCAAGGGCGATGAAGGAGTGCTGCATTGCATGGCTCTCGATGTGTTTTGCGAAGTGGTGCGCACAGGCAATTCACGCATCGCCTTGCAATTTGAAGAGGAAGTCAGCCTCTCATTGGTGGAAGATATACGCAGAAAAAACGATCTTCACCGCAAAGAACACGAAGACCGATTTCGCACCATGGCAAAACAATGGGTCGCAGGCACCATTCGGTAGCCGTGACATCTGGACATTTGATTGCCTGAAAAATTGGGGCAACTAACCCGCGCGCGGCAATGTCAGGCGAACCAGTAAACCGCCCAGATCCTTGCTTTCGCCGACCCACACACTGCCGCCGTATATTTCTGCCACATCGCGCACGATTGATAGCCCCAGGCCAGTGCCCGGTTTGCCAGTATCCAGCCGTGCGCCGCGGTCAAATATTCGGCTGCGTTCTTCTTCCGGGATCCCTCGCCCGTCATCTTCGACCCATATTACACAATGCGCAGGATCAGCTTCGGCATCCACGGTCACAAAAACGCTGCCCCCGCCATATTTGGCTGCATTTTCGATCAGATTGCCAAGCATCTCATCAAGATCCTGCCGCTCGATCGCAACTTTTGCATTGCGGTTCCCGTCAATGTCGAACCGCCCATGGGGATATAGCCGTTCGATTGCACGGCGCACGGCCTCTGCACTGTCCCACACCGGTGTCTGGGCATGGCCAGCCGCCCGGCGGCCAACAGCGCGCGCGCGCGCAAGGTGGTGGTCAACATGGCGCCGCATGGTCGTCGCCTCGCGGATGACCGTATCGGACAGATCGGCGCTTTTTGCAGTCGCGGCATTATTGATCACCGTCAGAGGCGTTTTTAGCGCATGGGCCAGATTGCCAGCATGGGTTCGCGCTTCTTCTGCCTGTTTTTCCGAATGGGCGAGCAGCATGTTCAGCTCCTCCACCAATGGCTGCACTTCTAACGGAAGCGGGGCGGTCACCCGGTTGGTGCCGGTTTTACGGATGCTCTGAATGGCCTTTCGCACACGCCGAAGCGGGCGCAGACCATAAAAGGTCTGGAGCACGGCCATCAAAAACAGGCCAAGACCCAATATCGCAAAGCTCCATGCCAAAATCGCACGGATTCGCGCGATTTGGGAATCCAGCTCCTCGCGCGCGGATGCCACCATAAATATCCACGGCGTGTCGCTATCAGGCAGGATAACAGATCGTTCGACCAGGCGAAGGGCCTCGCTCGATAATTGACTGCTATCATAAAAGTGGGATTCAGAATCGAAATGCTCGCCTTTTGAGCGTAAACTGCGATCCCACAGGCTGCGCGAAGAAAAATCCTCATGTCCCGCGCCGCTGATTTGCCAATAAAGACCGCTATTGGGTTCTAAAAAACGCTGGTCGCCCAAAGAGCGATAGAAAAACACCTCGCCATCGGGGCCAATTTCAGCCGATGCGACCATAGCGGTGAGCATATATTCAAGCTGATCATCAAAATTATCTTCGACCAGACGGGTCAATGTCCGATCAAGAGCAAAACCCCCAGCAAGCAGTAATATCGTAATCCAGCCCGCCGCGATCAACATCATCCGGCGGGACAGGCTGCCTGTATGGGCGGCAGGGTGCGGCGGGGTATGAAGCCCGGCATCGGGCCCGTTTTGAGGCCCAGTTTGGGGCCCAGTTTCAGATCCATTTTTGGGGCCAGCATCCCCATTGTTGGAAGCCAGCTTTGCTGTGTCAGCTACTGCGCCGGGGGAATGCCCGCCATTATTCTTGCTCGCGCGCATTTCAAAATGAAATCAAATTGCGCGCGGCTGGTCGGCAGGATCATCAAGGCTGTACCCAAGACCGCGGATGGTGGTGATCACTTCTGCACCCAATTTCTTGCGAATACGGGTCACAAAAACCTCGATCGTGTTGGAATCCCGATCAAAATCCTGATCATAAATATGTTCGATCAATTCCGTTCTACTGACCACTTTGCCCTTGTGGTGCATTAAATAGCTGAGCAACTTATATTCTTGTGCGGTCAATTTAATCGGCTCACCCGCCAGTGTGACCCGCCCAGAACGCGTATCCAGCCGCACGCCGCCAGCTGTCAGTTCAGACGAGGTATTGCCCGATGCGCGGCGGATAAGGGCCCGCAATCTGGCGATCAATTCTTCGGTTTGAAATGGTTTAGCCAGATAATCATCCGCGCCCGCATCAAGGCCGGCGACTTTATCCGACCAACTATCCCGCGCAGTCAACACCAGCACCGGAAATATCCGGCCTTCCTTGCGCCACATGCCCAACACAGTCAGACCGTCGATTTCGGGCAAACCAAGATCAAGGATGACAGCGTCATAATCCTCTGTGCTCCCCAGATAATGCCCGTCCTCACCATCAATCGACAGATCCACCGCATAGCCGTTCTGCTCTAGCGTGCTCTTCAACTGCTGGCCTAGAGTAGGTTCATCCTCGACAATCAAGATTCGCATATTGGCCAATTCCCCTATTGAAACATGATTATGGTGTCAGTGCTAAGTGGGCTTTTGTGCCAAACCCGTCAACTCGCCCTATCAATTGGCCCCGCAGTTCAAAAACTTGCAGGCCCGCAGCGGCTTGCTATCGGCTGCGCTGAAGGATCCGCCCTGTCCGCGCATCCACATCGACAAAGCTCACCCGCCCATCTTTAATGAATTTGAGGCGGTAAGCCATCGCGGTAGAATCGTATGCTGGCCCCAGATATTCATGGCCTTGAACCTTCAGCGGGTTGACCACGCGGCGTTCAATCTCGCGCAGGGACAGCACATTGCCGGCTTTCATTTCCTTGCGCGCTTCGCCTTGATCGGTGCGTTGCTGTGCAAATGCGGGCAGCGCACCGACACCCGAAAGCATCAGGCCCGCAGCAACAAAAAAGACGGTTGGCGTTTTCATTATGCCCGTTTGTCTAATAAAACGGCATTGAACAAGGTGTGAATACGCAAAATTGATGCGGTTCAGAAAGCTGGTTCGGCGCGCCAATGCGCAATATCGGGCGCACTACGGCGCTGGACCACAGCGCAACACCCCGCTAAGCGCCGCCCGCATGGCGCAACCACCGATCTTGAGTTGGGAAAAACTGGGCCTCCAACAAGGGGGGCGATGGTTATTTGAAGGGTTGGATTTGCACGTCGGCCCGCGTGATCGTTTGGCATTGATCGGGCGCAATGGCGCAGGCAAAACCACATTATTCCGAATGATCATGGGCCAGATTGATGCCGACAAGGGCGAACGCAAGGTCAAACCTGGCACCAATATCGTAGCGCTGGAACAGGAACCGGATTTTTCGCAGCACCTCACGCTGATGGATTTTGCGCTGCAGGGCAAAGATGCACCCGCTGAATATGAAGTGGAAGCCATCGCCGGGCAGCTCGGCATCGACATGGTAACCACGTGCAAAAGCGCCAGCGGGGGCGAACGCCGCCGCGCCGCAATCGCCCGTGCATTGGCGATGGCCCCTGATTTATTGTTGATGGATGAACCAACCAACCATCTGGATCTGGCCGCGATCGAATGGCTGGAAAGCTGGCTGACCAGATACAAGGGCGCATTCATCGTAATCAGCCATGACCGTACGTTTCTAAAACGGCTGACCAATGCCACCATCTGGCTCGACCGGGGGACGCTGCGCCGCAAAGATGTTGGCTTTGGCGGATATGAGGCGTGGGAAGAACAAGTTTATGCCGAAGAAGCGCGCGCCGTGCACCGGATGGATGCGAAACTGAAGATCGAAGCACATTGGCTTGAACGCGGCGTGACGGCGCGCCGCAAACGCAATCAGGGCCGGCTCGAAGCCTTGTGGAAAATGCGCGCCGCACGCGCGGCAATGATCACCCCTGGCGGCGCCGCAAAATTGGGCCTGTCCGCTGACGATCAGAGCAAATCCAAATCGGTGATCGTGGCAGAAAAGGTTTCAAAATCATTCGGCGAGCGCAAGATCATCAAAGACTTCTCGCTGCGCATCCAGCGCGGTGATCGGATCGGTGTTGTCGGATCCAATGGCGCGGGCAAAACCACTTTACTGAAACTGCTGACCGGCGAATTGGAACCTGACACGGGCACCATCACCATCGCCCCCAACCTGTCTGGCGTGATGATCGATCAGCAACGCAGTTTGATGACACCGGATAAATCAGTTCGCGATGTGCTGGCAGAGGGCGGCGACTGGATCGATGTGCGCGGCACACGCAAACATGTTCAAGGCTATCTCAAGGAATTTCTGTTCGACCCGGGGCTGGTTGATACCAAGGTTGGGACATTATCTGGCGGGGAACGTTCACGTTTGCTGCTGGCGCGCGAATTTGCCCGCAAATCCAACCTTTTGGTGTTGGATGAACCGACCAACGATCTCGATCTTGAAACACTAGACCTGTTGCAAGAAGTAATCGCTGATTACGAAGGCACAGTTCTGATCGTCAGCCATGACCGCGACTTCCTCGACCGGACTGTAACCATCACACTGGGCCTGGATGGCAGCGGCAATGTGGATATCGTCGCGGGCGGATATGCAGATTGGGAGGCCAAGCGCACGCAGCGCACCGTTTCTGGCAAACCCAAAATCGCCAAAACAGCACCAGAAACAATAGCCCAGCCGCCCCGCGCCAAAAGCACGAAATTAAGTTATAAGGACCAGCGCGATTACGAATTGCTGCCTGCCCGCATCGAAGAATTAGAGGCCGCAATCATAAGGGGCGAAAATATCCTGTCGGACCCTGAATTATTCGCCAATGATCCAGCAAAATTCGCCAATATTTCCAAGGGGCTTGAAAACGCCCGCGTGGAAAAGGATGCAGCAGAAGAACGCTGGCTGGAGCTGGCGGAACAAGCCGAAGGCTGAGCATTGCTGCCAAAATAAATCGGGCATTGTCACAGAATTGACTTGCCCGGCTGCCATGTTCGCGCGATTGCGCAGCAATGACGCGACCATCGACTGCTGCCAAACCCACAAAACGGATACAGGCAAACATCCTGGCCACCTCTGAGCGAAGGCTGCTCAATTGGCTGTGCGCAAAATTGCCCAAATGGATAACGCCGGACATGCTGACCGGCCTTGCGCTCTTCGCATCGGCCGTAATCGGCCTTGGTTACGCATTCAGCCAGTTCGACAGAAACTGGTTATTGATGGTGGTTGCGGTTTATTTTGTTCATTGGTTCGGCGATTCGCTGGATGGCAGCATTGCCCGTTTCCGCAAAATTGAACGGCCCTCCTTCGGTTTTTTCATCGACCATAGCTGCGATGTCTTTGCCATCCTGCTGATGTTGGCTGGCATGGGCCTAAGCCCATATGTTCGCATGGACATCGCCTTATTTGCAGTCGCAGCCTATTTGCTTCTCGCCATTCATAGCTTTTTGATGGCCAAGGTGGTTGGTGAAATGCCGCTTTCCCAAGCGGGCGCGGGCCCCACTGAAATGCGCCTGCTATTAATCACATTAACGTTGATCATGTATTTCATGGGGCCTGGCGCGGGACAGGTCGGGCCATTTTCCGGCCTCGACATTTTCGTGGGCGGTTTTGCTACAATCATGGTGATTATATTCGTGACCCAAACGCTGCGCGTGGGTGCACGGCTGCGAGAACAAGATACCCTGAAATAAGTTCTGGGGCCGCCCGGTCACCCAATCCGGTAAAATTCAGCCACCCGCTCCAAGGCGATCTTCAGCACCAATTTGCCGCTGCGGGCAGGCCAGGAAAGGCTCTTTTCCGCATCGGGCAGCGGCTCGCAGGCGCAGGCGGTTCGCCACAAAATGTCCGACAGCCCCGGCCCCGCAGCAGACATCGCCCCGTCAAAGCGGGCCTTGGCCGCAATTTGTCGTTCCGTAGAATTCAGGCCATTATCTGCGCTGCCTTTGATCCGCACTGGATCCCAACTCATCGTTAATGACGAACCAAGATTGGCGCGTTCATAATCGGCCCGCAGCCGCTCGCTTGCATCATAAAGCCGGTCATCAAGGTGGCCGCGCGCGTGGAGCCATGACAAGGGCGATTCAGCCAGATTGACTGTCACACTGCGCCCGCGCAATTTGCCGCCACTGGTGCGCCGCGGGCCTTCGGCGGTCAATTCCCGTTCTGCAAACATACGATTCATTGCGATCCCCTTTTTTGCCGATTCTGATTCCAATTCAGCACTTGCCAAACCGAACCACTTGTAGGAAAGTAAAAAACCAAATCGGTTATATAGGGCCATGGTGTGATCAACCGCATTCGTGATATTCGCAAAGAAAAAGGCCTGACGCTGGCTGATCTGGCAGAGGCGTGCGTTCCGCAAACCACTGCGCAGACCATTGGCCGCCTTGAAACCGGCATGCGAAATTTATCGGTCAAATGGATGGACCGGATTGCTGCCGCGCTAGAAATAGAACCCGATTTGCTGGTTAGGTCAGAAGCATCCGCCCCCGCCCAAGTGGTCGCAACATTAACCCAAAGCGGCGCTGAGGCACTGGCGAAGAACCGCGATGCCATTTTAGCGACAGAATTGGGCGGTGACATGCCGCTGATGGTGCTCAGCATTGAAGCCAGTTGCGGTGAATATCGCAGCGGCGACCAATTGTGGCTGCGCAAACTTGATCCGCTCGATACCCAGCGCGCTATCAATCGTGATGTGCTGGTCCCACGCAAAGGTGGGCGTTTCAGTTTTGGCAGATTAATTGACCGGCGCGGGACATTGGTGGGTATTTTACCCCCTGGCGCGGGGCAAAAACAGCAGGTGGTGGATGATCCGCCTTGGTTGGCTGTTGCAGAAATGCTGGTCCGCAAATTGTGAAACGCCTGCTTTCGATCTCCACGCTTTACCCAAACACCCACACACCTCGGTTCGGAACATTCGTTGCCCGATCATTGGAAGCCTTGGCCGCGCGGGGTGATTGGCACGTCACATTGATCAACCCGATTGGTGTGCCGCCAATAATATTCGGCAAATACAAACCATTGGCAGCCGCCGCTGTAGACGCGGTGGAACATGGCGTATCGGTCTATCGCCCCACGTTCGGATTGATCCCGCGCATCGGCCTTGGGATCAACCCCTATATGATCGCGCGATCGGTCATGGGGCTGGCAAAGCGCCTGCATGCCGAACAGGAATTTGATCTGGTGGATGCCCAATTCTTCTATCCCGACGGGCCGGCTGCCGCGCAAATTGCCCGAAAACTGAAATTACCTCTGTCCATCAAGGCGCGGGGATCGGACATTTCCTATTGGGGGCAGAAACGCTCTTCGCACCGGCAAATGCTATCCGCATCGCAAGGTGCAGCAGGCCTGCTTGCAGTGTCCAAGGCACTGGCAGAGGATATGGCCGATATCGGCATGGATCGATCGAAAATCACAATCAATTATACCGGCCTTGATCGTGATCGGTTCCGGCCATTGAACCAAACCGAAATTCGCCCCCGCCTTGGGCAAGAGCTGGGCATCGCCCTGTCCGGTAAAGGGCCCCTTTTGGTGTCTGTGGGCGCATTGACCAGGCGCAAAGGGCAAGATTTGATCATCGCAAGCCTGCCAAAGCTGCCGGATGCGCAATTGATCTTAGTCGGTAATGGTGAAGAACGAAGCGCATTGGAAACTCTCGCCCACACGTTGGGCGTGGCCGAGCGGGTCTATTTCACTGGCACAGTTGATCATGATCTGCTGCCAGTCATTTTGTCCGCCGCCGATGCGATGGTGCTGCCATCATCCAACGAAGGGCTGGCCAATGCCTGGGTAGAATCCCTCGCCTGCGGGACCCCCTTGGTGATTTGCGATGCTGGCGGCGCGCGCGAATTGGTTACCGGCCCCGGCGCCGGGTTGATAGTGGAACATAACGTTCAAGGCGTAACGAATGGCATCCGCCAAATACTATCCAATCCGCCTGACAGCGGCGAAGTGGCCAAAATGGCAGATCGCTTCAGCTGGTCCGCCAATGCCGCAGCACTGGCCGAATATTACAGCGGCCTCACTTCACCCTAAACGCGCCCAAACCGGCTCTTAAGAGAGAAACATATTCTCAAGCGCCTCAATAGTGGGGCGGATTAGGATTCGCCCCGTGCGATCCGTTCCTGCCGGTCAACCACGCTTTCCTGCGGGATGAAACTGTGCGAATCGACGCCTAGCCAAATCAAAATAGGCGCAGCCATATAGACCGAACTATATGTCCCGACGAACAGGCCAAATGTAATCGCAGCAATCAGCCCGAACAGGCTGGCAGGGCCAAAGAACAACAGCGGCAATAGCGCAATCAGCAATGTTAGCGATGTCATCACCGTGCGCGCCAAAGTCTCGTTCACGGACAGGTCGAGCAATTCAGGCAGCGGCATTTTGCGATATTTCTTCAAATTCTCGCGGATACGGTCATAAACCACGATCGTATCGTTCAAGGAATATCCGATAATCGCCAGAATAGCGGCGATGATCTGAAGGCTGAATTCCATCTGGAACAGCGCGAACAATCCTAGCGTAAGCGATACGTCATGGACCAATGCAAACAACGCGCCGACACCAAACTGCCATTCAAACCGCACCCAGATATAAAGCGCAATCGCAAGCATCGCGGCCAGCAGCGCCAGCACAGCTTTCTCGCGGAATTCGCCCGAAACCTTGCCTGAAACCGAATCCACCCCATCAATCCGGATGGCCGCATATTCTGCCTTGAGCGCAGTGGTGATTTGCCGGGTCATCTGTTCAGCAAAGGCTGGATCGCCTTCCGCTTCAGCGGGCAGTTTAACACGGATCGAAACCTCGTTCGGCGCACCGAAACGCTGGATTACCGGATCACCGGCATTGTCCAATGCCCCAACCGTTTCGCGCAATGAAGAAATCGGCGCTTCTTCCAAATCAGTAAAAGTGGCCCGAATTTCCTGCCCACCGGCAAAATCGACCCCATAATTTAGACCCTTGGTCAAAACCAGACCCCAACTGGCCGCGATCAACAGGCAACTGATGATGTAGAACGGCAGGCGCCATTTGAGGAATTTGATGTTTGTATCGTCGGGGACGATTTTGAGCAGTCGCATTTTTCGTGTCCCCTCAGACGTTCAATTCTTGCGGCCGCGCCTTGCGCAGCCAATCGGCCACCCACAGACGCGTCAGCGTCACGGCCGTAAATACGCTGGTGAACAGACCGATGATCAGCACCACTGCAAACCCACGGATCGGGCCGGAACCAAAGACAAACAGCAGGACGCCCGCAATGAAATTGGTGATGTTGGCATCGTAAATCGCGCGGCTGGCTTCTTTATAACCATTTTCCACCGCTGCGACCACGCGCCGCCCACGTTTACGCTCTTCGCGAATTCGTTCATTGATCAGCACGTTAGCATCGACCGCGGCACCAATCGTGAGCACAAATCCGGCAATCCCAGGTAAAGTCAGCGTAGTGTTAAGCGTTGCCATAATACCAAGCAACATCAACACATTCAGGCCCAGCGCAGCAGTGGCGTAAACACCAAATCGCCCGTAAGTAACGACCATCAGTGCAACCACCAGCACTGATCCCATCCCCATCGCCAGCAAACCTTTGCGGATCGAATCGGCGCCAAGATCTGGCCCGACGGTCCGTTCTTCCACCACTGTCAGATCAACCGGCAGCGCGCCTGAACGCAGCGAAATTGCCAAATCATTGGCGCTTTGAGTGGAAAAATTACCTGAAATCTGGGCTGTTCCGCCCAGGATCGGTTCATTAATATTGGGCGCTGACAGGACTTTGCCATCCAAAATAATGGCAAAGGGTTTGTTGACATTTTCCGTCGTCAGCCGGGCAAATTTGGCCCCGCCTTGCTGATCAAAGGTGATGGAAACAACTGGTTCATTGGTCTGGGGATCAAACCTTTGCTGTGCATTGGTAAGCTGATCACCCTTGATCCCGCCAAGACGGCGAACCGCGAGCGAGGAACCTTCGAACAAAGTCCCTTCAGCGTAAGGGAAAATCTGGCTGCCTGGCGGTGCAATGCCTTGGGCCACATCTACTGGTAGCGCGTTTTGATCGACCAGTTTAAATTCAAGCTTGGCTGTCTTACCCAAAAGATCTTTGAGCTGCTGAGGATCCTGCAATCCGGGCACCTGAACGACAATTCTGGTGTCCCCCTGGCGGATAATGGTCGGCTCGCGCGTGCCCAGCGCATCAATCCGTTTGCGAACCACCTCGGTTGCGCTGTCCATCGCCTGAGTGACGGCGTTGTTAATTCCGCTGGGCGTGGGCGATAGTTCAAACCGGGTCTGGTCAATGACAGACAAATCCCATTCGCGGGTCAGGCCCTGGCCGTTGACAAGCGGGAGCAACAATTCGCGTGCGCGGTCCACATCGGCCACGCTATCGACCATGAAGCTGAATTTTCCGCCGCCCGTTGATACATCACCGATGCGGATCCGCGGGCTGGCCTGACGCATCACTGCGCGGACAGATTCTTCCATATTTTCCAGTCGCTGGGCGCCAACTTGCGCCGGATCAGCTTCGAGCAGAATATGGCTACCGCCTGCAAGATCAAGGCCAAGGTTGACCATTGGAGATGGCAGCGCATCAGGCCATCTGACCGAGGTGATCGCAAATAAGGAGGGCAGCGCAGCGGCAATGGCGAGCAGCGTAATCCCCCAGAGCCAAACCCTCTTCCAACGCGGAAATTCAAGCATCGTTACGCCTTCGCTCAGTCGTTCGCAGCAGAGCCAGCTGGCGGCAGAATATCACCGATTGTGCTTTTGACCGCCTTTACGCGAACACCCTGGCTCAATTCGATTTCAGCGTAATTGTCATCCACCTTGACCACTTTACCAAGCAGGCCGCCAGCTGTGACGACCTGATCGCCCTTTTTCAGGCCGCCGATCTTTGCTGTGTGTTCCTTGGCCCGCCGCATTTGCGGGCGGATAATCAAGAACCAAAAAATAAGTCCCATTCCGACAAGTGGCAGGAATTGGAGCCATGCAGGCGGCGCTGAGGCGCTGGCCGCTGCGGCAAGAAAATCGATCATCGAAAAAGCCTGTAAATCATAAGATTGTAAGGTGGGAAGAGCAGGACAAAACGCAAGTGTGCAGCGGCCATCGACCTCTCCCGGCGATAGAAGCGCGCGCCTAGCACCTTAGTTTGGCCAGAGCAACGAGGGAGGATGTATGCACTGCGGGCAATCAGCACATCTGAAATTCGAAAATTACCGCCCAACGGCGCTTGCCATGCAAATGGGACACCCGTATAGGCGCGCCCTCCACCGGTTCGGGACGTAGCGCAGCCTGGTAGCGCATCACACTGGGGGTGTGGGGGTCGGAGGTTCGAATCCTCTCGTCCCGACCAGTGGAAAAAACCCCCAAGATTACCAGCCCTTTGCAAAATCACCTGTGAAGTGAATTTGGCCAGACAAATCAAATCGCACCATCAAAGCGCATCATAGCAATGCATCGCGCAGTGCCTATTGCGCCGTCCTGCGTCCCATTCTAATCCCGACACAATGGAGACTGCGACCGTGACAACAAAGACAATTACCAAACTTCGCGCCCGTTCATGGCTATTTGCTCCGGGTGATAGCGACCGGAAAATGACCAAGGCCGCCGACAGCGAGGCGGATATTGTGCTGCTGGATCTTGAAGATTCCGTTGCCCCCCAAGCCAAGCCCGCTGCGCGCGAAATGGTTGCAGCCTTCCTTCAATCACGCACTGACCGGCATCGATTGTGGGTGCGGATCAATCCGTTAACGTCAGCCGATGCTGAACGCGATCTTGCAGCGGTAATCGGCGCTGCGCCCGGCGGTATAATGTTGCCCAAGGCATGCGGCCGGGCTGATCTGGACAGGCTCGATACGCTGATCGGAAAACAAGAAGCTAATAATGGCTTGGATGCAGGGTCCACAAAGGTCATCGCTCTGGTCACAGAAACAGCCGCTGCGATGTTCAAAACCGGCGATTATGCCGGATCCCCCCGATTGGCAGCGATGAGCTGGGGCGCTGAGGATTTAGGCGCCGCCTTGGGCGCAAGCGAACAATTTGGCCGAAATGGCCAATACACACCTGTTTACGAACTCGCCCGCAGCTTGTGCTTGCTGGGGGCTGTGGCGGCACAAGTGGTTCCCATTGAAACGATTCAAGCTGATTTCCGGGATCTGGAAGCGCTCAAAAAACGCGCATTAATGGTTCGCCAGTCTGGTTATCGCGGGATGATGGCGATCCACCCCGCACAGATCGCCATCATCAACGAGGCGTTCACTCCGACCAGCGCAGAGATTGCCCATGCCCAAGCGATTGTAGATTTGTTCGCGGCCAACCCCGATGCGGGGGCCATTGGGCTGAATGGTGCGATGGTCGACCGCCCCCATCTGATTGCGGCGCAGGCATTACTGGCTGAAGTTGACGGGCTGGCTTAGGTGAACCGGGCTGGCTGATGTAAACCAGAATTGATCCAGAAATAATTTTCCTACATTAACCGATATGGTTATTTAGCGGCGCGACTCAATTCCAAGGAGCGCACCTATGCCTATCCTCGAATCGCTTATCGGCCCGATCACTTCGATCATCGATAAGATTATCCCCGACAAAGAAGCCCGTGCCCGCGCCAAATATGAATTAATGAAGCTCGAAGGCTCGCAAGAACTCAAAACGATCGAGGTGCGGCTGGCAGCAATTGTGGCTGAGGCAAATTCGAACGACCCGTGGACCAGCCGCGCGCGCCCAAGCTTCCTTTATGTGATGTATGTGATGATCTTATGGGCGCTGCCGATGGGTATTCTTGCTGCGTTCAATCCTTCAACGGCACAACAAATCGCTGCTGGAATGAATGCCTATCTCGGCGGCCTGCCCGAACCGCTCTATGCATTATTTGGCACTGGTTATCTGGGATACACTGCCGCGCGCCAATGGGGTAAAGTAAAAGGCGTGGATCGTTAAATTTTCCAGCTTGGGCGCTATACCGCCAGCTCTTGCCGCGCTATTCAGCAAGGATGAGCGATACTATTTATGTCCTGAATGGCCCTAACCTAAATCTGCTGGGTCTGCGCGAGCCGGAAATATACGGCTCTGACACGCTAGATGATATTGCCGGTATGCTGGAAGACCGCGCTTTGGAACTTGGCCTTAATATCGATCTGCGCCAAACCAATCACGAAGGGCATCTGGTCGATTGGTTGCACGAAGCCCAGGCGCAAGATGCCAAGGCGGTCCTGCTCAATGCAGGGGCCTATACGCACACCTCTATCGCCTTGCTTGATGCCATCCGCGCGATCCGCACACCAGTGATCGAGGTTCACCTGTCCGATCCCAAAAAGCGTGAGAGTTTTCGCCATATTTCCTATGTCGGCATGGCCGCCGTTCAGACCGTAGAAGGGCTAGGCGCACGCAGCTATCTGGTCGCGTTGGATGCTGCGCACGATTTGTAAACAGGCCCTACCCTCTTGCCAGCCCACCATCAGCCGCGCATAGGCAGGCCTTGATTCTAACAAGAGGCATTTCATGGCCGAAACCAAAGCCGCAGCCGGTCGCAAATCCGGCATGAATGTTGATACCAAGCTCATCCGCGAGCTTGCCGAGATGCTGGATGACACCGGCCTCACCGAGATAGAGGTGGAAGATGGCGAGCGCAAAATCCGCGTCGCCAGGGGCGGTTCTGTCGTGGCTGGCGCTTCGGTTGCACCTGCAATGCCCGCGCCTGTAGCGGCGGCTCCGGCGGCCCCAGCGGCCCCAGCGCCTGCCGAAAATGCAGCGCCCGATCATTCCAACGCGCTTAAATCGCCAATGGTCGGCACAGCCTATCTGGCCAGCGATCCTGATTCAGCCAATTTCGTCAAACCCGGCGATAAGGTGAACATTGGTGATACATTGCTGATCGTCGAAGCCATGAAGGTGATGAACCCGATCACCTCTGATCGTGCGGGCACCATTACCGAAATTCTGGTCGATAATGCGCAGCCGGTCGAATTTGACCAGCCGCTGGTCCTGATCGCGTAGGGCTGGATACTATGGGAATTAGCCGGATCCTGATCGCTAATCGCGGCGAAATTGCGCTGCGTATCCACCGTGCTGCACATGAGATGGGCATCGAGACGGTCGCTGTGCATTCCACCGCCGATGCCGATGCAATGCATGTGCGCCTGGCCGATCACGCAGTGTGCATCGGGCCAGCAGCGGCCGCCGACAGCTACCTCAATATTGCTGCAATCATTTCAGCTGCGGAAATCGCCCAGGCTGATGCGATCCATCCCGGTTACGGTTTCCTGTCCGAAAACGCGAAATTCGCCGAAATCGTCGAAGCGCATGACATCAAATGGATCGGGCCCAAGCCGGAACATATCCGCACGATGGGCGACAAGGTGGAAGCAAAACGCACCGCCGGCGCATTGGGCATTCCGCTGGTACCCGGATCTGACGGCGCGATCAGCGATCCCGCCGCAGCTGCAAAAATAGCAGAAGAAATCGGCTATCCGGTGATCATCAAGGCCGCATCAGGCGGCGGTGGGCGCGGAATGAAAGTCTGCACTGGCCCGCACGAGCTTGAAACCTTGATGAAACAGGCAGGCAACGAAGCGAAGGCCGCATTCGGTGATGCGACCGTTTATCTGGAAAAATATCTCGGCAATCCGCGTCATATCGAATTCCAAGTATTTGGTGATGGCCAAGGCAATGCGATCCATCTGGGCGAACGCGATTGTTCCTTACAGCGGCGCCACCAAAAAGTGCTCGAAGAAGCGCCCTCGCCCGTCATTTCTGACGCAGATCGCACCCGAATGGGTGAAACCTGCTCCAAGGCGATGGCGGATATGGGCTATCGGGGCGCAGGCACCATTGAATTTCTGTGGGAAGATGGCGAATTCTTTTTCATCGAAATGAACACCCGCCTTCAGGTTGAACATCCGGTTACAGAAATGATTACCGGCGTCGATCTGGTCCGCGAACAGATCCGCATTGCGGATGGTAAACCACTGTCGGTTGAGCAGGAAAATATCGAATTTAAGGGCCATGCGATCGAATGCCGCATCAATGCAGAAGATGCGTTCACTTTCGCACCTTCCCCGGGCACAGTCATCGCCTATCACGCAGCAGGCGGAATGCATGTGCGGGTCGATAGCGGGCTCTATGCCGGTTACAAAATCCCGCCTTATTACGATTCCATGATTGCCAAACTTATCGTTTACGGGCGCAACCGCGAAGGGTGCATTATGCGCCTGCGCCGCGCGCTTGAAGAAATGGTCGTCGATGGCGTCAAAACTTCGATTCCATTGCACCAGGAATTGCTTCGTCAGGATGATGTTCTCAATGGCGACTATTCAATCAAATGGTTGGAAGAATGGCT
>Ga0209345_10002232_pt1 | contig 21622 bp, 18 predicted proteins | sample Cruoilmetagenom7_FD_187294 | JGI IMG/M metagenome (GOLD analysis project Ga0209345, IMG submission 187294) | Oil polluted marine microbial communities from Coal Oil Point, Santa Barbara, California, USA - Sample 7 (SPAdes) (version 2) | ecosystem: Environmental > Aquatic > Marine > Oil seeps ... | reverse complement strand
CCTCCCCTGACTTGCCTGATAGATTATTGAATCTGATATGTCAGTTGCAAGCAACTTAAAATTAATTTTAATATTAAGTTTTACCATTTCCGGAAAAAGTTCTCTTATGATCATAGCAATGCTGTATATTTCTTGCCCAGTGGAACAAGCCGCACTCCATACCCTGCATTCAATTGGTAAAACGTTTGATGCTTTTGCTTTTTTGTCAATATAATCCGGCAAAAGTTTATGTTTAAGAAGCTCAAAAGGTGAAAAATCTCTGAAAAACAGTGTTTCATTTGTTGTTATTGAATCAATTATTTGTTTTTCAACGGATTTTGAAAAATCTGATTTGGCATTTTTACAAAGCTCCGAGTATGATTTGCAGCTGTATTTTTCAACAAGATCGCTCAACCTTGTCTCTATCAAATAGGTTTTTTCTTCTGTAAGCGCAATCCCAGATATCTCATAAATATATTTGGAAATAAAATTAAATTCTTCGGGTTTTATTTTAATAGTCATATCAAAGCTGTATTTGTTATGATTTAAGTGTCGTTTGCATAATTTCAAATGCAATCTGGTCAAGAGAAGTAATAATATCTACAATTCCCGATTGTATAGGTTCCTTGGGCATACCATATACAACACAGGTCTCTTCATTCTGAGCAATTATTATACCTCCTGCTTCTTTCACCTTTTTCAACCCAGAAGTGCCGTCTGATCCCATGCCTGTCATTATTACACATGTGGCCCTTCCGATATAATATCTGGCTATTGATCTGAAAAGATAGTCAACAGAAGGTTTGCAACTGTTTTCAGGGGGATCATCTGTTACTCTTATCATCCTTGATTGTCCGTCTGCACTGGCAGCAACTTTCATATGTTTACCCCCTGGAGCTATAAAAACGGTGTCATCTCTTAATAGCTCTCCGTCCACAGCTTCTTTGACATTTAATGAGCTTTTTGAATCCAGGCTGCTCGCAAGGGACTTTGTAAAAACAGGCGGCATGTGCTGTGCGATAAGTATGGGGACTCCAATATCCTTTTTTAACTTAGGAATTACCTGAGCAAGAGCACAGGGCCCTCCTGTTGAAATACCTATGGCAATAATCTCTGATTTTTGTTTTTTCCTAATAAAACTTTTATTTTTTTGATAACTTTTTAAATGAGATACAATCTTTTTTCGTTTAATACGATTTTTCAAATTTGCAGGTTTTTTATTTAATATATTTCTTACGTCTTTAACTTTTTGAAATGCTTTAACTTTTGATAGGATTTCTTTTTTGACTGCCTTTTTGTTATCTGACAAAGAACCTGCCTGTGGTTTTGGGATAAAGTCAAAAGCGCCAAGTTCAAGAGCTTTCATGGTTGCATCAGAACTTTTTTGCGTTAAAGAGCTCAGCATGATTGCCCCAACTCTAAGATTGTTTTCCTTAATATATTCAAGTACTTGTATTCCTGATGCTTCAGGCATTTCAACATCAAGTATTAAGAGGTCAGGTGCGTGTGTATCAATTTTTGACAAAGCAATTTTTCCGTTATTGGCAGTTCCAACAACCTCGACATCTTGCATTTCAGACAAAATATCAGAAACAATTTTACGAAAAAATATGGTATCGTCTACTATCAGAACTTTTAGCATATTATAAATTTTCCAAGCTTTTATTAAAAAAAAATATATTATTCAGATGAAGCATGTTCATCTTTAAGTACCTGTTCAACATCAAGTATTCCGATCAAGTTTTTATCAGTCTTATAGACTCCTTCAAAATAAGTTCCTTGTAAATCTCCGATATTAGATGGCGGCGGTTCAATTTGATCTTTTTCTGCTACAACAACATCACTTATGCTGTCTACAAGAATTCCTATGTATTCATTTTGGGAATTTACAATAATATTCCGACTTTTATTATCAATTTTGCTGGAAAATAACCCAAGTTTTCGTCCTATATCAATAACTGTTACTATTCTTCCCCTTAAGTTGAGGATACCAAGAACATAATCAGAAACCTGAGGCACATTTGTCATCTCCATTTGCTTGTTGATCTCCTGAATTTTAAGAATGTCCATTCCACACAGCGCTTCACCAACGTAAAAGGTTGCAATTTCAACTGAACTGGATGCTGAAATTTCATTTGCCATTGTTTTTTGTTCTCCTTTTTTTGGCCAAAAAATAAGTCCAGTTTTTTAACTTAAATTATTTCTCTGCTATAAAGTTAAATATACTTTCAATAAGCTTTTCCTTATTAAGCTTTATTTGATAATCATCAATTCCAACGGTTTTCCCTTTTTCTATATCTTTTTCAGATGCAAGCGTAGTAAGTGCCATAACAGGCAGTTTTTTAAATCGTTCATCCTGTCGAATCATTTGGGTAAACTCAAAGCCATCAAGATTAGGCATTTCAATGTCAGTTACAACTATATCTATCTTATCATAATGCTTATTTAAAAGATCCCATGCAATGGCTCCGTCTTCAGCTTCTATAACTTTACAACCTACTTCGTCAAAATATCCCTTAACCTGACTTCTAAAAAACCTTGAGTCTTCAGCAAATAAAATTGTCGTAACATCATCTTTATTTTCTGAAGAAACATCTTTCAAATTAAACCACTGGGGTTCCAGTGTTTCAACAAGATTAAAAATATCAACCATAAGAGTTGTCTGATTGTTGATTATGCTACTTCCCATAATTCCAGGCTGTTTTAATGTGCTGTTGTCAAGTTCTATATCAAGTTCAATGGCATCAACAGGGCTTGTTGCCAGAAGTCCAACATCACGTCCAAAAACATTAAAAACAATCCCTAAAATATTGTCCCTGTCTGCAATGGGTTTGACTTTAGCTATATCATCAAGTGTGAAAATAGGAAGAGTTTTTTTACGATATTGAATCAGTCTTTTTCCTCCAACCATTTCAATATTCGACTTTTTAATTTTTTCAATATGTTGTACAAGGTTTAAATGAACAGCAAACTGTTCATCCGCAGCACTTCTAAAAAGCAGAAAAGATTGCCTGTCATTTCCTACTACTTTTGATTTTTCTTCTACGCTAATAGACTGCATCGCACCTGAGCTGTCAATAGATGCAAGATCAGCGATCATGGCAAGATTTGCCACATCAAGTATGAGCGCTACTTTCCCATCTCCCATTATAGTAGCACCGGCATATCCTGAAAAATGTTTAAGATGGCGTCCCAAAGGCTTTACCACTATTTCTTCAGAATCAATAAGCTTATCAACAACAAGACCGTATTTAAATCGTCCAGTGGAAACAACAACAATATTGACAGCACTGCCTGCATGGTAGCGTCTGTCTTTCTTATTCCTGCGTTTTTCGTTTGACGCCATATTTTCAACATTGTCTTGATTTTCTGTATCATCTTCAGGTAATGACCTTTTGCTAAAACGTCTATCTGCTATCTGTTTTCTTCTGTCTGATTTTTTAGTTTTATCATCAGTATCCATATATGTTTGTTTTACACCCAGGGCATCTGAAAGGTTTAAAAGGGGAAGAAGTTGTCCCCGTAGTCGTACCACTTCTGCATTTCCTACAACTTCAATTTTTTCTTTTATCTGTGCTGCAGGAATCCGTAAAAGTTCATCCATGTTTATCTGAGGGATAGCATAGCGGTCTCCTTCTGAAATAATGATCTGGCTGGGAATGATTGCAAGTGTAAGCGGCAGTTTAATTTTGATATTTGTTCCTTCACCTACTGTTGATTCAATGTCGACTGTTCCTCCGAGTTTATCCAGGTTGGTTTTAACAACGTCCATTCCTACTCCGCGGCCAGAAACATCTGTTACCTCTTTTGCTGTGGAAAAGCCAGGATGAAAAATAAGGTTTAACTTTTCCCGTTCGGACATCACTTCCAGTTCACTTTTTTTGATCAATCCTTTTTCAACAGATTTAGCTCCAAGGTAATTCCCATCCATTCCTTTGCCGTCATCGCTTATGTCAATACTTACCTGTCCTGCTTCATGATAGGCTTTTAACAAAAGATTTCCCACATCATTTTTTCCTGCCTTAAAACGTTCATCTGGAATTTCTAACCCATGATCCACAGCATTTCTTATTAGATGTGTTAAAGGATCACTTATGGCTTCTATTATTGTTTTGTCCATTTCAACGTCATTGCCTTCAATTACTAATTTCACATTCTTCCCAAGTTTAGCGGAAAGATCTCTGACAACCCGTTTGAATCTATTAAAAACATTTCCAATGGGCTGCATTCTTGTCTGCATAATGGCTTCCTGCAATTCTGATGTTATCAAATCCAGACGCTGGCCAGAACTTTCAATGGACCGCACATCATTACGGGAAATTGCCTGAAGAAGTTGATTTCTTCCAAGCACAAGTTCTCCTGCAAGGTTCATGAGAGAATCAAGCAAACTCAAATTCACTCTTAAGTTGCTATCTGATTCCGCTGCCACAGCTGTTTTTTCAACAATATTATCTGAAGTTTCCGAAGTTTTTTTAACTTTAGATGCAGGCAAATCAGCCACAGATTGTGGATCTTTTGTATTTTCCTGCACAGCAGGAGGTGAATCGCTTTTTTTAATGACAGCCTCTTGCCTGTCAGGCTGCACTTTTTTCTCTTGTACCGAATTTTTAATTTTTTCATCGTCAAGGGATTTTGTCCGGGAAATATCCGCTATTTTGGTAAATTTCTCCTCCTCATCTTTTTCTTCTGATAAGGGCTTTATTGTAAAATCATCTTCAATTAAAAAAATTTTATTTTGATCTATTTTAAGTAAAGCATCGATCATTTGCTCCTCAATAACTGTTGAGAATAAAACTATAAATGGAATTTGATTAATTGATGTATCAGAGCTTAGATCGCCAATCATTGCAATATCAACCTTGCAGTCAATAATTGTTCCGCTTTTTTCCATTTCCTTAATCATTTCAAGCGGATTTATGTCTTTTTCATGAATATCATGGATAAGATCATACTGAAAAAGATAAAAATAGTTTCCTTTCTTTTTTTTTCTTATAATTTCAAATTCTGAAACCTGAAATAAGGGAAGCCCTCCTGGAAATGAAATATTAATTATTTTTGAAGCACTATCTTTTTGTTCATCACTTAAAGTATTTTCATTAATTGATGTAAGAGCCTTAACATGATCGGAAATATCCTGATCATTGCTTGTTGTCACATTTTTTATAAGATTTACAAGTGTATCAGAAGCTTTTAACAAAATGCTTATTATAGCAGAATTAGGAACTAATTCATGACTTCTAATCATATCCAGAATATTTTCCATTTTGTGGCTTAATTCTTTAATTATATTAAGCCCCATAAACCCTGCGCCTCCTTTTATGGAATGAATGGCGCGAAATACTTTATTCACGAGAGATTCATCAATATCTTTTCCTTTTTCTTCAATGTATAAAAAATCTGTCTCTATATCAGCTAAATGTTCAAGAGATTCAGTAACATACATGTTTAGTGTTTCATCATCTATTATATTCATACCTGACCTCCGAAAATAATGCAAAAAATTAAAAATACTGTTAAATCAAAAAACAAATATATAGATATATGAAAATGTGGAAGATAGTCTTGTGACTTCTCAAAAAGTTCTGGATATTAACAATGCAGTACTCTACTGTGCTTAAGTTACCCGTAGTTATGAGAAGTTACCAATCTTTAGTTACTTCACTGACATTTTTGATACTATCTGCACCGCTCAAATTGATAAGGAGTAGAGGCTATTTAAACCTTATGCATAAAGTTATAATTTTAAGCTTGCTGAACTTCAAAATGCTGGTCAAGACGCATGGTTTTAAACAGGTTAAAAATATCTGATGAAACATTTATTACTGATAATTTCCCGTTAGAATTATTAAGAGAATTGTGCGTGGCAATAATAACGCCAAGTCCTACTGAATCTATCATTTCAATAACAGAAAAATCCAGGATAAGATCTTCAACTCCATTTTCTACCTTATTTTTTAAAAGATCCCTGAAATGAGTAGCTGTTGATGCAACAATATCTTTATCCAGTTTAATAATCTCCTGAATTCTATCTTCCATGTTTTTCTCCTGATTATTTTTTGATTGTTAATTAATATTTTTTTTAAAAGTTAATTTATTTCCTTTTTCATTGAATTTTACATCAGGAAAATATGCCTTCATAATTTTAATGCCCCTTCCTGACGTTTCTAATATTGGCACTTTCTTTTTACGTTTAATGTGCGTGTGCCAGTCAAAACCGTTGCCTTCATCTTCTATTTCCATCATAATTTTATTATTTTCTAATTGTAATGAAAACATGACTTTTTTATGAGGATCAAACTTGCAACCATGTTTAACCGAATTTGTCAGAGCTTCCCTTACAGCAAGTACAATTGCAAAAATATCCTCATTTTGAATAACATCCCCAATAAATTTTTTTATTTCTACAACAGATTCGTCAACATTTTCTAAAGTTGCGGAAAAACGTATTGTTATACTATTTTGAGATAATGCTAAATTGAACATATTTTTTTTTATCATTTTGCATAAGTATATTTACACTTTACACATAATCTTCTGCCTGTCGAATGTAAGGAAAAAACCTTATACTTCAACTCCAAGAAGCATGATATCATCTTCTGGAACATATGATTTTCCTAACGTATACTCTGAAATTTTCTCAGGCGCATTTCTAATAGCAGCGTTTCGAGCCCTTTGGCATGTTTCTAAAAGCGTTTCGAGACCTTTTGTCCATATGATATTTTCTCCTGGTTTTTCTATGAGCCCGTCGGAATAAAGAAAAAAACGATCACCGGATTTTACCTTGATTTCCCTATGTCCCAGGGAAATATCGCTAAAAATTCCAAGAACATCACCTTCAAGTTTAATAAGTTCGGGAAAAGCATCATTGGGCATATACACAACAGGAGGATGCCCACCAGAGACAACAGTTGCAGTTTTTGTTTTGCGATTCAATTTTATATAGCAAAAAGTCAGATATTTTCCTTCAGGCAGAATCTCTGTCAAAACATTGTTTATTATCCTCATACTTTCAAGGGGTTCATAAACAGGAATGCAGTTTTGTTTTATCAATGCTTTTATCGCGGATGTCATATAACTTGTTTCAATATTATGACCGGAAAAATCTGCAATAAAATATCCAAAAATATGATCTGAGATTTTTATAACTTCATAAAAATCTCCTCCTGCTTCCAAAAGTGCTTTGTAGTAAACACCGAATTGTGCGTTTGGTAGAGATTCTGGTGTTATTAATATTGATTTTTGTGCATGCTGTATCTGTCTTAATTTTTCTGCTTGAGATTTAATTAATGAGTTTGTGGCAATGGAAAGTTTCAGATGAGTTCTGACCCTTGCCAGTACTTCAGTTATCTGGAAAGGCTTTGTTATGTAATCTACAGCACCTATTTTAAAGCCTTTGATTTTAAACTCAAGTTCATCTTTTCCAGTTAAAAAAATTATTGGAATAAAAGATGTTTTAGCATTTTTTTTAAGCTTTTCCGCAGTTTCAAAACCATCTTCAACCGGCATGACAATATCAAGTATTATAAGTTCAGGCATCTCATTTTCTGCGTATTGTCTAGCTGTTTTCCCATCCTGGGCTGTAATAACATTATATCCTTCTTTGGAAAGAGCTATTTTGAGAATTTCAATATTGACAGGGTTGTCATCAACGACAAGTATTGTAAGATCAGTTTTTTTTTCCATAATATTAAATTGATCAAATATTATTTGTGTTTGCTTTAAGACAAAAAAGATATAACCATAATTTGTTATAAATACAGTTGATTTTTGTTGGTGTGTTCATATTACAAATTTAAAATACAAGCCTGCGATTATGTTGCTCAATAAATTGTAATAAAAGTTGTTATAAATGTATACTATGGAGAAGATGTGATTGGAAAAAACTTAACCAATTAATATAATACTAATTGTTTTTTTTTAAAAATGCAATAATTTTTTAAACCATTTTGCAACCAAGTTGTGGATATGGTCAAAATAAATCCCACAAGAATATCGACAGGCTGCATGCAAAACACAATTTATCCAATTTCTGCGTTAGAAAATCAATTTGATCCTCTTAAATACTATCTGTATGCCTGCGGTCAAATTGATTTCTCGCCACCTAATGTTTTGCCCAGTTTAGCACTGTCAGCCTCTTTTATTATGAGATCTTCTTTTCCTGCGTATCGTGGTGAAAAGTGAAATGTTGAAATATTTTTTACATTTGCCATATATGCTATGGTCCCAGCCTGATTTGCTGTGAGATGGTATTTTTTTCTGGCAATATTACTGTCTTGTTCTAGAAATGCTGATTCAATAAAAAGATGGGTGGAGTTTTTTGCAAACGGTATAATTTTTCTTATATTTGAGCTTGAATAAATGACATCTGTAATGTATGTAACTTTCTGCCCCGGAGTAATTAATGCAATCTTTTTTAAAAGATCGCCAAATACAATTTTTGTTGATACCCCATTTTCTTTGCACTCCAGTTCAAAAAAAGCATTTTTATCCAGGTTATTATATACAGCCTCTTTAAATTTTTTTAACCACGGCCCTGGTTTAAGTCCTAAATCAGATAAGATATTTTTTTTTATACTAATATGAAATCTCTCTTTTATAGAAAAACCAAGACAAGGTATACCATGATCAAGTATCACAGCATATACAGACCAGGCCGGCCTTTGAATAAGTAAGCCTGTAAAAGGCTTACTTATTTTTTCTTTTTCAGATAAAAATTTGTTTTCACACCTGTACTGTTTTGTAAATAAATATTTATCTCTTATTTCCGTAACATTTAGAATAAGTTTATTTTTAAAATTTTCAACAAGATTCCATGAATAAGCGGATAGTTTTCCTTCAATGTTTTTTATAAAACCCTCAGGGCCATACAGGTTAAGAATTTTATCACGGCCCAAAAAAAGGCGTAATAATCTGTCAAACCCTATAAAATGATCCATATGCGTATGAGTTATAAAGACATGGCTTATTTTAAGAATATCTCTGGGGGAAATGGAATAAGTTTCTCCCAAATCAAATGCAATAGCACGCTTTTCAAGCGTGAATGGAATAAAAAGACCTGGATCATCAAAGGGCCCATTGAATAGCTTAAACTGAAAAGAGGAAGGCATTATTACTATAATACTTTTGAAACCTGTCCGTTTATACAGCGATATATATCTTCATCAGAACCAAAAATATCAATGACATCTTTGTGATTAATAAGTTTTTCTATCACAAAAGCGGTAACATAGACACTTACAACGTGAGGATGATGAACGATGTTTCTAAAAGGAGCTACCTGGTAGTCTATATCAAAATCTTTAGCAGAGACGAGTTTATCCAAACATTTTTTTATCTGTATCTCTATGGAGTTTTTATTGTTGGTTTCAACTATATTATGTTCCAGAAGCTTCATAGAAATGGCATTTGACAAGGAATCAATATGATCTTTTATCTTGCTGATCGCCTTTCTTTTTTCAAATATTTTCGAAGATTCGATTTTAGATAAAATAGATGCTTCACGTGTGCTTGGGCGAAATATTTTTGGCATTGAATATCCTCATTAAAGTGCTTTATACAAATAATTAGAGTATAAGCTAGAAACAGCCATTTGTAAATTTTTTTATAATCTATTTTTATTATATTTTTTAAAACAAGGCTTATATAAAAAACTGAAATCAATATTTAATATAATATTTAAATATTTTCAAGAAAAATTTAAACTTCTTCAATAACTATCTGTACTTTTTTTTTTTGCCCCCAGCGGTTCCAGCGCAATTTAAATGCAATTTTTTCAAAATTATTTTTTAAAACAGCTCTTGAATCTATATTAAAATAAATAGCATCAAATGATTTACCTGAACTGCTTGAAGATTGTTGTAAAAGCATTTTTCTATGTTTTTTACCTGCAATTTTCGAAAATAATATTTGAATGTTTTTTGCCATAAAAACAGGTTCATGATTATCAGATCCAAAAGGCGCCAAAAGTTCGAGATCGTCTATGAGTTTCGGAGTAATATTTGAAAAATCAATCTCGTAATCTATTACAACTTTTTGCATAAAGTCATCAGGTTTCGTTAATTTTTTAACATTATCATTAAATTGTTTTTTAAATATCTCAATATGTTCAGTTTTAATGCTAATTCCTGCTGCCATAGCATGACCGCCAAAGCCTTTAAGGTTGTTAGCGCAGGACAAAAGACCATTATAAATATTAAATCCTGGAATGCTTCTTGCCGACCCTTTTCCAATACCATTTTTTACTGCAATAAGTATCACAGGACAAAAAAATAAATTTACAAGCCTTGATGCAATAATTCCAAGAACCCCTTCATGCCATGAGTGATTCAGGCTTTGATCTGACAAGACAATCGAAGGCTGATCAAGCAGCTGCGGACTTTTATTAATATGATGCATAATTTGTTCAAGTACGACTGTTTCAATATCACGCCTTTTTTCATTCAGCAGGTTAAGTGACACAGCTATTTGTTTTGCACTATCATAATTTTTAGTTGTTAAAAGTTTTACTGCTTCGTTTGCATGAGACATTCTGCCAGCTGCATTTAATCTTGGAGAAATTTTAAATGCAATATCTTCTGCGTTGATATAGTTTATGTCAATACCGCATACATCAGTCAATGCTTTTATTCCCGGCCTTATTCCTTTTGCAATGATATCTATTCCTGTTTGGGTATAGATCCTGTTTTCATCTATAAGAGGCATTTTATCTGCTACTGTACCAAGAGCTACTAGATCACAATATTCTTTTAAATTAGGTTCTGGTCGAATATTCCAGAACTGCCTGTCACGAAGATATTTTCTAAGACATATTATAAAACTTAATGCTACCCCCACACCAGCTAAATTCCGCATACCTGATATGCATTCAGATTGTTTAGGGTTTATAACGGCCAAAGCTTTGGGAATATTTTCAGAAATTTCATGATGATCGGTAACAATTGTATCTATACCTGCTTCCTGTCCTGCACTAATCGCATCATGACTTGCAGATCCACAGTCCACAGTAATTATAAGATTTATGTTATTTGGGACTGCATAAGTTGTAATATGATTAATTTCCAGCCCATAACCCTCTTTTATTCTATGTGGAATATAATATGAAACATTTGCTCCTGCATAAGTTAAAAAATCAAACAGGATTGCAGTTGCTGTTACCCCATCAACATCATAATCACCAAATATCAAAATTTTTTCATTATTTGTAAGCGCTAAACAGACACGTTCCACGGCAACGTCCATATCCTTCATAGAAAAAGGTGAACGTATCTGTTTAAGTGATGAATTAAAAAAAAGCTTTGCCGTTTCAGGTGATAAGATATTTCGATTGACCAGAAGTGATGCAATTATAGGATCACACTTCAATTCCTTGCAGATCTTATTAACACAGGTTTTGTCAGGTCGCAGAATTTCCCATTTTTTTTTTATATTATACATGCCTTAAGTCTGTAGAAAAAATATAGTTGAATTAGCGAAAGATAAATGTTAATAAAGATTTAGTAGATACCATACAATATTGAATTGTAAATGTTATTTAAAATACATTCATAGTCAAGGTTTTTTCAATATTTTAATATTGCATATCTTTTTAATTCGGACAAATGGATAGGCAAATGGCTATTATAAAAATGCACCACATTAGTTATTCTTTTGGAAACGATTAAAAAATATTTCCGTGTTGACCACAGGAAAATAGGATTTTTAAAATTCATCTTAGAAGGATATGACGGTATTGCAACATTGACAACAGTTGACCCGGGACAAGGCCTTATTGTGCTTTATATCGCACCTGGATGTGAAAAAGATGTTGATATGGTTATTAATAGTCTTGCGGAAAATATTATGATTAAAGATGAAAAAAATATTATTCATTAAGTGAAGTTTCTAATATAGGAATTTCCCTCTTTTTAGTTAAATCTATTTTTACAGCAGATGTATAAAAATTCAGATAATGGAAAAACCAAAAAAAAAGGATCACTGATATGCTGGATACTTATGTTTTTTATTATTTCCGGTATGGGTGCTTTTGAAAACCGCAATGTGATTGAGATACCAGAACCTGAAAAAAACTACTCAGTTACAGTTATTGATCAGACAGATAAATCAGTTAGACTTAATTCCTTGACTTTTGATGGGAAAACGTTTTTAACAGGCAGATTCGGTCTGTCAGAAGTAGCTGTCAGTTTTGAAAAAATTAAAACAATTTTTTTTTTAAAGCTAAAGCAGAATAATCACATATTGGCAAAGGTCGTATTGAAAAAAGAAAAAAATGTTGATATTTCATTGAAAAATAAAAGTTTTTTTTTAGGAGTAGCTTCATTCGGTAATGTTAAAATAAAAGTTAAAGATATAAAAAAAATTTCATTTATCAAATAATTTAGTGTCCATCCAGGAACAGGATAGTTGATTCAAAATCAAGGCATGTGAAAAAAATAACTGCAGAAACACTGAAGCCCGGATGCATAAATAAAAAAATTGCTTTTGACCTGTTACTCAAAGTTTTAATTTTTTTCAAATGAGTTCAAAATTATTCTATATTTATACAATAGGCTGTCAGATGAATGTATATGACTCCCATAGCATTGCAGCCAGTTTAAACTCTTTGGGATATAAGGCTACATCATCAATAAATTCAGCGGATTTAATTTTTGTTAATACATGTACAATCAGAGCAAAAGCAGAGCATAAAGCCTTTAGTTTTTTAGGAAAACTTTATGGTTTAAAAAAAAAAAAAAACCATCTCATTATTGGAGTCGGAGGATGTGTTGCGCAACAGGAAGGTAAAAAGATCATTAAGCGCATGCCGCATGTTGATTTTGTTATAGGAACTCATTCAATTGGCCATCTACCCAATATAATAAAACAGATGCATATAAAAAAAGAGCATATAGTAAATATCGAAACAGATGCAATAATACCTGTTATTAAGCCTGTTGCAGATGGCAGGCTCAGAGAAAAAATTACAAGTTTTGTAACAATAATGAGCGGATGTGATAATTTTTGTTCATATTGTGTTGTTCCATATGTTAGAGGACGAGAATCAAGCAAAAATCCTGACAACATATTACAAGAGATTGAATGTCTTGTAAAATCCGGGGTAAAGGAAGTGACTTTGCTTGGTCAAAACGTAAACAGTTATGGCAACAAGGAGGGCTTGTGCTCATTTTCTGAACTGCTTAAGATGATAAATAAAATTGAGGGGCTTAAAAGAATAAGATTTACAACTTCCCACCCAAAAGACCTTTCTGATGATCTTGCAGATTGCTTTAAAAATCTGGAAAAATTATGCAACAGCCTGCATTTGCCTGTGCAGTCCGGTTCAAACAAAATCTTGAAAAAAATGAACAGAAAATATACTATAGATCAATATTTTAATAAGCTTGAAAAACTTCGTAAGAATTGTGCTGGTATTTCAATTACAACAGATATTATTGTTGGTTTTCCGGAAGAAAGCGATGATGATTTCAACATGACTATGAAGTTGGTAGAAAAAGTACAATTTGATCAGCTTTTTGCCTTTAAATATTCTGATCGTCCTAATACGCCTTCTGCCAGGTTAGGCAATAAAGTAAGCGAAACGGAAAAAAAAAATCGATTACAGAAAATACTTACCATGCAAAAGGGTATTACGCTTTTAAAAAATCAGGCTCTGATCGGATCTTGTGAGTTAATTCTTGTTGAAGGTTTGAGTAAACAGCAAGATAAAGCTCAGCTATCTGGAGTCAATGGAAAAAAGCAGTGGACTGGCAGAACAACAACCAATAAAGTGGTAAATTTCTTCATGGATAATGATCCAGTCTGTTGTAAAAAAACTGCAAGGGATGATACAACAAAATGCCAGACAGCTTTAGGAAAAGTTATACCTGGCACAATGGTTTTTGTTGAGATAGAAAATGTTTTACCCAATTGTCTAACTGGAAAACCAATTTGGATTGAACCTAATTGATAAATAGCATAAAAGGAGAAAAAACTCATGCTGCATAAAGTAAACATAGGTGGTATGGCTATAGATCCTGGCACAAATACTCCTATTATAATTTTAAAACTGGAAGAAGATGATCGTGCAGTTCCCATATGGATAGGACTACTTGAAGCCATTTCAATAGTTTCTGCCTTACAGAATATCAGCTTTGATCGCCCAATGACACATGACCTTTGTAAAAATTTTATGGACGTTTTAAATGTTATTGTAACTAAGGTTGAAGTATGTGATTTAAAAGACAACACATATTATGCCAAAATATATTGTACTTCAGAAGATAATAAATTTACCTTAGACGCACGACCAAGTGATGCTATAGCAATGGCGCTTCGTTTTAATGCTTCTATCTATGTTGATGATATTATAATCGAAAAAGCTCATGCCATAGGAAAAGATGTTGAGGTAATGGATAAAAGTGAAGAAGGGAAAAAATGGGCAGATTATCTTAACAAACTTTCCCCTGATGATTTTGGAAAATATAAGGTATAATTTTATATAAAATCAGGTCAAATATAAACATTTTAAACTATTAAATAACGTTTGTTAACAAAAAAGACTCATAATAAAGTCATTATATTTTAAATTTATAACTAAGGTTAAAAATAGATATGATAGATATGCACACACACTCGATTTTCAGTGATGGAGCTTTAATTCCCTCAGAGCTTGTAAAACGTGCAGAGCATATAGGCTTAACAGGAATAGCTATTACTGATCATGGAGATTTATCAAATATAGACTTTATTATTCCCAGAATAATAACAGTTGCAAATGAATTGAATAGATATCTATCAATAAACGTTCTTCCAGGTATAGAAATCACTCATGTTCCTCCGCCTCTGATTGAAAAGACTGTAAAAAAGGCTCGCTTATTAGGGGCTGTAATTGTTATTGTACATGGTGAAACTTTAGCAGAACCAGTAGCTAAAGGTACCAACATGGCTGCACTGAAAACTGATATCAACATCCTAGCACATCCCGGTCTTTTAACTGAAGAAGAAGCGCTTATTGCAGCAAAAAAAAATATTTTACTTGAAATATCTGCCAGAAAGGGCCACTGCCTTGCCAATGGGCATGTTGCTAAACTATCGAAAAATACTGGTGCAAAGCTTGTGATAAATACAGATACCCATGAGCCAGGGGATTTAATAAACAGTAATCAGGCAAAATGCATTGTACGCGGAGCCGGATTAAGTGAAAAAGATTATGAGATAATGCAAAAAAATGCATTGTCTTTTTTTTAATTTTTTATTGATAAAACATGCTTTTATCAATACCTGCCATACTTGCCGCTTCATTTTCCTTTCCATATTTTTTTATTTTTATAAAAATTGATACTTGTAAAAAAAATCGTGTTTTGCGATTATACGAAAAGTTTCACTTAAAAAAAATCTACTAATTATGAAAAAAAAACCCCAACTACGACTTGCATACAAGTTAGGAATAAAAATATTTTTGCTTTGTATTCCGGTCTGTTTCCTGTCTCTTTTAATTTACTCTATTTATCTTTCAAATGGTATTGAATCCCGTTTTTCAGGACGCAGATGGCAGATTCCATCCAAGGTATATTCAGATACCACAGTATTATATACAGGTCAGCATATCCCAAAAGGTTTTTTTTCTGAAAAACTAAAAAATCTAAATTATCATGAAGTAGAAGATAACAGGCAGTTTCAAAAAGGTCAGATAAGAACATCGCCTGAGGCTGTAGATATTTTTCTTTACGATTTCAACTTTTCATTTAAAAAAAGAGTTGGATTTCCAGTTCGAATAAGGCTTTACAATAATAAGATACAATCTATTGTCAGAATGGATAAAAAAATCTTTATGCCTGTTTTAGAGCTTGAGCCTGAGGAAATTATGCAGTTTTTTGGCACAAAAAGAGAAAGAAGACAGCTTGTTTCCATAAATAAAATTCCCAAACATGTGCTTTTTGCAATATTAGCTGCTGAAGATAAAAGTTTTTACAGCCACTTTGGTATTGATCCTTTGGGAATTATCAGAGCAACTTTTAAAAATATTGCCCATGGCAGGCTTTCTCAAGGGGGATCAACAATTACTCAGCAATTATCAAAAAATTATTTTTTAACACATAAAAGAACAATTTCAAGAAAGCTTAAAGAAATACTAATTTCACTTATTATAGAATTTATGTATGAGAAGGATGAAATCTTTGAAATTTACCTTAATGAAATATATCTGGGGCAAAAAGGTTCAGAATCTATCAATGGAATTTTAGAGGCATCATTTTTCTACTTTGGAAAATCTGTAACATCCCTTTTATTGCCAGAGGCTGCAGCAATTGCAGGTTTAATTAAAGCTCCCAATTATTATTCACCATATGTAAACAAAAAACGCTGTAAAAAACGAAGAGATATGGTGATAAGAGCTATGAGTCATAACGGATGGGTATCTGAAAATTTGGCTAAAAAAGCAGTAAACTACCCTGTCAAACCAGCTGGATGCACAGTTTATGAAAGAAAAGCACCATATTTTATCGATTATTTGTCAAATCAGCTTCATAAATTTTATTCTCCAAAAGATCTCTCAAGTTTAGGTCTAACCATTTATACTACGCTTGATATTCAAGTTCAAAGAGCAGCCCAAAAGGCTCTTAAAAAAGGTTTAAACAGACTGGAAAAAGAAAATCCATTGTTTTTAAACAATAAATACAAAGACAAACTTCAAGGTGCCATTGTAGTACTGTCGCCAAAAACAGGTTATATCCTCGCCATGGTTGGTGGAAAAAATTATGGAACCAGCCAGTTTAACCGGATAACTGATGCAAAACGTCAGCCAGGAAGTGCTTTTAAACCTTTTGTTTATCTGGCGGGCCTGAATAAACTCACACCTGCAACTTTATTGTCAAATAGGAAAAAAACTATTATTGTAAATGGTAAAGCATGGTCTCCGGAAAATTTCTCGCGCAAGTATTCTGATAAGGTCACAATGAGAGTTGCACTGGCAAAATCTTTAAACCTGCCAACTGTTGATCTGGCTTTTAAGACAGGACTGGAAAAAATTATAGAAAAAATTAATTTGTTTGAGTTTTCAACTGAATTTAAATCATTTCCTTCTCTTTCATTAGGAGCTTTTGAGGTAATTCCCCTTGAACTTGCAAGGGCATATTGTGTTTTTGCTGCAGATGGTGTCCTTCCATATCCAATGCCATTTAAAAATGTTTTAGATGAAAATGGAAAAATTATTAAACGCAGATATATGGATATTAAACAGGTGATATCTTCAGCTAAAGCTTTTATCATAAGCTCAATGCTGAAAAGTGTTATAACAGACGGTACTGGAAGCCTGCTAAAAAAAAAAGGCGTTGTTTTTCCTGTAGCTGGAAAAACAGGTACAAGCAACAATTATAAAGATGCATGGTTTATAGGCTATACCCCTGACATATTGGCCTTGGTCTGGATTGGATTTGACAAGGCGTATCCGATTAACGCAACAGGTGGAACAGCTGCGCTTCCCATCTGGGCTGATCTTATAAAATTTATTCCCCAATATATTTCCGGCACATGGTTTAAAATTCCTTCAAAAGTCGTAAAAAAAAATATATGTAATTTATCAAAACAGGTTGCTGGAAAAAACTGCCCTGATTATTTCGAGGAATTTTTTCTTGATACGAATTTCCCGAAAAAATGCACAGTTCATGATAAATATAAATAAAATGTTAAATAAAAAAAGATTGATGAAATGAACAATAACTTAAAGACATTTAAAAACACTTTTAGTTCCAACAGCCTTATTTTTTCGGTAAAAAATTGGCTTTACCATATTACTAAAATTTTGTCGGACAAAAAAAAGATTAGAACCGTGGTACTAATCTTGATATTTTTATATGGCATTTCAGGATGTGCCACAATTAAGCCAATTCATGAACCTGTAGAAAAAAAACCTTTACAGGATAAAACTGAAGATGTGGGTAAAAATCAGGATAATATTAATTCAAGGGCTATTGCATCCCTTAATCTTACAACTCATGGACAGATGTTGCTCGAAAATGGACGTATAGATGAATCAATATCAATTTTTGAAAGATCCATCAGTATCAATCCTAAAAATGGGAAAAATTATTATTATCTGGCTGAGGCATGGTATAAAAAAGGAAATATGCGTCTTTCAAAAGAGTTTAATCGCCTGGCAGGAATCTACATGGATAATAATTTTTTCTGGATAAACCTTGTTAAAAAACAAAAAAAAAAAATAGCAGAAAAAAAATAGCAGAAAAAAATTCTCGCCACTGTAGTCATAACATAATACTTTTTCTAAATATTTGCTCATCACAATAAAAACCATCACACAAACTTTGAAATTATTATCAATTGGTGCGCTTATGAGGCATCACCAAAATATGCATACAGCCATTTTCAATTTTATCAGGATTGGACTGCTGCAGGAAATATGTATTTTTTTTTATAGTCTATAGCATAGTAACCGGTAATGTAAAAACAAACAAAGCTCCTTTATCCCGATTGTTTGCAGCAGTCAAACTCCCGCAATGCATCTCCATGATTTTTCGGGCAATAGCCAGGCTTAATCCATAGCCTTCCTGATGATGTTCAATACATTTTGCCGCAAAGGGCTCAAATATTTCCTCAAGATATTCTTCTTTAATTCCATCACCTTGATCAGAAACCTTTATCAAACAATTATCACCATCTTTTTCTGTCAAAATACTGACATCTCCTTTTTGAGGTGAATATTTTACTGCATTTTCAACTACATATCTCAACGCTTTCCCCAACAAATACTCATCAAAAGAAATATCATCATCAAAAGAAATATCAAAGGAAAAAATGATTTTTTTTTCACGAAAGGGTAAATCCAATTTCTTAATAACACCTTCTATAAGTGACTTAATAGATCTCGGGAGAAGCAGCATTTCAGTTTTATCAGATGTAAGCGAACTTATGAGCAATACTTTTTTAAAAAATCTCAGAAGATATTCCCCACCATTTTTTATACACTCAACAAACTCTTTATGTTCCTCAGATAATGTTTCATCATCATATAATAAATCAGCAAATCCTATAACAGCATTAAGAGGTGTCCGTGTTTCATGAGATAAAAGCCTGATCATATCTGTTTTTATTCTGTCTACCTCCTCAACTGTTTTTAACCTTAAATAGGTTCTGACCTTTGCTCTGAGCTCATCCCTGTTAAAAGGTTTTACAACATAATCATCAGCACCGGCATCATACCCCAAAAGCCTTTCTTCAACCATTGTCTTAGCTGAAACCATAATAATTTTGGTATGAAACAGTTTCGGGTTAGCACGAAGACGTCTGCATGTTTCATAACCATCAATACCAGGCATCATAATATCCAAAAGAATAATAGAAGGCCTGAAATTTTCAGCTATTTTCAGTGCCTCTTCTCCTGATATCGCTTTTTCATAAAAATATTTTTTTCCAAGGGTTCTTATTAAAATATCAATATTATCAGCATTATCATCAACAACAAGTATCTTAGGTTTAGCAGACATTTTTATCTCCTTTATTTATTTCTTCAAGGGTTTCCTGCTTTTTAAGTTCTTTTTCCAGATCCTGTTTTGATATAAGCCCGGACTCAATTAGCAACTCACCAAGCTTTTTCCTGTTTTTTAAATCTTTTGCTATTGTGAATTGAAACATCGCTCCAGCATCAGGATTATTTTCTGCCCAGATCTTCCCTTTATGAGCACTGACAATCTCTTTGCATATCGACAGGCCTAATCCTGTCCCGCCTGCACCTGTTTTTGTTTTACTTGACTGGACAAACTTGTCAAACACATGCCTTAATTCATCTTCAGGAATCCCAATTCCATCATCTTTAATTGTAACTTTAACAAAATCCTCTTTTTCTTCAAAAAACACACCTATTTTACATCCCTTTTTAGAAAATTTAACTGCATTACTCAAAAGGTTGCGAATCACTTGAGAAAACTTAGTCCGGTCTATACAAATATTCGGTTTGTTCTGCGGCTCTATGCAATCAATTGTTATGTTTTTCTTTATAACAAAAGGTTCAAATTCATCAGCTACCTGTATAACCTGACTCCATATATCCTCCTTCCTAAAATCAAAAATCATTTTGCACGACTCAAGCTTGGCCAGATCAAGAATATTATTGACCACCTCCAAAAGCATTTTCCCATGTTTCTCAATCTTCCTGAAAGAATCGATTTGATCTTCTTGTGTACTATATTCCCTATCTTCAATACTCAACCCTGCGTAATTAATAATTCCATGCAAAGGCGTCCTGAGCTCATGGCTCATGTTTGCAAGAAATTCAGATTTTGCCATGTTTGCATCTTCTGCAAACTTTCTGGCACCTTCAGCTTCAGCAGTTCTTCTGTCAACAATCTTCTCCAAATTAGCCTTGTTAAACTCAAGTTCTTTTATTACCTTGCTTAAATCTTCAGCCATATCATTAAACGAATCTGCCAGCAGTTCTATCTCATCACCGCTTTTTATTTCAGCTCGCGTAGAAAGGTCACCTCCTCGCATCTTCTCCATAGAAGATTTCAATAAAAGAATCGGATTTACTACTTTTTTAATCAAAAAAAACAGCAAGGATAAAATGCTCAGCATACATCCTGTTATAACAATTGCAATTTCAAATATAACAGATTTAAGATCCAGATAATACTGATCCAGAGACAGGCCAATATGTAGCCAACCGGCATTAATTCCAGAATAAACAAGGATTGTTGACAAATGAAAGACCTCTCTGTCTTCTATAATTTCAGAATGGAGAAATACTCCATCATACAAACAATCGCCTTTATCAGGCTGCCAGTTTCCTTTCATATCCTTCATACTCCAGCCTTGTTTAGTGTAAACAAACAAATCTCCTTTATTACGTGCAACAACAATATATTCTACCAAAGGTCTTTCGCTAACTACTTTTATACAGTGTTCAACCGCAGTAGAGTAGCTTTCTGTAATAATCGATTCCCCAACAACCTGATTAATAGAAAGAAGAATCGAATCTGCTTTTGATTTCATATTCGCAATAAAAATGTTTTGTAAAACAGGGCAGATAACAAGCATTACTACAATGGCACTGATAAAAACAGATGAACCTATAAGAACCAGCATACGAAATAAAATACTTCCTGTTTTTTTTCCAGAAGACATAGTATTTGTTTTTTGTATCATACTCTCATCTTTACTGCTTTAGATATTTTTCGTATTCCTGCATTAAACTTTTTATATTATTGAAATATTGTTCCTTAAAAAGAATTGTTTTCTCAATATGAAAAATTTTAATAATCTGCTCTCCCTCCGGGGTTTTCTGCATATTTATTGCCATCTCAGATATTTCATCAATATGTTTTTGACCATAATCGTGTCTAAACCCTGTAATTAAATAAGGTATTTTCGACAATTTCCTAAGGACTGTTAGTTTTCTTCTTATCTGCGGATTCAGATCGCATATCGTATCAAATGCACTTTTTGTCACGATACAGGCATCATATTTTTTAAAAAACACAGGCAAAATAGATTTTGATGCGTTAGCACTTTTCTCAAGGGATCCTACATACTGACTGCTTTCAGGCAGCCCGTTTCGTAAAAGCAAAACATCCAGCCACATTAACGAAATTTTACCTCTTCCGCCCCGAACAATACTTACTTTTTTATTTTTTAAATGTTTCAGTTCTGATATTTTTGC
>Ga0209345_10002231_pt1 | contig 21633 bp, 17 predicted proteins | sample Cruoilmetagenom7_FD_187294 | JGI IMG/M metagenome (GOLD analysis project Ga0209345, IMG submission 187294) | Oil polluted marine microbial communities from Coal Oil Point, Santa Barbara, California, USA - Sample 7 (SPAdes) (version 2) | ecosystem: Environmental > Aquatic > Marine > Oil seeps ... | reverse complement strand
GCCTGCCTGGCGAACCTTGCATGTCACGTAGATAGTGTTGAAATAGATGAAACTCTTGCCAAACAAGCCGCTCAAACTTTATTAGAACAAGGTGTATTTAACATTGGTTTAAGCTGTGCTGATGGCCTTGATTTACCTGATACAAATAAAAAATATAATGTCATTGTGCTAACAGGCTCAGTTACAGAAATTCCCATGGTATTTAAAAAGGCGCTAGCAGACAATGGTAGAATGTTTGTAGTAGCTGGGTCTGCACCTGTAATGACCGCACATATTATTCGTCGTACAGGTGATAATGAATGGTCAGATGAAACAATCTTTGAAACAGTTTTAAAACCGTTAGTGCATGGTGAGCAAAAACCTGAATTCAAACTCTAACTCTCATATAACGTTAAAAAATTAAAAATATGAAAAAATTATTCTTTGGTATTGTGACTGGCACCTGTTTGCTATTAAATTTTTCGGCATACGCTGTGGAAGATGCTATTGATTTTTCACAGGCATTAAAACTGGCTTTATCAAATGACCAGGACTTACAAGCTGCAGAATTTCAATACCAGAGCTCCGTAGAAGGTCGAGGGCTCAGTAAAGCAGCACTGCTACCACAGTTGAACCTCACTGCTTTTACCAGTCGAAAAGATGAGGAAACTGAAAATAGCAGTTTCTTTGCTGATAACTCACAATCTTTTAGTATCGACGGTTACCAACTCACATTAACTCAGGCACTTTATAACCACAGTTTCTACAAAAAATTACAGCAAACCGATATGTCTATTGCATCAGCAACAGCGACAATAGAGTCTGCCAGACAAGATTTAATAGTCCGCTTAGCAACCGCCTACTTTAATGCTCTTGGTGCGCAGGATAATTTAAAATTCGCCATCGCTGAAAAAGAATCTATCGGCAAACAACTTGAACAGTCAAAGAAACGTTTTGAAGTTGGCCTGATTGCTATTACCGATGTCAAAGAAGCCCAGGCGAGTTACGATACATCTGTAGCACAGGAAATAGATGCTCAAAACATTCTATCTGCACAGCTCGAAGCACTGGCCGTGATTTTAGGTCACCACACTAAAAACATTGCACCCATGCGGGATGAAATTTCTTTATCAATTCCTGAGCCTGCAGATATAAGCAAGTGGACCGAAAGCGCACAACAAAATAATCTAGCATTAAAAGCGGCTCAATTTAATTTCCAGGCCTCACAAAAACAAGTTCATGCCGACCTATCTGAGCACTACCCATTTTTAGACTTAATCGCATCACATGATTACAGCAGTTCAGACGGCGGAAATTTCGACGGCGATTCTACCGACACGAGAATTACAGTTCAGTTAACCGTTCCCATATATAGTGGAGGCCTAACTAGTGCTAAAAAGAAACAGTCTGTTGCTTTAAAAGAACAAGCCCGCTCATTAAAAGAAAAGGCAAAGCGTCAGGCCTTGCAGCAAACCCGTGATGCTTATCTTGGTGTAACTTCCACCATTGCACAGGTAAAAGCTTTAAAACAGGCATTACTTTCTAACCAGTCTGCCCATGAAGCGACTCAGGCTGGTTTTGAAGTAGGTACACGTACTGCAATTGATGTACTGACTACGCTACGTGAAGTCTATAGAGCAGAACGTGACTACGCCCGAGCACGTTATAACTACGTAATTAATACATTACGTTTAAAGCAGGCAGCGGGCACACTTAGCACAAGTGATGGCGACAGCATTAATGGTTTCTTACAGCAAGTAAATTAAGTTTACGAAATTGTAGGAATTTTGTTAGTTCATATGCACGTATACTGCTCTACCTCCCCTGACAACAGATAAGTATTTAATTCTGTTAACACATACATTACATAGTAATGTTTAAAGAGATTACATTTTGATAAAGGCCGTAAACCCCAGCGACTACCTCGCTCCCAGGCACTGGGCAACCTGGTTTGCACTGGGTTTACTTCGTTTGGTTGTTTTTTTACCCCTTCCGGCTATTGAATTTTGCGGTGCAGTTTTAGGTAAATTACTTTACTTAGCCCTCCCCGGTCGTCGCAATATTGCAGACATTAATTTACGTATCGCTTTTCCTGATGCTGACTCCGCTGAAATCATTCGTATGCGTAAACTCTGTTTTAAAAACATGGGGGTTGCGGCTTTTGAGTTAGCACTAAGCTGGTGGCAAGATGAACGTTTACTTAAACTATGCGAAGTAGATGGGTTAGAAAACATTACCCAGGAACAAGATAAAGGCAGAGGCGTTATTATTTTAACCGCTCATTTTACCTGCCTGGAAATTGGTGGGCCGGTACTCAATCATTATGTACCGTTTCAGGTCATGTATAAGCGCGCGCACAATAAATTATTTGATGCTTTTATGCGCTACCACAGAGCACGACTTTACAAAGCCATTGTTGACTACCATAAACCTATGTCAATGATCAGGGGTTTGAAAAAAGGCCATGCAGCATGGTATGCCCCAGATCAGGATTTTCGGGGTAAAGACATGATATTTACACCGTTCTTTGGCGTACAGGCCTCAGCGTTAACTGCACCTGCTCGATTCGCAGAAATGACCGGCGCTGCGGTTGTCCCCTATTATATAATGCGCAAACCAAATGCCCAGGGTTACAAACTCGTTATACTCCCTGCACTAAAAAACTTCCCGACTGGAAACATCGAAGAAGACGCACTGGTTGTTAACCAGACGCTGGAGCATTTAATCATGCAAAATCCTGAACAGTACCTTTGGGTGCATAAGCGCTATAAAAACCGTCCTCAAGGTGAAGCTGCGGTTTACCCTAAAAAGAAAACATAAATGAATGCAAAGTTCCATAAATCTGTTCAGAATGACAAACCAACTAAACTTAACGTATTTATAAGTTTATGATGTATCGCTTTCTTACAATTTTTTTATGGCCTGTATTTTTTGTTTACACTTTAAAAATATCTTTACGCGATAAATCTTTTCGTTATTTTCTACAGCGCCTTGGATTTTCTTACCCTGCTCAAACAAGCAAAACCATCTGGACTCATTGCGCCTCTGTCGGTGAAGTAAACACTTATCGACCACTACATCTAAAACTATTAGCTAAATTTCCAGATACTCAATTCGTCATTACAACCAACACCGTAACTGGTGCAAACACAGTTAACCGGCACAAGTTTGAACGTACAAGCCACTGCTATCTCCCGGTAGAATCTAGCTTTGCTATAAATCGTTTTATCAAAGCATGGAAACCTTCACAGTGTCTGATTATGGAAACTGAAATATGGCCCTTACTTTATAAAATCTGTCATATCAATAACATTTCAATTTCAATTATTAATGCCCGCCTATCTCATCGAACTCTCTCTGCAAACTCGTGGATTAAATCTCTTTATAAAACTAGTCTTTCATCAGTCTCTAAAATACTTTGCAAATCAAATAATGAGTTAAATAACTTTAAACGTTTAGGCGCTGAAGACTCCCAACTCATGGTTGCAGGAAACCTTAAATTCACATTTACTGATAACGTTCAGGCAGACAAACCTATTAACCTTAACAACAGAGCTTATTGTGTTGCTGCATCGACTCATAACGATGAAGAGTTACAACTAGCGAAACTTTGGATCAAACTAAACCCAGATATTCTTTTAGTACTTGTACCAAGACACCCTAACCGCAGCAAACAGATTCAAAAACAACTGGACACACTTAATCTCAATTATGCTGTTCGCAGCCAGCGTTCACCCGCACAAACTACATTACATCATGACACAAAAGTATATCTGGCTGACACTTTAGGTGAACTAACTCAGTTTATGTCAGACGCTGAATTTGTTTTTATCGGTGGGTCATTAATAAAACATGGCGGGCAAAACATTCTCGAATCATGTCGATTAGGTAAGCCAACTATTTGTGGGCCCCATATGTTTAACTTCAAAGAAGAAATAGATTTTCTTCTTGAAAACAGTGCCTGCATACAAGTCAAAGATTTAACCGAATTAGAAAAACAAATAGCCGACTATTTAGATAAGCCTGAGTATTTTATTTCTGTAGGCAACAAGGCAAAAGCCTTACTACAAAAACAGACAGCTATTTTGGATACATATATTTCAACAATTTCAGCTTAAATTAAAAGCAGCCCAAAATGGACATCGAATACAAAGTCAACTCTCCCATAACTACCGAGCAGTTCATTGAACTACTCAAACAGTCAACTCTAGCTGGACGTCGCCCAATAGATGACTACACCTGCATGAATGGCATGGTTAACAATAGTAGTTTAACTGTAAGCGCATGGGACAAGAATAAGTTGATCGGCATAGCACGATCGCTAACTGACTTTCATTACGCCTGCTATCTGTCTGATTTAGCCGTAGACAAACAATATCAAAAAAAGGGAATAGGGAAAAAATTACAGCGCTTAACTCAGAAACAACTTGGGCCTGAGTGCAAACTAATTTTAATTTCTGCACCTGATGCCAATACATATTATGAGCATATTGGGTTTTCTAAAAATAAACGGTGCTGGGTGCTGACTAGAGATCAGAAAATAAATAATTAGATTTAATTTGGAAACTTTAAAGTCATTACAATATATAAACTTGATTCTTGAGTTTTCTTGTTTTTAACTTTACCAGCAAGCTCCAGAGGAGATTAAAATAAAAACCGATATAACCTTAAAGCTCAATAGAAAACATCAGATTATAGTAATCAGCATTTAACTTTTTTTTTACGCTTTTGACTTTAACCCCCCATCATATAAGCTGATGAATGAGTGATTTTTGTGGGATATTCTGCGAGGATGTCTAAGCGAATTGGCTTGTTAATTCGTGAGTTCCGCAGCAGCCACAAAAATTGGGAATGAAGAAGGCACTTTTATTTTGATTTTTAAATAAAAGCTTTTGTGTCGGGGCGGCATTTCTTTGGTGACTTTCTTTTTGCTGAAGAAAAGAAAGTTACTCGCTAAGCAAGCGAAACCACAGAATTCTAATTCCCATGAAGCTAAGAGCTTGCGAACAATACAGATAAAAACCTCAAGCCTCATAACCAGACAAAAATTCCAACCAGTCAGCCTCTGAAAAATGATAATCGGTATGTAAGCCCTGTTGTTTTAATAATGAACGCTTGAGACGCTGTAAATTACTCTGCATCCATGGTGCATTTATCTGCTGAGCACTACGAATTTCACCCTTATCAAAATCAATCAGATAAACCTTAAAATTGGCATCAAGCAGTATATTATTAGCGTTCAAATCAGCATGATAAACACCCGCGCTATGAAACCGTCGAATACACTGGCCTACTGAACGCCATTTATCAGAGCCAAGCAGCTGCTGACTCAATAGCTGATCGAGTGTTTGTGCTTTAGCAATTCTCTCTACCAGTATTTGTGCTCGGTAAAACGGACTGAATCTGAATGGCAAGCGGCATATTGATGCAGCTATGGGGCGCGGCACAGGCAAACCCTGCTCATACATCTGCAATAACATACGCCATTCTTTTATTGAGCGAGTATTTTCCACACTCAAGCCCATATAGGTTTGATTACTTACACGAGCAATTAAGCCTCCACGCATATACTTACGATATACCGCAGATAACCCTCCTATCTCAACAAACCAGGCCTGTCCACGGCCACCCGTTGTCACCGCATCGTACTTAATCGCTTTTTGAAAAATATCATTATTAAGAAGAGTTACTTCAGGATCGGTTAACAACTCAGGTGCATATAACAGATGACAGCCATTTCTGTACACAAAACAAGCCTCTAATCTCTGTTTTTTGTTTTTCTGACTCAATTAATTCGCCTAATTAACGCTTTATAATAGCCAAAGCTTGATGGAGCGACCTATGATACCTAAAACTGCAAAATAGACAGCAAATTTATGCATTTTTAGCATGCTTAGAGCCTACTTATACACAGTCACTATATCTACTATCCCCCTCCTATTTAAGCACCTCTTAATAATCACAAACTGTCAAACACTTTTTAAATTATTTTTAACTTATTGATTTATATAGATTAATACTAATTGGCTGTTTTTTGTACAATTTGGTAACAATTCCGTCATACTTTGATTTCAGCCCTTAATGATAGATTCATCCACAAAGTTATCCACAGCTTTTGTGGATAACATTATTTGCTTGCAATCTAAGGATATTTTATGGTATTTGCCAACAAATTCTTTCAAATTAGAAAATTTTAAACGAGTCTATGGTCTAATGCTGCCTATAGCCGAATGCCTGTACCCCCCATCCCTACTGGTCACTGTATTTATGAAACAAATATGTCTAGCTTTAGCCATTATCATTTAAGTTCCAAGCTAAAATCACGACTTAAACTGCTGGGTTTATATCGCGTAGTGGCTTATTCACTCATATTAATCGCCGGAATTTATGTTCTCGCTCCTAAAGTATTCTCTGGCCAATATAATGGATTTAATATTGGTCAATCACCACTAATTCCTTTAGCTCAAATTCATCACGGAGCCCCCCCAAAAGATGGTATTCCGTCAATTGATAATCCGATATTTATTTCATCAACCGCGGCCAATTATTTAGATGAAAGCGACCGCGTTATTGGCCTGGTTACACAAGGCGGAGCCAGGGCATATCCTATACGTATTTTGAACTGGCACGAAATAGTTAATGACGATGACGTGGTAGTGAGCTACTGCCCATTATGCGGTACAGGCATGGCGTTTCACTCACCTGCTGCTAACTTTGGGGTATCTGGTTTACTCTACAACAGTGATATGTTGCTTTATGACAGGGAAACCGAGTCTCTCTGGTCGCAGATACTGGGCAAAGCTATTAGTGGCGAGCGCAAAGGCGAATTACTGAAAGTGCTTGCAGTAGAAAATACCAGCTGGTTAAACTGGCGACAAAACCACCCCAACACAAGAGTGCTATCAGATCAAACCGGCTTTTCACGAATCTACTCCAGGTCACCCTACGGTAATTATGATTCAAACACATCATTGTATTTTCCACTAAGCCATCAAAGCAGGCGCTACCATCCTAAAGAAAAGGTTATTGGACTGTTACTTAATGGCGTACACAAAGCCTACCCTTTCATTGAGTTAGATAAATCAACAAGCTCTGTTATACATGACAAAATAGGGGGAGTAGACATCGAGGTGCATTTTAATAGCCAGCATCGCAGTGGCATCATCAAGTTAAGCTCAGGCAAACCACTCCCCTCACTCACTAGCTACTGGTTTGCCTGGTATGCGTTTCACCCTGAGACCGAGATTTTTACGTTTGAAAAATGATAGCTTGCCACGGGGCATGAAGTACTCAGAGAAATGAGTTTATTAACGTTATGCGTAACTATAGAACAACGTTAACAAGTAAGCATTTTTTATGTACGCACATTCCAGGTAATTACTTAATTAAGCCACTGTGCACCTGAGAAAGCGCCTACTGGAAGACCAGACCTGCCTTAGCCACCTAACACCATATTGGTAATAGCTGACTTTTTAAAAAGATGCTCAGGTATCTTATCTTTTATAGTTTCGTGTAGTTGGGGCAGCTTAGACCAGTGCACACCTTGTTTATGGTGGTGGGCCGTGTGGTAACCCAGGTTCCCTGTGAACAAATTAAACATTCGGTTTAAGTTGTTATTTGAAGCTTCAAACTCATTTTGCGTATCAAGACCCGAATGATGCTCATAGGTTACATAAGCGGTAAACAATAGGCTGGTAATCATTGGCAAGACAAATAATAACAGAGCTTCCACTGGCTTAAACCAAACTAATAGCGCGACAATAACAAATGTAATCACTGTATACAGCAAAAATGGCTTCAGTTGTTTCGGGTGTTTTTTACCCACAACATAACCTCTTGGGTAAGCCGTTAAGGCGACGTTCAAGGTATACTCAATAACCCCCATCTTAGTGCCATCTTCACGCATCCAGCGACTTTCGTCTTTCTTCTGATCGAGAAAGTTCAGGTGATGCCCAAGCACGTGATGCAATCGCCAAAGATGTGTTGTCACCCCTGTGTGCAAAGCATATGCAAACTCTAGCCCCCGGTTAAGTGCCGAATTTCTAAAGGTAAAAAGATGTTGGTGGTGATGATTCCATGCACAGATAGTACCTTTAGGTATAATCATGACTAAATAATAAACAAACAATACCAGCGCATTACTCACTGTAAAATACAAAATAAAATCAATCAAAGTCAAAGATAATATTATCAAAACAGGCATACGATCTTCCTTGTGCCTGAATATTCCCTTCTGTACCGCATGAGTGTCGCGCATAAATTTACTCGGTAAAATTTTTAAAACCAATAAGATTTAACAGTGCTTATTGCTGAACAATCAGAATGAATAAAACCACCCTAGTTATCATAGCCCAAATTTGGAGATAACCAGCGTTCTGCCTCTGCTAAAGTCATATTTTTACGCTTAGCATAATCTTCTACCTGATCTCGGTTAATTTTAGCAACCGCATAATATTTTGACTCGGGGTTACTAAAGTACCAACCACTCACTGAAGCAGCAGGAAGCATAGCAAAGCTTTCCGTAATACTGATGTTTACGTTTTGATCCGCATCAATTAACTGCCAAAGTTTAGCTTTTTCAGTGTGATCTGGGCAGGCAGGGTAACCCGGCGCCGGGCGAATACCTTTGTACTCTTCTGCAATTAAGGCTGCATTATCTAAAGTTTCATCTTTAGCATAAGCCCAATACTCTTTACGCATACGCTTATGCATTAATTCGGCAAAGGCTTCAGCCAAACGATCTGCTAAAACCTTTAACATAATGGCCTGGTAATCATCATGATCATCTTCAAATCGTTTTACGTGCTCATCAATACCAATACCCGTAGTCACAGCAAAAGCACCAATATGGTCATTTTGCCTGGTTTCTTTAGGCGCAATAAAATCACTTAAGCAATAGTTAGGCCGCCCCGGCGGCTGTTGTGTTTGAGTGCGCAAAAAGTTAAGTGTAGTGATCACTTCGCTACGCGACTCATCGCTATACACTTCCACATCATCATCATTCACACTGTTCGCAGCAAACACACCCACTACAGCTTTTGCCTGCAACCATTTTTCGCTGATAATTTTATCCAGCATCGCTTTAGCGTCATTGAATAACTTGGTCGCCTCTTCACCTTTTTCTTTATCGGTTAATATTTTCGGGTACCGACCTTTTAATTCCCAGGCAAAAAAGAAGGGCGTCCAGTCGATATATTCACGAATTTCTTCTAACGAATAATCGTCAAAAACTTTTACCCCGGTAAATGAAGGTGTGCCTATATCGCTTTTATCCCAATCGATTTTAACTTTATTAGCACGTGCATCTTCGATACTTGCCCAGTTAGTTTTCTTACGACGCCCAGCGTGATTAATACGCACCTGTTCATAGTCTTCAGTCAGTTTTTTAATAAAATCTGCTTTCAGTTCGTTTGATATTAAACTTTGCGCAACACCCACTGCACGAGAAGCATCTTTCACCCACACGGTTGGGCCTTCATAATTTTGTTCAATTTTCACAGCGGTATGAGCTTTCGATGTGGTTGCACCACCAATCATAATGGGCACATCCATTTGTAATCGTTGCAGCTCTTTTGCCATGTGCACCATCTCATCAAGCGACGGGGTAATCAAACCACTTAAACCAATGATATCTACATTTTCTTCTTTAGCTTTTTCAATGATTTTATTCGCGGGCACCATTACCCCCATATCAACCACTTCAAAGTTATTACACTGCAGCACAACGCCAACAATATTTTTACCAATATCGTGAACATCGCCTTTCACCGTGGCCATTAATATTTTGCCGTTAGATTGAGCTTTACCGTCTTTTTCAGCTTCAATAAAAGGAATCAGGTGAGCGACTGCTTTTTTCATTACCCTGGCCGATTTAACCACCTGAGGTAAAAACATTTTACCGTCACCAAATAAATCACCAACCACATTCATACCGTCCATTAACGGACCTTCAATAACCTGAATCGGGCGATCAAAACTTAAACGGGCTTCCTCAGTATCTTCTTCAACAAAGGCATCTATACCTTTAATCAACGCATGTTCAATACGTTTACTAACTTCTAGTTCACGCCATTCTAAATTTTCTTCTTTTTTACCGGCGCTACCATCACCACGATACTTATCAGCAATTTCCAACAAGCGTTCAGTTGAATCTTCTCGTCGATTAAGCACGACATCTTCTACATGTTCACGCAATTCTTCTGGCAAATCATCATAAACCGCAAGCTGCCCGGCATTGACTATGCCCATATCCATACCGGCTTTTATCGCGTGGTATAAGAACACTGCATGTATAGCTTCACGAACTGGATTGTTACCACGAAATGAGAATGACACATTTGAAACACCGCCAGATATCATGGCGTGAGGTAATGTTTTCTTAATAACATCTGTAGCTTCGATAAAATCTAAACCATAGTTATTATGCTCTTCTATGCCTGTAGCTACGGCAAAAATATTCGGGTCAAAAATAATATCTTCTGCCGGAAAACCTACTTGCTCAGTTAATATTTTATATGCGCGGGTACAGATTTCGATTTTACGATCACGGGTATCAGCTTGCCCGGTTTCATCGAAAGCCATAACAATAGCGGCCGCACCATACTTACGAATTAACTTAGCCTGCTCAATAAAGTTATCTTCGCCTTCCTTCATGCTAATGGAATTAACAATGCCTTTGCCCTGAATACATTTAAGGCCGGCCTCAATAATATTCCACTTGGATGAATCGATCATTACCGGTACGCGGGAGATATCTGGCTCGGATGCAATAAGGTTGAGGAATGTCACCATGGCTTTTTCACCATCAAGCATACCTTCATCCATATTGATGTCGATTATTTGTGCACCATTCTCAACTTGCTCGCGCGCCACATCTAACGCAGTTTCATAATCTTCTTCTAAAATTAAACGCTTGAATCGTGCTGAACCGGTTACATTGGTGCGCTCACCCACGTTAACAAATAAAGATTCTTTGTTTATATTCAATGGCTCCAGACCACTTAAGCGACACTCAATATTTGTCTCCGGAATTGTTCTGGGGAGGTACTTGCTCACCGCATCTGCAATAGCTTTTATATGTGCGGGGGTAGTACCACAACAACCACCAATAATATTTAAAAAGCCCGAGCTTGCCCATTCTTCAATTTGTGTCGCCATATCTTCAGGCGATTCTTCGTACTCACCGAACTCATTTGGCAAGCCAGCATTGGGGTGTGCATTAATATTACAACTCACAATACCTGACATTTCTGCCACATATTGACGCAACTCATCAGCGCCTAATGCACAGTTAAAACCAAAACTAATCGGGTTTACATGGCGCATTGAGTTCCAGAATGCCTGTGCTGTTTGGCCAGATAAGGTTCGACCCGACGCATCGGTAATGGTGCCCGAGATCATTACAGGCAACTCAACACTATGATCCTCAAAATACTGCATTACCGCAAATATAGCTGCTTTCGCATTTAATGAATCAAATACCGTTTCAATTAATAGAATATCCGCACCACCGTCCACCAGGCCACGGGTAGCCTCAGTGTACGCTTCTACTAACTGATCAAAATTAACATTACGGAAACCCGGATTATTTACATCCGGTGAGATAGATGCCGTACGGTTAGTGGGGCCTAGCACACCGGCAACAAAACGTGGGCGCTCAGGCGTTGCTATTGCATCAGCCGCTTCACGGGCAACTTTTGTGCCTTCCAGGTTTAGTTCATAAGCCAGCTCTTCCATGGAATAGTCAGCCATGGCGATAGATGTGCCATTAAAAGTATTAGTTTCAACAATGTCAGCACCGGCCTCTAAATAAGCCTTGTGTATATCACGAATTATATCTGGCTGGGTAATGCTCAACAGGTCATTATTACCCTTTAAATCAGACGCCCAGTCTGCAAATCGCTCTCCACGATAATCGATCTCTTCAAGCGTATAGCTTTGAATCATCGTGCCCATGCCACCATCTAATATGAGAATACGCTCTTTAAGGGCCTGTTTTAGTTGCTCGATTCGAGTATCTCGTGGAGTATTGCAACTCATATTTAGTAACCAATAGTGAAAATGGCGCGCATTATAACACCTATCTGCATGGGTTTAAGAGCTATTTAAGTACATATTAAAATGTGAATTTCCTCCTGATATCCTGGCAATGACAATTTTTCTGACTCCATTTCATGTTCATGGCCAAACTTATACCCTGTTAATATTTTCTTTGTATAACCCACAAAAAAGCAATGTAGTTAGCTTGTCTACCCATAAAAGCATCTAAATTAGAGTTTCCAGCATTTTTATGGAAAGATACAAACCATGAACTCACAAAGCCTCAGCCTATATATCACCGCAGAGCATGAATGCGGCTATTATGATGACCGAAAAACCTCTAACCTGATTCCCGATCCGCAGGTTGTAATGAATGCTAACTTATATAGCTTATTACTCAGCAAGGGCTTTAGACGAAGTGGTGAATTTGTATACCGCCCCCACTGCAAGCAGTGCTCTGCTTGCGTCCCCTGCAGAATTAACGTGCAATCATTTAAAAGCAGCCGCAACCAGCGTCGTTGCTTAAAAATCAACAAGCATTTAACTACGCATATTGTTGGCGCTACATTCACAGAAGAGTATTTTGTTCTTTATGCTCGTTATCTGAATAGTCGTCACAGGGATGGCAACATGGCTGACCCAACAGCCGAAGACTTTCGTAGTTTTTTACTTAATAACTGGAAAACCAGTGTTTTTATTGAGAGCCGATTAAATGGCACGCTACTCTGTGTGGCTGTTGTCGATTTTCTGGCAGCCGGCCCTTCTGCTGTTTATACTTTTTTTGACCCCGAAGAACATAAGCGCAGTTTAGGCACCTTTGCCATATTGCAACAAATCTGGTTAGCCAATCTCTATAATAAAAAACACCTGTATCTGGGCTACTGGATAGATAACCATCCAAAAATGGAATATAAGCGTAATTTTTCTGCCCTGGAAATTTTCCATCAGGATCAATGGCAGAGCTTTAAAGCATAAAAATTATCAAGCGCTTTTTTGTTGATCCATATCAAAGCCCTCCCTGGGGTAAATCTCTATGATTCAACCATAGTTAAGCTTAATAGTTGTTTTGGGCTTACGACAGAATCTCCTGGGGGGGAGTTAAAGAGCTGATCATCACATCGTGGTGGTTGGCTCTTTTTTTTGCCGTTAAAAAATCATACTATTCCATATTTTTCAGGTTAAAATCGAGGTTTATTCAACACCAAATAGAGATATTATGAGCGTAGAAGATGACATCATTGAAAAATTACAAAAAGCACTCTCCCCTTCCCATCTTGAGGTAACCAATGAAAGCCATATGCACAATGTACCCCCGGGGTCTGAATCTCACTTCAAAGTGGTTGCAGTTAGCGACGAATTTAATGACAAAATGCTAGTTGCACGACATCGCATTATAAACAAGGCGTTAGCAGAAGAGCTAGAAGGCCCTGTTCATGCCCTCGCCCTACACACTATGACACCAGCAGAATGGAGTGAAAAAGGTGCAGCACCTGAATCCCCTCCTTGCTTGGGTGGCGGAAAATAATCATCTGTAAACTATATTAGTGCTTACCTTTATTAAAAGAATTAGATACACTTGCTGAATCACTTTGTTAGCACGGCCGTAAACTGACTATGACAACTACATCTATAAAATTATCAGCCCTGAAAACAGCATGCAAAAGCTGCAGCCTACACGACCTTTGCTTACCTCTTGGCCTTGATATGGGTGATATAGATAAACTGGATGATATTGTTAAGCGCAGCCGCCCTTTGCATAAGGGCGAATACTTATTTAATAGTGGCGATACATTCACCTCTATTTTCGCAGTACGCAGTGGCTCTATCAAAACATTTAGCGAAAGTGAACAGGGCGATGAACAAATTACCGGCCTATATTTACCCGGTGAACTGATTGGCTTAGATGCCATTCATGATAGTAAGCACCCATGCTCTGCGATTGCCCTGGAAACCACCAGCTTATGTGAACTGCCATTTGAAATGCTTGAAGACCTAAGCAGCAACATACCCGAACTACATCATCAGTTATTCCGCATTATGAGCAAAGAAATTGCGGGTGATCAGTCACTATTAATGCTTATGGCTCAAAAAAGCGCTGAAGAGCGGTTAGCTGCATTTCTGGTAAACCTGTCTTCTCGCCTGAAAGCACGTAATTTCTCCGAAACAGAATTTAACCTCACCATGTCACGTAAAGACATAGGCAACTATCTGGGGCTAACCATAGAAACAATTAGCCGCACATTTAGCCGTTTTCAAAGTGAAGGTTTGCTTTCAACGCAGCGTAAATATGTAAATATCCATAAGCTTCAAGAGCTTAAAGAGCTAGCCGGAATTTCTGATCACTGCGCTACAACAAGTTGCCCAAGCAAAACAGCATAGAGTCAACTTTAAAGCCTGGTTTTTCATTTGCTCTTCAGAACGCTAAAACATCATAGAGACTCCCACCTAACGCCAATACCGTTAACCAGATAGATCTATAAGCACTCTTTAATTGTGTATAAAAGCAAGCCCTTTATTTGAAAAAAAAGTAAATATATTTATTTTTTATATGGGGCTATAAGGGTAATATTAGTCGTCCACGAAGACGGATAACAGAATGCAACTCGGACCCTATACGCTTTCATCCCCCATTTTTCTCGCTCCTATGGCGGGTATTACCGATAAGCCCTTTCGACAGCTGTGTCGTAAGCTGGGTGCGGGACTTGTTGTGTCTGAAATGGTTACCTCCGAGCCTCATCTGCGTAACAGCCGAAAAACCCGTTTACGAATGGATCATCAAGGCGATGCAGAACCTATTAGCGTACAAATTGCCGGTACTGACCCCATAAAAATGGCCGAAGCAGCAAAATACAATGTTGCTCAGGGCGCTCAAATCATTGATATCAATATGGGCTGCCCTGCCAAAAAAGTTTGCAATGTAGCAGCAGGCTCTGCACTAATGAAAGACGAGAAAAAAGTAGCCGAAATAGTACAGACCGTAGTAGACGCTGTAGATGTACCTGTTACCTTAAAAATTCGTACCGGCTGGGATCATGAAAATAAAAATGCTCCAACCATAGCACGCATAGCAGAAGACAATGGAATCCAGATGCTGAGCATGCATGGCCGCACCAGGGCAGATGCCTATAAAGGTGAAGCTGAATATGAAACCATCGCACAGGTTAAGCAACTTATAAATATACCATTAGTGGCCAATGGCGATATCACTTCTCCCATTAAGGCTCAACAGGTTATGCAACAAACTGGAGTTGATGCGATTATGATTGGCCGCGCGGCCCAGGGAAACCCCTGGATATTTCGCGAAATCAATCACTATTTAAAAACCCAGAAAATGCTGTCGCCGCCAGGTCAGCAAGAGATTGTTCAACTGATTGAAAGTCACCTGAGCGATCTTTATAATTTTTATGGCGAAAACAGGGGCGTACAAATTGCTCGTAAACATATCAACTGGTACTCACAAAAATGCCAGTATATTAATGACGAGCAACAGAGCAACTTTCGCAAACATATCAATCAAATAAAAGATGCTCAGCAACAACTTGATGAAGTAATTTCATTTTTTAATTATTCTTTTAAAACAAAAACAATATACAGGCCAATTGCAGCATGAATAATAGCAATGTTATAAATTTACATAACACACAAAATGATAATAAGAGCGCAGGACTCAATGCGATTATACGTTCATCACTAAGCCAGTTTCTTAACGAGCTAGACGGCGAAAACCCGGGCAATATTTATGACCTGGTTATGCAGCAGGTAGAAGAACCATTACTTGAGCTAATAATGCAACACGTAGAAGGTAACCAGTCAAAGGCAGCTGAGTGCCTGGGTATAAATCGTGGTACTTTGCGTAAGAAGCTAAAGACTTATAAGTTAATTAAATAATCTCATATAGAAACACCCAACTTAAAAAATTATGCGAGTTTAATTTACTATCGGGCGTAACAATACGTTTATTTGTTAACAAATCATAACCAAGACTTAGATATACCCGATAAAACTCACATTAATAAAATTTACAAAAACAACAGAGTTTCTCCAACGTATTTTACGAAAACAGCAGCGCGATAGAAGCACACTCAAAAAATGAGAAAAAAACTATTTACACTCTATATTTTCTTATATTTTCCACTTCTGCTTCTCTTTCTGGTGCCGGGGAGTTTAATAATTTCTGGCTTCTAACACGAGACCATATTCTAGACGGAATATTGGACCCGACGAAAAAACATGACGAAATAAAACTGGTTATTCACCAGTAATTTCATCATAATAAAATTACTGGTGAATATACTGAGATCAATAACGACAGTATCTTCACTAGAGAAATTTATACCGCCAGGGGAAACCGCCCTCATCACATTAACCCAATATGACAAGTCATTTTACGCTATTCATAACGGACACATGGTCAATCATAACCATTATGTGGAAACCTGGTTTGCCCCGGGTAACTTGTCTGGAAATTTCGAATTAAAAAATCAGCCAATTAAACCAACTTAATAAATATGAATATAAAAATAGATAATGATCTTTGTGAACAATTACTACTGCAGGCAAGCCAAAGCCCTAGAAAGAGGAGTCACTTTAATCTCCATAAAGAATTAAATGAACCTGTACAGAGATTATGTATCGCACTCAAAAAAGGGACTTATATTCGACCACATCACCACCCTAAAAGTAACAAATGGGAATTAATGCTGGCATTAAGAGGCACTGTGAGCTTAATTATATTTGACAAAGATGGCGTGATTTTAGAAAAGTTATTACTAAACCAGGGTGATGCATTAAGCGCAATTGAGATACAGCCAGGCACATGGCATACACTATCCCCAGTAACAGATAATGCTGTAATACTAGAAGTTAAAGAAGGTCCTTTTACACCTACAAAAGAGTGTGATTTTGCATCCTGGGCTCCAGTTGAGGGCGACGACCAGGCAATTAATTTTATTAACTGGTTAGAGACCTCTAATCTTGGCGAAAAATATAATCAAATAAGATGACACACATCAGAGAGGCGCTTTATTTCGCCCCTACTATATTGTCACATGTATGATTACCTACCTGCAGATATCAATATTGTCGGTATTTTATAGCTCCGGCAAAAATCACCTCTTTTTACCACTACTTATTACTCTAAGTAATTACAAGGGAGCACATAAGTAATATAAAGTATCGGTTAAAACTTTGCAGAAAAGCATATAAAGAGCACTCCACAGAAAATTAATGTACCCATATCGGTAAGCACCTGCAAGTTTACCTCTCCTTCAGATAAAGGTGATATATATGCAAATCCCCTACCTACCTGTGAATTATTAGACTTAGCCTTCTGACTAACACCTAATTAGTTTATAATTCGCAGCCTTGATTGACAGATTGTGGACTGCAGAAACTATGAGTAATGATATCCGCCCAGTAAAACGGGCTCTGATGAGTGTTTCAGATAAATCCGGCGTTGTAGAGCTTGCCCAGGCACTGGTTGAAGCTGGCGTTGAAATCCTTTCTACCGGAGGCACCGCTAAATTACTGGCTGATAATAACCTGCCTGTTACTGAAGTTTCTGAGCACACCGGCTTTCCTGAAATGATGGATGGACGCGTTAAAACCCTGCACCCTAAAATTCACGGTGGCATATTAGGCCGCAGAGGCATTGATGACGACGTGATGCAGGCAAATAACATTGCCCCTATCGACCTTGTTGTGGTTAATCTTTACCCGTTTGAAGCGACTATCGCCAAGCCCGACTGCAGCCTTGAAGATGCAATTGAAAACATTGATATCGGTGGCCCAACTATGGTTCGTGCTACTGCTAAGAACCATGCATTTGTCACCATCGTTGTAGACCCAACGGATTACTCTCGTGTTATTGATGAAATTAAAGCCGGTGGCATCAACCAGCCAACTCGTTTCGACCTTGCAGTTAAGGCGTTTGAGCACACTTCAAATTATGATGGTGCTATCGCTAACTATCTGGGCACTATCAATACAGATGGCAGCCGGTCAAACTTCCCACGCACTATCAACATGCAGTTCGATAAGGTGCAGGAAATGCGCTACGGTGAAAACCCTCACCAGCAAGCCGCTTTTTATAAAGAAGCTAATCCGGTTGAGGTCTCGGTTGCAAGCGCAACTCAGGTACAAGGTAAAGAGCTCTCATACAACAATGTAGCCGATACTGATGCTGCATTAGAATGCGTTAAATCATTTGCAGAGCCTGCCTGTGTTATCGTAAAGCACGCTAACCCTTGCGGTGTTGCAATTGCTAATAATGCGATGGCAGCATATGAGTCAGCTTACAAAACAGACCCAACTTCTGCTTTTGGTGGCATCATTGCTTTCAACCGCGCATTGGAAGAAGATGTTGCTGCTGAAATAATTAAGCGCCAGTTTGTTGAAGTAATTATTGCCCCAATCGTTAGCGATGCAGCAAAAACTGTTTTAGCCGAAAAGAAAAATGTGCGCGTTTTAGAATGTGGGGTATGGGACAAACCTGTACCCGCACTGGACTTCAAACGCATTAATGGAGGCCTCCTCGTACAGGACCGTGACTTAGGTATGGTAGGAATAGACGACCTTCAAGTGGTTACTGAAAAGAAACCAACGGAAGATCAGTTACGTGATTTACTCTTTGCGTGGAAAGTCGCAAAATTTGTTAAATCAAATGCGATTGTTTATGTACAAAACCAGATGACTATCGGTGTTGGCGCTGGCCAAATGAGCCGTGTGTATTCAGCAAAAATTGCGGGTATAAAAGCTGCTGATGAAAACCTGGTAGTTGAAGGTTCTGTTATGGCCTCTGATGCTTTCTTCCCGTTCCGTGATGGGATTGATGCGGCACATGAAGCTGGCATTACTGCGGTAATACAACCCGGCGGCTCTATGCGTGATGATGAAACGATTGCTGCGGCCAATGAACATGGCATGGCAATGGTGTTTACTAGCATGCGTCACTTTAGACACTAATTAACAAAATATTTGCCACTGAGACACTGTGTTTTCATATAGAAAAAGCATTAGCTTAATAGCGATACGATTTCTCTGCGACCTCTGGGTCTCCATGACAAAAAGAACAGGTTAAATAATGAACATACTTATCATAGGCGGCGGTGGTCGCGAACACGCTCTGGCCTGGAAAGCTGCTCAGTCTGAAGATGTTAAAACCGTTTTTGTTGCACCTGGTAATGCGGGCACTGCACATGAAGACAAAGTTAAAAATGTTGATATCAATGCTGAAGACATTGATGGCTTAAAAAAATTCGCCATGCAAAATGAAATCGCATTAACTATTGTCGGCCCTGAAGCCCCATTAGTTAATGGTGTTGTGGATACTTTTCAGGCAGCTGGCTTGAAAATATTTGGCCCTACACGCGGTGCAGCACAACTGGAAGGATCTAAAGCATTTACTAAAGATTTTCTTGCGCGCAACAACATCCCTACTGCGGCTTACGGCAACTTTACTGATGAAGCAGAAGCCATTGCTTACATAAAAAAACAAGGCGCACCCATCGTTATTAAAGCCGATGGCCTGGCTGCTGGTAAAGGCGTTATTCTTGCACAAACTGAAGACGAAGCAATTGATGCGGTAAAAGATATGCTCTCGGGCAATAGCTTTGGCGATGCCGGTGCACGAGTTGTTATTGAGGAATTTTTAACCGGTGAAGAAGCCAGTTTTATCTGCATGGTTGATGGTAAAAATATTTTGCCTATGGCGACCTCACAAGATCATAAAGCACGAGATGAAGGCGACACTGGCCCTAACACTGGCGGTATGGGTGCATACTCACCGGCACCGTTGGTTACCGATGAAATTCACCAGACTGTTATTGATGAAGTTATTCGACCTACGGTTGATGGAATGGCGAGTGAAGGCCATTCATTTACCGGATTTTTATATGCCGGCCTGATGATTGAAAACAATAAACCAAAGGTCCTTGAATATAATGTACGTTTTGGTGACCCTGAAACACAGCCCATTATGATGCGCATGCAGTCAGACCTTGTTGAGCTATGCCTGGCTGCAGTTGATGGTAAACTTGACCAGCAAACAACACAATGGGATTCGCAATATGCACTCGGTGTTGTTCTAGCTGCAGGTGGCTATCCCAACGACTACAATAAAGGTGATGTAATTACTGGTCTGGAAGGTTTAGATACTCACAAAACTAAAGTTTTTCATGCAGGCACCGCAATTAAAAATGACCAGGTTGTAACTCATGGCGGTCGCGTGCTCTGCGCATGCGGCATGGGCAACACGGTTGCAGATGCTCAGAAAGCGGCCTATGAAATTGTTGAAAAAATTCACTGGGATAAAGTATATTACCGTAAGGATATTGGATTTAAGGCAATCTAACCTTTACGGGCAATACCTGTATCCATATGCCAAATAGTTATTCACTTTGTCGATGCGAGTTCATTCGCATCGACACTCTTAGTAACTGGCATTAAAAGTAATAATAATAAAAATGGATAAGAGATATGGATAAAAAAAAATATAACGTCACCATCCTACATACCCAGTCATCAGATTCAATCACATCTCAACTGGCTAAACTCTTTAAAATTTCAACTGAAAAAGCCCAGAATATTCTACAAAAAGATTTTTTTCTAATAAAAAAACAAACTGATAAAGCAACGGCCGAAAAGTTTCATAAGGCCATTACTGACGCTGGGGTGAATTGTCGTATAGATGAGATTATCGATGAAGAAGAAAGTGAATTACCGACCATTGAAGAAGTAAAAACTTCAACGCAAGCAAAACCTCTCACAGATATTACCAGACCTGCAATCACACCACTGCACGAAGAGCAAGCAAACCTGACCCTTGCAGATGGGCCTGTAGAAAAAAATGCAGAAACCAATCAAATAAAACCCATTGATAATATTAACCCAGAAAATTTCTGTCCTGAATGTGGCACTATTCGTGCGAGTGCAGACTCAGTTTGCATTCACTGCGATTATGACCCAATTACATTAAAACACAACAACGCTAAAGCGACTTTAATTAAAGTAGTCGCCGTTACTGTTATTCTGGCTATTTGCATTGGCATCGGTTTGCCTTTTTACCAGCAATACGCTAAACGCATGAAAGTTGAAAATGACCTCACCCTGGCCTTCAATACACGCAATGCAGTGACTGCGTTTATTCAGGAAACAAATTTCTGGCCCAATCAAAATATTGATGCTGGCCTGGATAAAGACATTAGCAACCAATCAATAAAATCAATAAACATCGATGAAGGCACTATTATCAGGGTTGTTATTCGAGCGTCAGTTCTAGACGGCGAAGAACAGACATTAATTTTAACACCCAATACTTTAAAAGGCCGTATTGTCTGGAACTGCCTGAAAGGCTCTCTCGAGGATAAATTCAGACCGGAAATTTGTCGCGCACGGGCAGCAAAAGAATAGCAAGTTAGTTTGCTATACGACATATACGGTTAAACGTTTAAAGATGGCTCGACTTAATATAATCAGACAAGATAAGGTTATTTTTTAGCCATAAAAAAAGCCGGCTTGAAGGCCGGCTCCGAACATTACGGATTTCCACGCTAGTTAAAAATGTTTGACCCGATATTAAAGCGTTTCCAGAAGAACTGACACCTAGCAATAATAGAT
>Ga0209345_10002230_pt1 | contig 21640 bp, 25 predicted proteins | sample Cruoilmetagenom7_FD_187294 | JGI IMG/M metagenome (GOLD analysis project Ga0209345, IMG submission 187294) | Oil polluted marine microbial communities from Coal Oil Point, Santa Barbara, California, USA - Sample 7 (SPAdes) (version 2) | ecosystem: Environmental > Aquatic > Marine > Oil seeps ... | reverse complement strand
GCTAAATTGTACTATTGAAAAGCTTGATAAAGACCTTAAATAAAGGCTTTATTGAAATTTATTTATAAATATTTTTATTTAGATTCTTGTGTGGTTTTATGAAATTATTTTTCAGTTAGAATTGCTGATTTGAATTAAAAAGTGATACACAAGTTGCAAAATTATTAAATGTAGAACAAAATACACTTAGTAGTTGGAAAAAGAGAGATAAAATACCATACGAAAAATTAGATGAAGTTGCAATGAAAAACAATATTTCATTAGAATGGATTTTAAGTGGCAAAGAAGAAAATACATCTAAATATCAGGAATTAATTAATAATTTTGAACTACTAAGCGAAGATAAAAAAGAGATATATTTACTAAGAATTAAAGCAGATGCAATTGAGAATAAATTAAGTTAGATTTATTAACCTTTAGCTATCAAGTTGTAAAGTAAGCTAAATTAATTTTTAATGTAGTGTTCTTCAATAATTTGCAGACAATCCTTATATGCTTCAGCTTTTCCACCAATAAATTCATTTAATCCATATATTTCAATATCTTCAGACTCACATAAGTTTTCTTTCCAATTTTTTCTGTATTCAACTGCTAAATTTGAAATTTTATCTGCTACATCTTTATGTTCAATTTTATCAAGAAAACCTTGAGCCATTAATTCAACAGTTTCTGGATATAAATTTTGTAAATTTTCTTCTAATACAAAATTTTGAAGTAAAACATTCCCTTCAATTACTTCATATTCTATCTCAAGACAATCAAAATTATAAAATTCATTATCTTTATTAAAATCATGGCAGATAATTCTAAATGGAAAGTAAAATTCTTTATTTTTATCTAAATAATTTAATATATTTAAAACTTGTTTTTTTGTTATTGGCATTTATAGAACCTCATAATTTCCGTTTCCTTTAAATTTCAAGAACCCTTTATCTCTTAAAACTTGTAATTGTTGCCTTATTTTTGCTTGAATATTGTTATTTTCAGGATGTTTAATTTTTAAGTAGTTTTCAAAATTATACATCTCATTAGAACTAAAACTATTTTTAGCAAGTTTTTCTATGCATTGCATAATATCTAGTAACCAACCTTTAGCTTGAATATTATTCGATTCTTTTAAAAATAAAGTTTTATTCCAATCTTCAAGTACTTTTGCTTTACTTATTATTTTTCTATTTTGTACATAAAAAATTTTACCAGAAAGTGGAATATTTGATATGTCAATGTTACACATAATATAATCAGGACGATTAGGTATCCCTTTTTTTCTAGGAATAATTATACTTTGTGTAAAAAAGTAATTTGGAACAGCACAAAAGTTTATTACATCAAAATTATTTTTATCATAATTTAAAAAATAAAAATTTGGATTATCATTATTGCTAATCCTTTCTATCATCGTAATATACGAACCATCTGCAATTATTTTACCTAAGCTTTTGCCTTGTTTTGATTTTAGTTCATAATTCTCATTACATTTACTACAGTCAAAATCTCTCACTTTATTATTGTTTTTGCAACTAATTAAATCAGCTCCACAATATGGACAATAAAAATTATCTTCTACAAATGGTTCTGTAAAAATTCTTGTTTTTTGTGACTTACTTTTATAATCAATACTTAATTCAAAATATTTTTTTAAATTCATACTCTATCTTTATAAATTACTATTTGGAAAACTTGAGATAAATGTTGCATAAAATATGACCTCTCTATAATAATTCAGATTTTATAACTTTTTATTGACACTATTACTACTTAATATTCTTAGCAATTATTTTATCTAAAATATATTTAATTGTAATTTTGTATGTTCTTTAAAAAGTTGACAAATCAAAATTTTACTAGATATTTTTTATTAATATAAAAAGCCAAAAAGCCAAAGCGGAATTTTATTTTTATTCCCTATCTCAATATCATCAGCCACAACATAACTATTTGGAATATCTTTTATTTGGGAGAAGTCTTTATTTTTCCCACCTACTTCAAAGGTATATTTTTCATCTACTATAAAATCACCTTGTAAAGGATAATGTAAAGTATGTTTATGTCCCACTTGATTTGCAAAAAACTGTTCTCTAATCGTCCCTATTTCTTGATTTTGGCAGTAACAGTATGAAAGATTTGTATTGTGTAGATAAACCTTTTCAGGTTTTGTAAATATTTTATCCCCTTTTGTTTTTGACTTTACCATCTTTATGATTGAGCCAGCTTCAAGGTAATGTAAATAGCTATAAAGTGTATTTCGATTTATTTCAATTTTTGAAGCAAGTGCTGAAATATTAAGTTCATAAGGTTTACTACTACAAAGCATAGAGATAAGTTTTTTAAGTTTAAAAATATTTTTTGGTTCTATATTAAACACAAGTGGTAAATCGGTTTCTATAACTAAATTGATAGTTTCTGACAGCTTTAGATTGTAGCTATTAATATTCTCTTTATAGAATGGATAAAAACCATTTCTAAGATAATTTGTCCAATACTCATAAGGCTTTATCTTTTCATTAATTTCAATTGCTATATCTATATGATTTGATACTATCTCTTCAATTGTGTAGTTTTGAAAATTTATTCCACTTTCAAGTTCACAAAATTCTCTAAAACTAAGTCCATTTACCCTATAAAGAACTGCTCTTCTACTTAAATCTGCTTTTGAGTTTTCAAGTTGTAACGCAGAAGAGCCTGAAAATATCACTTTGAGATTAAAAGTATCATAGATAGATTTAAGTTCTTTTTCAAAGTTTTGATATTTGTGTATCTCATCAATTACTAATATTTCACCACCAATTTTTGCAAACTCTCCAGCTATCTCATACAAAGAGTAGTTTGCAACCTCCACATGGTCTGCACTAAAATAGAGCTTTTTTTCAAAAGAAAGTGGTAACTCTTTAAGATATTGTAGTAAAAATGTTGTTTTACCAGCACCTCTTGGACCTATTATCCCTATCATCTTATCGTTCATGTCGATAGATTTATGAAAATATCTTTTATATTTTGATTTATTAAGTTGTAAAGTATTTAAAAATATATTTTGTAAGTCATTAATCATCTTTTATTACCTTATGTATAAACTATTAAACAATATTATACAAATATTGTTTAATAGTTTATTAAGTAAAAAAGTTTTGTTTTTTATTTATATAGGTTTTTTAGAGTTTAAAAAATGCATAGATATATTTGTCATTAGCTTATATTGATTATTCTTTTGTACTGTCACAAAAAATGTTACAATTTTTGTGTCAATTTACTAATAAAAGTTAAAAAATGCGAACTAGAAGTGGCTTTTCTTAGTATTTCTTTATCTATGGTATGTTTTACTATCTTTATGTTAAAATAGCTTTTTTAAAAGGAAACAAACAAATGAGAAAATATATACTAAGTTTAATGGTAGTGGCAAGTTTTGCAAATGCTGGGTTAATTAATGCTATTGCATTTATAGTTAATGATGAACCTGTAACACTTTATGAGATAGACAAAACAATGGAAGAGAAAAATCTTTCAAAAAATGATGCGGTAAAATTTTTAATTGATGAAAAAATATATAATCAAGAGATAAAAAAGAATAATGTTTCTGTAGATATTTTTGATATAGATAATTATATTGATAGAATGGCTGCTCAAAATAAAATGAGTACATTAGATTTTAAATCACTTGTAAGACAGCAACAAGACTATGATGCTTTTGAAAAAAAGATAAAAGAACAACTTCTGCACCAAAAGTTAGTTCGTAAAATTGCAACTGGAAATCTTAAAATAGCTACAGAAGATGATACAAAAATATATTATGAAAACAACAAAGACCAATTTACCTTAGCAAATCAAATTGAAGTAGTAGCATATGTATCAAAAAATAAAAATTTATTACAAGAGATACAATCAAATCCTATGAAAGTGGGTGAAAGTGTTGTAAGTCAAGTATTAAGTTTAAAACAAAATGAATTAACACCACAAGTAAAATATATAATAAATACGACAGGTGTAAATCAGTTTAGTGCAATTTTTGCACAAAACCAACAATACAATATGTTTTTTATTAAAGAAAAGAATGATATACAAACACTCTCACTAGAAGAAACAAAAGAACAAATATTTCAAAAAATTATGGAACAAAGAGAACAAAACTATCTTAATGAATATTTTGAAACACAAAAAATAACTTCAAGTATAAAAGTATTAAGATAATAAAAGGAAAGAAAATAGATGTTTGAAACAATTATAGGGTTAGAAGTTCATGTACAATTAAATACAAATAGCAAATTATGGTGTAGTTGTGCTACAAGTTTTGGAGAAGCACCAAATACAAATGTATGTCCAACTTGTTTGGGACTTCCAGGTGCATTACCAGTTTTAAATAAAGAAGCAGTACACAAAGCTATCCAATTGGGAACAGCTTTGGAATCTGTGATAAATAAAAAATCAATTTTTAATAGAAAAAATTATTTTTATCCAGATCTTCCTACTGGATACCAAATATCTCAATTTGAAGTACCTGTTGTTGGATTTGGTAAAGTTGTGATTGATTTCCCTGATGGAAGTAGTAAAACTATTGGAGTTACAAGAGCACATTTAGAAAATGATGCTGGAAAAAATACTCACGCAGGTGATCACTCAAGAGTTGATTTAAATCGTGCAGGAACTCCACTACTTGAAATAGTATCAGAACCAGATATGCGAACTGCAGAAGAGGCAATTTTGTATCTTAAAAAAATACATAGTATCGTAAGATATATTGATATTTCAAATGCAAATATGGCTGAGGGTAGTTTTAGAGCAGATGTAAATGTCTCAATTCGCCCAAAAGGTGAAGATAAACTTTATACTAGATGTGAAATAAAAAATATGAATAGTTTTAAACATATTGAAAAAGCAATAGCTTATGAAGTACAAAGACAGACAGAAGCTTGGGAAGATGGAATATATGATAGAGAAGTTGTGCAAGAAACACGGCTTTTTGATGTAGAGAAAAATGAAACAAGAAGTATGCGGGGAAAAGAAGATGCTGCTGATTACAGATATTTTCCAGATCCTGATTTACTTCCTTTACTCATAACAGATGAGATGATTGCAAAATATTCAGTAATTCCTGAACTTCCAGATGCTAAAAAAGCTAGATTTGTAAGTGATTTTGGACTTAAAGTGTATGATGCTGGAGTTATTTGTAGTACAAAAGAGATGGCACAATACTTTGAAGATATGTTAGCATGTGGAATAAGTGGAAAGATGGCTACTACATGGTTAACAGTTGAGTTACAAGGGAGATTTTCTGAAGGGATGAATGTAACAACTTCACCAGTTACAGCTCAAAAACTAGGCTCTTTAATCAAAGCTATTGAAGATGGAACAATCTCTGGAAAAGCTGGAAAAGAGGTACTTGATTATCTTATGGAAAATGATGAAGATGTTGAAACTGTTATTGAAAAACTAGGACTTAAACAAGTAAGTGATGATGGTGCACTTTTAACAATGATTGATGAGATATTAGCAAACAATGAAGATAAAGTAGCAGAATATAAAGGTGGAAAAGAAAAAATGTTTGCATTTTTTGTAGGTCAAACAATGAAAGCTTCAAAAGGGAGTGCAAATCCACAAAAAGTTAGCGAACTTTTAAAAGAGAGATTAGCGTGAGAGAAATTAAGCTTAATCGGTAGTTTTTGATAAGATTTTATTTAAAACATGACAAATAGCAATATTATTACATTTAGTTTTAGTTTTTTGTTAAACTTTCATAAATATTAAAAAGAAGGGTAAATATGTATAAAATATCACAAAGACGATATTTAGGTAATAAAAATAGTATTTTACCTTTTATTGAAGATATTATACAAAATGAAATAGGAGAATTCAATTCTTTATGTGACCTTTTTTCAGGTACTGGTGTTGTAGGAAGTTATTTTAATAATGAAAAGAAAAAAATTATATTAAATGATTTACTCTATCATAATTTTGTTTCTTTAAATGCTTTTTTAAATAAAGAAACTTTCAACAAAGAAAAAGTTTTGAAATATATAGATAAATTTAATAACATTGAAATCGATGAAGACAACTATTTTTCACAAAATTTTGGAGATAAGTATTTTTCAAAAAAAACTGCTCAAAAAGTTGGTTATATAAGACAAGAAATAAGAAACTTATTTTTAAATGATTCTCTCAACAGAAAAGAAAAAAATATTTTACTAACATCTTTAAATTATTCCATTGATCGAATTGCAAATACCGTAGGGCATTATGATGCTTTTATTAAAAAAGATATTACAAAGCAAAAATTTGAAATGAAGAAGCTTGATATTAATATTGAAGAAAATAAAAACAATGAAATTCATAATCAAGATGCTAATATTTTAGTACGAGATATGGAATGTGATATATTGTATTTAGACCCACCATATAATTCAAGACAATATTGTGACGCTTATCATTTACTTGAAAATTTAACATTATGGCAAAAACCAGAAGTTTTTGGTGTTGCAAAAAAATTTGATAGAACAAAATTAAAAAGTGAATATAGCAAGTCAAAAGCAAATGAACAATTTGATGATTTAATTAGTAATGCTAAATGTAAATATATACTTTTATCATATAACAATATGGGTGATAAAGGAAATACTAGAAGTAATGCTAAGATAAGTGATGAAGAGATTATGAAAACTTTATCAAAAAGAGGTAGAGTTAAAATTTTTGAGCAGGATTATAAAGAGTTTAATACTGGTAAAGAAAAAAGAAATGACAATAAAGAAAGAATATTTTTTGTGAAGGTTGAAAGATGAGCTATAATATAAATAAAATTAATTTTCAAACTTATTCTTGGGTATATGGTACAACTAGTTTTAGGGTTTCTGAACTTAAATATAAAATAGAGAAACAATTGTTTTTAATAGAAGACCTAAGAAGTATTTATCCTGATACTGATTGGAAAGAATTACAAGAAGATTATTTTGAGTTGCTAGAAGAAGCTGAATTATCAAAAAGTACTGCTAAAGATATGAAAAAAGATGCAAGACAAAAAACTTCTTCTCTTAAAGATTTAGGTCTTATAACTAGTGATAGAAAAATCACACCAATAGGTCAAGTAATACAATTATCAACCTTAGAGAGGGATAATATAAAGTTTGATAATATATTTTCATTAAGAGAAGATAGTTATTTATATTTTAAACAGTTTCTAAAAATTGAATTTTCTAAAAATAGTGATAGTAGCTATAATTCATTTGCTATTAATCCATTTTTAGCCTTAATTTATTCAATTGTAAAATTAGATTCAATATCAAATGATTTCTTTAATATTTTATTGCCAATTCAAAAAAATTTTGAAGAAGTAAAAGATTTAGTTGATACATATTCTCAAGATACAAATATTAATCAAGTTTTATTAAATAAAATTGATTCTATGGAAAATTATCAAAATGCACGAAATTACTTTATAAAAAAACCAAAAAATGAAACCACTTTTAAAACTGTATTTTTAAATATGAAAGGTGGTAAATTTGATTTACCCTATAAAGGACTCTATGATATCTTAAATTCATATAGTGTTAATGAAGAGAATGAAATTAAACTAACTAAACTCAAGAAATGTGTTAATTATATTTCACAGAAATTACCAAATAGCTTATTGAAAAATCCATATTATAAAATTCTATTTGATATTGAAAAAAAGCCTATCAATAATAATTATAATGAAGATATGATAAATCAATTTGAAAATTCTTTTTTATATGCTTATACAAAAATTTTTGATAAAAACTTTTTCTATCTTGTACATTTAGTTAAATGGCTTACTAACTTAGAAAAAGAATATGCAGATAACAATAAAAGATTTCTTAGTCTTACTGATGTTATAATATTTGATGAAAATAATATAACATTAAATCCTATTATTAAAGTGTATTTTGAAGATATTATAGATGACTTGATTGCTGACTATAGTGTAGTTGAAAAAAATGATTATACTGATAAACTTCATAATAATTTAAACCTAAATGAGATTAATCTAATTTTAGACAAAGATTCAGGAGTTTATGCTGAACAATTACAAAATATATTCCCTAATCTTAATTTAGATTTGAATATACAAGAACAAATATTTAAATTCTCAAAAGATGATAAAACTAATAGATTTAGCATTTTGATAGATAGATATTTTGATAATAAATCATTAATAGAATTATTGGAGCATATAAGCGTAAGAGATGATAAAAAAATCTTAGACTATAAGAATATAGATTGGGATACAAATATTCCTACTATTTTTGAATATTTAATTGGAATTGCTTGGTACTCTATTACAAATAAAAAAGCAGATATAACAGACTTTCTTAACATGAGTTTAGATTCAAATTTATTGCCTTTAAGATTTGCTGGAGGAGGACAACCTGATATAGTTTGTAAATATCAAAGTCAAGATATATTGATTGAGGTTACATTATCAAATGATGAGAATCAAAGAAGAATGGAACTTGAGCCAGTTAGTAGACATCTAGGAAGGTACCTTTTAAAAGGGAATCGTGCTTATTCAATTTTTATTGCACCATATTTAGACCCAAATGTTTTAGTAGGATTTAGAAGTTATAAAAATTTAAATTATTATGATAAATCTGATACTTCAAAATCTGTTAATAATTTAAAAATAATACCATTATCAATTCAAGATATTATTTATATTTTAGAAAATAATTTAAAATATGAAGACATTGAAACTTTTTTTAATACAATGTATCAAGATGAAGAAATTGATGGGTATAAATGGTATACAAATAAACTTAGTCCAAAGCTTAGAGAAATACAATGCAGTTAAATCAAATTTATAATAATGATTGTATTTCAATATTAAATGATTCTACTAAAATAGAACCAAGTAGTGTACAGCTGATTTTTGCAGATCCTCCATATAATTTATCTGGAAATGGATTAAAATCTACTGGGAGTAAAACTGGTGGAGATTTTACAATGGTGAATGAAGATTGGGATAAAATGGGGGAAATAGACTTTATTAACTTTACTAATGATTGGATAAAATCAAGTAAAAAAGTTTTAAGGACAAATGGTTCAATATTTATAGCTTGTAGTTATCATAATATGGGTGAATCAATGATGAGTTTAAAAGCTAATGGCTTTGAAGTTAAAAATATCATAACTTGGAATAAATCAAATGCTATGCCAAATCTTACAAGAAGAGTTTTAACACATACTACAGAATTTGTAATATGGGCAGTAAAAGGTAAGGGGTGGATTTTTAATTATGATAAACTAAAAGAACTTAATCCTGATAAAAAACAAGATGGAACAGATAAGCAAATGAGAGATATTTGGACTATGCCACTTTGTCAAGGTAAAGAAAGGTTAAGAGATGAAGATGGTAAAAAAGCTCTTCATCCAACACAAAAACCAGAAGAACTATTAAAAAGAATAATATTAGGGTTTTCAAATGAAAATGATATAATATTAGACCCATTTGCAGGAAGTGGTACGACACCTTATATTGCACAGAAGTATAATCGAAGCTTTATTGCAATTGAAAAAGAAGAAAAATATTTTCGTGCTATACAAAAGAGATTATTTCAGTTAGAAAAAACACATAAGATTCAACAAAAAACAAAACCCTTTAGAGAAAAAGATTATAAAACAATATATGAAACTAATAATCATGAACAACAAAGTTTTGTATTTTCCCCTAAAGTTACTGTTTTTTAGATTAGTAAATTAAAAGATAATAATTTTTTACTTATAATACATAAAAATTTATTTATATGCCAAAATATAGGAAGGTTACCAAAAGATGAAAAATAGTTCAACAATAGCCGTTATAGGTGCAGGCAAATGGGGACAAGCTTTACATTTTGCATTAAGCCAAAATCAAAAGTGTTTGATTACAAGTAGAACACAAAGAGATATTGAAAACTTTGTAGATTTAGAGACTGCACTGAAGTGTGAGCTTTTGGTTATTGCAATTCCTGCACAGCAAATAAGAGCTTGGTTACAAGATAACTTTGTATATAAAAATCAAAAAATACTTGTAGCTGCAAAAGGGATTGAAGCATCAACTGGTGCTTTTTTAAAAGATATTTACGGAGAGTTTGTTCCAGAAGAAAATCTTGGATTTATCTCTGGACCTTCTTTTGCTAGTGAAGTGATAAAAGGTTTACCAACAGCACTTGTTCTTAATTCAACTTCAAAAGAGTTATATGAACAATTTACCCCTTTATTTCCAAAGTTTATTAAAACATATTATAGTGATGATGTAATAGGTGCTGAAATAGCTGGGGCTTATAAAAATGTTTTAGCAATAGCAAGTGGCATTTGTGATGGCTTGCAATTGGGTCAAAATGCTAGAGCTTCTTTAATCTCAAGAGGGCTTGTAGAGATGGATAGATTTGGTTCATTTTATGGTTCGCACAAAGATACTTTTATAGGTTTAAGTGGAGCTGGAGATCTGTTTTTAACAGCTTCAAGTACCTTAAGCCGTAACTTTAGGGTTGGACTTGGTTTGGCTGTTGGAAAGTCTTTAGAGACTATTTTAGAAGAGTTAGGTGAAGTCGCTGAGGGTGTGAAAACAAGTGAAGCTATTTATAAACTTTCACAAGAGAATGACATCTATACACCTATTGCAAAAGAGGTAAAACTTATCCTTGCTGGGAAAAGTCCACAGCAAAGTTTAAAAGATTTACTTTCTTCTTAATCTAAAATAACTTTTTATTTTTATTATTCAGCATAAAAGCATTTTTAGAACGAGATTCTTGATCTATAGGTGCTTCTAAATTGCTTTCTTGTTTTTTAAAATATTTTGTTACCGTGGCTGTTGGATTTAAAAATAAAATTGACTCATCAATAACAATTTGAAATATTGCATGTAAAGGTATAGTAACAACTGAACCAAAATTCTCAGCACCAAAACCTGTTTCAAAACTTATACTTTTGTGAGTTAATTCAATAGTCGTATAGGTGTAGTTAGCTAGCGTAAAAAGTGTAAAATGAGGGAAAGCTTCAGCAATACTCTCTGGCACTTTTGGATTAAAATTTACCCCATTTATATTTGCAGTAATTGAAAACTCTTCACCTTTTTCTAGAAGAAACTCTATTATTTCAAAAATTTGACCCTCTAATAATTCTTTGTACTCAATATCTTCTATAATATTAAAAATCATTTTAAACCCTTTTGCATACAAATATAAATTTGTCAAAATCTTCATCACTATGGAGATTAAAATTTATTATATTTTCTATTTTAAATCCTACTGATTGAAGAATTTTTTTCAATTCTTTATTTTCGTAATAATATTGTTTTATAGTACCATAATCTTTTTTATATAAAGTTGTCTCTTTTGTAAATAAAGTTATATCAGTAGCTAAACAATCATCATCAAAATTTGCATCAATAGCTATAAATTTATCTTGAATATCAATTGTAAGAGCTCCTTGTGCTACCTCTTCAAAACCATATAAACTATTAATATCAAAGATAAAGTAGCCATTGTTTTCTAGAAGATTATAAGTATTTGTAAAAAATTCTTTAATATTATTTTTAGGAATATAATTAACTACATCAAATATAGCCGTTGCACAATCAAATGTTTCTTTACAATTTCTGATATCGATACATTTTGCATTGATTTCTTTACTTTTAGCTATCTCTATTTGTTTTTCACTTAAATCAACACCAAGTGTAGATATACCATTTGATTCGAGAATTTGGCAAAAATCTCCTTGTCCACACCCTATATCAATAACACTAGTTGGATTGATCGCAAAAATAATCTCTGCGATTGAGTTATAAAGATGTTCCATTTCTTCTTTAAAATCAAGGTATTCCTCAATCATAGCATAGAGATCAAGCGGTTGCAAGTTTCTCTCTTAGTTTAAGAATCTGCTCTTTTTTACTATAATAAGAATTCTTATTTGAGATAAGATATACACTACTTTGCATAATAGTCTCTCCAACCTCAAGACCATTTTGTCTCATTGTTTCACCTGTCTCAACTATATCAACTATACAATCACTAAGTTTAACTAGTGGAGCTAATTCAATTGACCCATACAATTTTACGATATTTACTGCCATTGCTTTTTGTTCAAAAAATCTTTTTGCTATTTTTTCATGTTTTGTAGCAACAGTGATTTCTGATTTTGTCCAATCTATTGTATCTCCAACTTTTAATCCAATTGCAACTTTACATTGACCTATTTTTAAATCAAGAAGTTTAATAAGGTCATATTCTTTTTCTTCAAGTACATCAAGTCCTACTACACCTAAGTCTGCAGCACCATGCATAACATAAGTTGGTACATCTTGATTTCTCACATTTAAAAATGTAAAACCAGCTTTTTCTAAAATAAGTTTTCTATCTTCAAAAACAAATTTTTCTCCAAAAACTTTTTCGAATTTTTCTAAAGTTTGCTCTGCAATTCTACCTTTTGGTAGAGCTATTGTTAACATCTATTTTCCTTTTATATTCTTATCAATCAGTTCTTTCATACTATTAAATATTAAATTCTTTTTATATTTATGTGGTATGGTATCAAAATATGAAACTAATAGTTTACTATCTTCACCAGTAAAATAAATTGGTGTCTTATATTTTTTGTACATATGTTTAATTGGTGCAATTATTGAATGTAAAATTGAATAATTGATCGCATCATTTGTTATTAGTGGAATTTTATCTAAATTTATATCAGTATCAAATTTAAAGGCAAGTTTTTTTGAGATATTTGGGTAAATTCTTTGATATGCACGAATACCTGGAAGTATAAATCCACCTTTATGTTTACCTTTTTTCATTATATCAACAGTTATTGCACTCCCAATATCTACAATAATACCATTTTTTATATATTTACAAACTATTTGTCTATCTACTCCCATCCCTTTATAGCTTGTTTGAAAGTTAATAAACTTAGAAACATCTATTGCAAATGGAAATTTTTTTAAAAGCTTTTTACTTGCTTTTTTATTTACACTTAAAAAATAGATTTCTTTTTTATACTGTTTTATACTTTTAAGGGAATCCTCTACCCTGATTTTAAAATCTTTGTTTCTAGTTTTAAAATGAAAAGTTGTATTGCCTATATCACAAAGTATCATATTTTTCTCCTATTTAAAGGGTGAAAATGTTTTATTGTTTCGTTTAGATGCTTTTGTTGGATATGGGTATATATTTGAGTTGTTTCTATATTTGTATGCCCTAAGAGTTCACTTACTACCATTAGGTCTGCACCACCTAAAATTAAACTTGTCGCATAAGAGTGTCTAAAAACATGAGGGGAAACATTGAAATACTTTTTAGTAATTTTGTATACAGATATTCTACTTATAGATTTACCTTTGTAGTTAATGAAAAGATAATTGCTTTTCATTTTTCTTGTGTTAATATACTCATATAAAGCCTCAAGAGCAAATGATGCAATAGGTACAACTCTTTGTTTTGAGCCTTTTGCATATAATATTTTTATTAGAGTATCTTCTATATCATTTTTTTTAATATTTATAAGTTCACTGACTCGAACTCCTGTTGCATAGAAAAAAAGTATCATTGCATAATCTCTAAGTCCCAGTTCTTTTGTTCTATCTATTAGTTGAAGGTTATTCATAATCTCTTCACTTGACAAATATTTTGGTAATTTTTTTGGTAATTTAGCAAATGAAGCTTGTGGTTTATCTGTTGTATCAAAAGTAATATTACAAAAGTTGTAAAAGCTATTTATACTACTTAAATGTCTATTTTGTGTTCTTGGATTTTCAATTGTTTTAAGATAATTTATTAACTCTTCACTTGTTGAGTCTAAAAGTTTAATATTTTTGTGATATAGAAAATTTTCAAAATCTTCTACATCCGTAGTATAAGCATCAACTGTATGAGTTGATAGTGATTTTATTATAGTTAAATGCTCTTTGAAAGCAACTATAATATCAGTCATTATTTTAAAGTAATGTAGCTATCTTCAAAATAAATTGTATCATCAATTGCAACTACTTTTTCTTTTTCATCAAAAGAAAAATCTATTACAGCTATGTTTTGAAAATCTTTGTCTATTTGTATAAGATACCCTTGAGATTCTAATATATATAGGCTATCTCCATATACCATAGCATGAAATTTTGCAAATTTAAATTTTTTGCTACCTATTTCATTTAATTTTTCATCATATTTTATTACTCTTCCATCAAGTGTTGATACATAGATGTTTTTATCTTTTACAGCAACATTTTTTACATCTAATTTTATAATCTTTACTTGACCATTTACGAAACTAAATACTTTATTTGGAGTTGCCGCAACTAAAGTATCTCCAATTGCATTAAGATAGACAATATTATTTATATCACTTTGTGGATCAAGATTGATAGTTTTATAGATTGTTTTTTTATTTTTATCAACAATAACTATTTTCCCATCAAGTGTAGGGAATAGAACTAGACTTGTCAAAAATATTGGATTAGTGATTCTTATATCATTTAAAATAGAAAGTGTTAAATATTCTTTAAAAACTACTTTTTTTTCTGTAACATCATAAAGTGTAATAGAGTTATCAATAAAACTCATAGCAATAAGATTATTTTCAATAGTAGCAGAAACTATGTTTTTATCAAACTGAATTTTCTCTGTTGTACCATTTTTTGTTATTGCTAAAAAACTTTCATCATTTGTTGAAAGAAGAACACCATGATTTTTATTAAGAAATTTATATCCCTCTTCTAAATATTCACTAGATAGTCCCTCTTTAGATACAAATTTTCCATTATCTAGAGTTGCACCATCACTATTAATATCTGTCATGGTAGAGCCTAAATCATATACAGCTATATTACTATCATAAGTAGTTTCTGGTTCATAATATTTTTTTGAACTACACCCTTGAAATAGTATTGCTATAAAAATAGATACTAATAAAATTGATTTTTTCATAATTGCCCTTCTTATTTTGTCAATAGATAGTGTTCTAACATTTGAACTAGAACATTTAAGTTTGAGTCTTGTGATATTTGTTTTATAGTTTCTTTTGCTTCTTTATATTGTTGTTTTTCAACTAATAACAATGCTTTATTTAAAAGAGCAAAATCTTTGAGTAAAAAATCTTGACTTTGTGTTACAGAAGACAATTTTTGAATATCTTGTTCTTTAATTGCTTGTGAATATAAGCTTAGTTCTTTTAAAAACTCTATCTCATTGTTAGCACTTGAATTTTCCATAAAGAATGTAATATCATATAGTTTTTTGTTTTTTTCTTTTAACGTTGCTAAAGCTTCTTTATCCGTAGGGTTTTCTAATAATGTATTAAATGCTTTATTTGACTCTATTTTATTTTGAAGTGTTATATAGTTTGATATATAGTAACCTATTACACCTACAATTGCAACAGCTATAACAACAATAATTGCTGATTTATATTTTTTATAAAACTTTTCAATTTTAAAAAAGTTTTCCATAAAACTCTCTTGAGCAGAGATCTCTTCTTTTACATAATTAATGTTTTCTTTTAAACTCACAGTATAAACCTTATTTTTAATATAATCCTTGCGATTGTATCTAAATTTTATTTAATAGCAAATTATGTTTTTCTTGGCATAAAAAAACCGTCATAGTTTTACTATGACGGTTTAAAGATGTCAAAAAAAGACTAGTACTCTCTTCTTGGTCTTTCTTCTCTTGGTTTTGCTTCATTAATTCTTAAAGATCTTCCTTCGAATTCTTTTTCGTTTAATGCTTCGATTGCTTCTTTTGCTGCACTATCATCATTCATAGTTACAAATCCGAATCCTTTAGCTCTTCCTGTTTCTCTATCACTGATCAGTTTAACTGATTCTACTTCTCCGTACTGGCTAAATAGTTTGTTGATATCCTCTTCTGTAGTTCTGTAATTCATATTACCAACGTAAATTTGCATTTTTTTCCTTTTCTAATTATGTAACAACAGTTTACTATAAGTTTCATAAAAATAAACCACTTAAATAGAACCATTTATCATTTTTTTTTATAAATTTACTTTTTTCACTAAAACTACAATCTCTATTTTCAGAAATAATAGTAGCTTTAAAGCTTACAAATGCTTGGTTTTTCCCATCTATAAACTCTAAAATTTCAAGCTTTTTAAATTCACATGAATTTGTAAAGTTTTGTATATCTTTTATCCAAGTTGGTGTATCTTTTGTATAGTCTTGATTGTTTTCATGGGTTGTTTTGATGATATATTTTGGAATATTGAGTGAAAATGCACAGTATCGTGATTTCATAAGTTCTAAAGCTGTTTTGGGAAGTTTCCCTTTATGGAAAGCTTGGCAACAATTTTTATATTTGTTGCCACTTCCACAAGGACAAGAGGAGTTGACTGTAAATTTTATATTACAGACCTTTTTTACTTTTTTCCGCTCTTCTTCTTGCACTTGGTTCAAGTTCTCTTTTTCTTATTCTAACTGTAATAGGAGTAACTTCAACAAGTTCATCATCTTCAATCCACTCTAAAGCATGTTCTAAAGACATATCTCTTGAAGGGATAATTTTAATAGCTTCATCAGCTCCACTTGAACGTACATTTGATTGTTGTTTTGCTTTTACAGGGTTTACATCAAGGTCATTTGCTCTTGAGTGTTCACCTATTACCATACCACCATAAACTTTATCTTGAGGATCTATAAATAAAACTCCTCTATCTTGAAGATTAAAGATAGAGTATGCTACTGCTTCACCATTTTCCATAGATACTAATGCTCCATTCATTCTACTTGTAACAGTTCCTGAATATGGTCTAAATTCTAAAAATGAATGATTCATTACACCTTCACCTTTTGTATCAGTAAGGAATTGTCCTCTATATCCAATAAGACCACGTGCTGGAATTTCAAACTCTACTCTTGTTTGTCCATCACTCATTTGAATCATATTTGACATTACTGCTTTTCTTTTCCCAAGTGTTTCAATTACAGATCCACTAAACTCATTAGGAACATCACATACAAGGTGTTCAAAAGGTTCACATTTAACACCATCAATTATTTTTACAATAACTTCAGGTCTAGAGATAGAAAATTCAAAACCTTCTCTTCTCATATTTTCAGCTAAAATTGTGATTTGTAACTCACCTCTTCCTCTTACTTCAAATGCAGCTTCACCTTTAGCTTCATATTGCATAGCAATATTTGTATTCATCTCAGCTTCAAGTCTTTCTTGAATTTTATTTGAAGTTACAAATTTACCTTCTGTACCAGCTAATGGAGAGTTATTAACAGCAAATGTTACAGATAATGTTGGCTCTTCAATATGTAAAGGATCAAGAGGCATTGGATTTTTAGGGTCACAAAGTGAATCTCCAACATCAACAGTTTCAAATCCTGCAATTGCTACGATGTCACCATGCCCAGCTTTTGCAATATCCATTTTTTCTAAACCTTTGAATCCAATTAGTTTCGTAATTCTTCCAGTTACTTTTTCACCATCTGCTTTTACAAGCATTACAGTTTCACCCATAGAGATTGTACCATTAAAGATTCTTGCAATTCCTATTTTACCAATGAAGTTATCATAACCTAGTGTAAATACTTGAAGTTGAAGACCATTCTCATCACTTCCTGTTGGTGTTGGAACTTCTTCTAAAATTAGATCAAGTAAAGGGATCATATCTTTACTCTCATCTTCTAATGATAATTTTGCATAACCATTTTTTGCAGCAGCATAAATAACTGGGAACTCAAGTTGCTCTTCTGTTGCACCCATTTGGTCAAACAGGTCAAATACTTCATCAACAACTCTATCAGGTTCTGCCGCATCTTTATCAATTTTGTTTACAACAACAATTGGTCTATGACCAAGTTCAAGTGCTTTTTTCACAACAAATTTTGTTTGTGGCATAACACCTTCTTGTGCATCAACTAGTAAAAGTACACAGTCAACCATTTTTAAAACACGCTCAACTTCTCCACCAAAATCCGCATGGCCTGGAGTGTCAATGATATTAATTCTTATATCTTTGTAGTCAATTGCTGTATTTTTAGCAAGGATTGTAATACCTCTTTCTTTTTCGATATCATTACTATCCATCATTCTATCTTCTGTTTCAGCTCTATCATCAAAAGTACCAGATTGTTTTAATAACTCATCTACAAGTGTTGTTTTACCGTGGTCAACGTGTGCGATAACTGCGATGTTTCTTATATCTCTCATTTTTGTCTCTTTTTATATAAATTTTCGCGATTATAGCTAAGTTTTTATATAATACATATTAAAATGCTTAAGCTAAGTCTAAATTTAGTATATTTGAATTTACTAGTGGCATACTTTTATAAAATAACACTATACAAATATTCTACTCGTTGTGCCACATCATCTTCATATAATTTAATAAATTCATCAGTTAGATATGTTGTATTAAAGTTTTTTAAATGAAGTGTATTGATGATAGTTTTTGATATGTATTGGAACTCTTTTTTAAAAAGTTGTTTATTTATATTTATGGTTTTGTAAAACTGATTAAAATCATATAGTTTTAATTTTTCTAAGTTAAACTCCTCATCTATTGCCATTGCCATATCTTGTTCATACTTGTGTTTATAGAGTGAGATATTTACTATATCGTAAAATGGTGCTAGTGTAAAACTATCTTTTGAAACTAAAAAAGATACATTTTTGCCATGAGCATCACTGTTTCCTAAGATAAGATTTATACATATCCATCTTATGAGTTCTTTTTTTACTACTAGTGGATTATCACATAAGTTTATAAGTGAAAAAAGTTTTTGATAGCTTACACCCTCTTTTGTATCTTTTACATCTCTACTTGAACCAAAGTTTCTCTCATATTTATAGCTTACTGGTAGGTTTAAAGCTTGAACGGCATCTATGATATGAAGCCTATTAACTTTAGAATTGTCAATGAGCTCTCTATCAAATCTTTTTATTTGTAGTATTAGTTCACTTTCTATTTTTATTAGTTTATGTTCTGCTACATTTAGACCTATTTTTGAAGCTAAAAAAAGTGATAGATATTCGTTTTGTACTAAATTATCATCATCTTTATCAAATTTGAGTATATGTGTTGAAGCTAAATTTCCCTCACCAAATCCTATTTGTTTATCTAAAATACAAATGGGAAGTTTATCTTGTACACCAGCAATACTAAGTCTTGGTTTTCCATCCCAAATTGAAAGGGGTATATTTTTTCTTTGTTTTATACGACTAGCTAAAATACTAGTATCTAGTTTTGTAAATGTAGTTTGAATATCAACTATATCTTTACAAAAAGTTAATGCACCTGTTGTTTCATATCCTATTGCATTAATAAGTGCATATTTATTGTTTTTTGATATTTGATAGTATTGACTTAAAGTTTCTAGATGATTCCCCTCTGGTAAAAGATTATCTATGAAGTTCTTTATTGTTGTTGAGTTGAAATTATCATTAAATTTTATAGAAGGACTTAACTCAAAACCAATCTGTTTCCAATTTTCATTATAAATGAAATCAAAAGTATCTTCAACACCATCATAAGTTAAAATTCCAACGAAAATATATTTGTAATAAATATTTATACTATCCATATTTTACTCATTCATATCTAGTTTTAAACCAAACATTCTAGCTACATAAAGAGCTGTAGATAGTTTTGCACCATCATCACCTTTTTCTATTTTTTCATATGTTCTATAGTTTAAGTTGCACAATGCAGCAGCTTCTTCTATGGTTAAGGCTGATTGTGTTCTTTTGTATTTTATAAATGCTCCAAATGATTTTGTATCAGATATTAAACTTGATGTTGGTTTTTGAAAAGGGATAACTTTTTTTGCCATTTGACACCTTTATTAAATGTATTTTTATGTAGTTTTAGAATTATTATATATGAAAGTAACTTATAAATGTATTATAATGTAGTTTATAACAAATATCTTATTTTATAGTTATAGTAAAAGTAGCAATGAGGTATAATTCGATAATAGAATGCTAGATGCAATTAAACTTAGCATTTAAAATAACTTTAACTTTTAAGCTAACCAATTTTCATATTCTAAACGACTATCAAGCTTTAGGATTGTTTCAAATATTTTATCATTACTTACTAAAACTTCGTTATTAGCTATTGCACTTGAAGCAATTAATAAATCTATATCATTTTTTTTCATTGAATTTTTATTCATCCCTGTGTAGTTTTTGTATGCAACTTTTAGTTGGGCATAAATTTCAGATTCTTTTAAATCTAAAGGGATGATTTCAAAATACTCTTTCATAAAATTGATATTTTTTTGAATTTCTTTTTGTTTTATAGGGTCACCTGTATTTTTCAAACCATATTCTGCTTCATAAATACTAAGAACAGAGACACTAACATTATCATTGTTTGTTAGTGTAGACAATTTGTTTGAGAGTTTTTTGTTTTCTCCAATTACAGAAACTATATTTGTATCTAATATATAATTCATATTTGTTCTTTACTTATATTCTCTTAGTTCAAATCCTTCTCTAAATGCTCTAGAGCTTTCTTGTAAATATTGAGCTGTTTTGGAACTCATTGTTCCACTCATCTCTTCTGCTACTTTAGCCCATTTACTTTTTTGATTATTTTCTGATTTTTTTTTATCATCAATTATTTGAAAGTTGAAATGAAGTTTTTTTGCTAAATCCAAAAATTCTTGAACTTTATTTTTATCTTCATTAAGTTGTATTGTAATCATAATTAACCTTTAATTAATAATTTATATACAAATTATATCTAAAAATAAACAAAATACAAACTGCATCTATTAGCCCATAAAGTTTACATTTTATTTTGTCAAATTTTTTCTCGTTCCACCTCTCCCGAGGTAGAATGCATACAAAAGTTAAATTCACCAAAACCTCTCAACTTCTACTAAACTTTTTGTACCTTCATAATCTCTAGCACTACTATATCTCCAATGTTTTGCCTCATCTACATATCCTCTTTTTACTGGATTATTATGTATATAATTTATTTTTTGAATCATGATTTCATCACTTTGTATTAGTTTTGGTTGATATCCTTCTTCCCATACTTGATATGTTTTTTCTGTATGATTTGCTTTTTTATAGAACATTAGTTGGTCTAGAATAGTTTTTACATTTGCTTTTTTTAACATATCTAATATTTGTTTTGCTGTGAATTGTTTGAATGATTGCATAGTTTTATGTAAATCATCACTTGATACTATCATATGGAGATGATTTTCTAATATTACATAAGCATATACTATGAGATTGTCTTTTTCTTGTAGGAACTTTATAGAGTCAATGATAATTTGAACACTCTCTTGTCTTGTAAATATTGGTAACCAATGAAGTATTGTACAAGTAACAAAGTGTGGATGAGTTGGTTCATATATTTTATATCTTGTTCTTCCCATTTGGATATTTTAGTATAGATTAGCTTATGATATGCATTCCACCTCGGGAGAGGTGGAACGAGGAAAAATATTTATATGATATGTATTAAAATGATTAAGCTAACTCTAAAATTAGCATAAAAAAAGGGTGATTTCAATAAAGAAACCATCCTTTTTGTGAAAATTTATTATTTTAAAAGATTATCTTTTAGAATAATTAGAGTATGCAGACTCTGTTAAATCACTAGTATTTACGATATAAGGAACAAGTGCCATATGTCTTGCTCTTTTAATAGCATTTTCAACTTGCTCTTGGTATCTTTTTGA
>Ga0209345_10002229_pt1 | contig 21649 bp, 8 predicted proteins | sample Cruoilmetagenom7_FD_187294 | JGI IMG/M metagenome (GOLD analysis project Ga0209345, IMG submission 187294) | Oil polluted marine microbial communities from Coal Oil Point, Santa Barbara, California, USA - Sample 7 (SPAdes) (version 2) | ecosystem: Environmental > Aquatic > Marine > Oil seeps ... | reverse complement strand
GACGTGGAGGCCGCAGGTTCGAATCCTGCCACCCCGACATTTTTAGAGTTACGGGCTCGTAGCTCAGCTGGATAGAGCACCTCCCTTCTAAGGAGGCGGTCAAAGGTTCGAATCCTTTCGGGCTCACTAAAACCTTCAACTTAATAAGTTGAAGGTTTTATTTTTTAATCTAAAATTAGTTCTTTTTTTTGCAGTACTATTTTATTACTTCTCTCTTCTATTTTAATTATTGCATTGTTGTGAATTTTTATTTCTAGTTAAAAAAAACACTTTACTATAAAATTAAACTTATTTAAAAAAATACTTAACCTTTATAAAGGCTCTCAGCTTTAAATTTGTAATAAATTCAGAATTTTAATAATTATAATATTAGATAAGGTTAAGTATGAATATAAAATATTTTATTGTAACAGCATTAGTTGGAATAGTATTCTATTCTTGTAATAGTATTGAAGAAAACTCTTGGAGTGTTGAATCTCCAAATAAAAATATAAAAGTTGTAGTAACAAGAGGTATAGCGACAGATATAAATGGGTTATATTATGCTGTTTCAATTAAGGAAAATAATAGATATGTTGAGATAGTTGAAAACTCAAAATTAGGTATTTCAACTAGCGAACATGAGTTTACTAAAAACCTTCAATTTATTAATAGCGAACTATCTGATGTTATAGATAGTAAGTACACAATGGTTACAGGTAATAAGTATGTGTATGAAAATACTTCTATAAATTTGAAGTTGAGTTTTAAAAATGATAAAGATGCTAATATTAATATTGTTTTTAAAGCACTTAATAATGGTATGGCTTTTCGTTATGAATTTCCTGAATCTAGTAAAAAAAGAATTCAAGTAACTAAAGAATATAGTTCATTTAATTTTGGTGAAGGTAATTTTTGGGGACATCCTTACGATTCAATTACAGATTATGCTCCAGGATATGAAACGTATTATAATTCATTAAAAATTGGTTCTAAGGCTCCAGAAGGTAAAAACGGATGGGCTTTTCCAATGCTATTTGAAACTAAGAACCATTGGGCTTTAGTTTCTGAATCAGGTTTTGATAATTCTTATGGAGCTTCACATATCAATGCTAATTGTGACGATGGTGAATATACAATTCGGTTAGCCGAAACTGAAGAGGCAAATGGTTTATATGATACTTTTTCAATATTGAAGGATTCTGAAAACACACCTTGGCGTTTTATTACTATTGGTAAAAACAGTGCTGACATTTTAGAATCACATATGGTTACGGATCTTGCAAAACCTTCAATGTTAAAGGATATTGATTGGATAAAACCGGGTAAATCAACTTGGAGTTGGTGGTCAGAAAGTGATAGTCCTAAAAATTATAATGATCTAGTTTCTTATATTGATTTAGCTTCAGAATTGGGATGGGAATATTCTTTAATTGATGCCAATTGGAACAACATGAACAACGGTTCATTAGAAAAATTAGCAGCCTACTCAAAAACTAAAAATGTGGGACTTTTAATTTGGTATAATTCTGGAGGAAAACACAATGTTGTTACTGAAGAACCTCGTAATTTAATGCACAATAGAGAAATTAGATTAAAAGAGTTTAAACGAATTAGAGAATTGGGTATTAAAGGAATTAAAGTTGATTTTTTTCAATCTGATAAACAAGAAATAATCAATCAATATATTGAAATTTTAGAAGATGCGGCTTCCTTTAATCTAGTTGTTAACTTTCATGGATGTACACTTCCAAAAGGTTGGCGAAGAACATATCCTAATTTGTTAACAATGGAAGCAATAAAAGGCGCTGAAAACTATAAATTTGATGTAAGCTTTCCTGAAATGGGTCCTTCACATATTACAACAATACCATTTTTAAGAGGTGTAGTTGGACCAACAGATTATACGCCATTAACATTTTCAGATAGTAAATACCCACACTTAACAACTAAAGGTTTTGAATTGGCGTTGCCTGTTATTATTGAGTCTGGAATTGTGCATTTTTCTGAGAATGATGAAATATTAAAAGTACAACCAAATTTTATTCTTAATTTTTTAAAAGACTTACCAGTAACTTGGGATGCAATTAAATATTTAGATGGTTACCCAGGGAAAGATGCAATTATTGCACGTAAAAAAGGAACTACTTGGTATATTGGAGGTATTAATGGAGAGAATATTGAGAAAATTTTTAATGTAGATATATCTGTTTTAGATTTGAGTACTTCAGAAATAGAAATAATTCAAGATGATATTGTTACAAAGCAACTTCAATATAAAATGGAAGTAATTAATGATAATATGTTAAGTATAAAATTACTTCCATATGGTGGTTTTGTAGCAGTAATTAAATAAATTGACTTATTTAATAGAGGTGTTTTTAAATTTAAAATTTTAAAGTTAGAAATCTTTGTATTTCAACTAATTTATTATAAACGTCTAACATACAGTTGATTGATGTAAGTATTTCTGTGTAAGGTTTTTACGTTTGAAATTGAAAATTAGACACTTAAAATTCTGCAATTTTTATTTAAATAAAATTAAATAATTGTCTTATTTTAGTGAATTAAAATAACCATAAAATAAGACGAATGTTAAACACTTCAAAAATACTATTTCTACTATTTTTAGTTGTTTTTTTGCATAAAGTTGAAAGTCAAACTTCAGGAGTTAAATTTCAAAATTTAACTCTTAAAGATGGATTGTCTCATTCGCTAGTTACTAGTATGGTTGAAGATGACAATGGTTTTTTATGGTTTGCCACGCACAATGGTTTAAATAGGTATGATGGTTATAGTTTTAAAAAATATTTTGCAGGTAAATCTAATAAATCACTTCTGAAAAATAGAATAATTAAGCTGTTTAAAGATAGTTTTGGTGAGATTTGGATACATTATAAAGGTGGTGGAGTAGGGAAATTAATCCCTGAGACAGACACTTTTAAATCTTACCATAATGATTCTTTAGATGTAAAAAGTATTTCAAGTGAACAATTAATAATTGAAATATCTGGATTAAATTACACTATGTTTTTTGAAGATAGTAATCATGAATTATGGATTGCTTCAGATAAAGGAATAAATAAATACAATAGAGATTCCGATAATTTTACTACTTACCAATTCAATTCAAATAATAGTGCAAGTTTAAGCAATAATAGTATTACAAGTATTGCCGAAGATAATTTTGGGTATTTATGGATTGGAACTATAGATGGGTTAAATAGGTTGAATAAATCAACAGGTGAAATTAAAAGAGTATTGTCAGCCGATTTAAATCCAGAGTTAATTAATGCACCTGTAATTTCAAAAATATTTCCTCAAAATGATGGTTCACTTTGGGTTGGAACTATTAATATGGGATTGTTAATTATTGATGATGCAAATAGCAAAGCGCCAATAAAATACACTCAATACATTAATAATTTTAACTTTAAAGGCTTTGCACCATCAGTATTTGAAATTGTAAAAACGTCTAGAGGCATTATATTACTTGGAACAAGAGCAGGAGTGTACCAGCTTACAGAAAACAAAGGTGTAATTAATATAGAACAAAATAAGTTTGTTAGAAAAACAAAAATAAGTCATATTGTTGAAGATGAGAATGGTTTTATTTGGATTGGTGAAAACTCTGGTTTAACAAATAATTATTTATATAGATTTAATGAAACTTTAAGTGATTTTGAAATTATTGAAGGTGAAAATCATGTTGCAAATGATCCTATAAGTTTTATAAAGAATGTTGGTAATGGATTGGTTTTTGTTGGAACAGTAAAAGGCGGTATTTATAAAATGAATATCAATGCTAAAAAGTTTGGACTTATAAATGACAATCCTTCAAAAGGTGTTTATTTAACAAGTAATAAAGTACATTCTATATATGAAGATGCCACAAATAATTTATGGGTAGGAACTGATAAAGAATTAAATGTTTTAAATTTAAAAACAGGGTTTACAAAAGATTTTAAAAATTTTTTACAAATAAAAGATGATATTAATTATTCTTATTCTAAAAATATTAGTGCTAAACGAATTGGTGTAATTAAGAAAACGAATGACGATAAATTATGGTTTGGAGCGCTAGATTACAAAGTAAGTTTATACAATCCTATAAAAAATAATTTTTTAAATTTTCATAACAATCCAAAAGATTCAGCTTCATTCATAGGTTGGTCACTTAGAACCATATGTGTTACAAAATCTGGTCAAACTTATTTTGGAGGTGCTGGAGTCAGCTTTTGTAAATTAAACCCTGATGGTTTTACATTTAAACATTATAAAGTTTCACCCAAAGACGATTTTAAAGTATTATTAATAAATACAATTATTGAAGATAAAGATGAGCTCATTTGGATGGGAACATTAAAGGGATTAAAAAGTTTTAACCAAAAAACAGAGAAAATCACCTCTTATTTTGACGATTCAAGTGTATCAAATAAAGGAAGTGATAATGTAATTTCTATACTTGAACCAACAGTTTATGAAGAAAATAGTCTTTGGTTAGGAACTTCAATAGGGTTGAAAAAGTTTAACAAAGAAACCGGTACTTTTAAATTATTTACTGTTAAAGATGGTTTGCCAAATAATACTATTGTTGGTATTTTAGAAGATGATGAAGGCTATTTATGGATGAGTACTTTAAACGGCTTGGTAAAATTTAACCCATTAAATAATAAGTTTAATAATTATACACAAGAAGACGGAATTCAAAGTAATGAATTTAATGAAGGAGCTTATTTTAAGAACAATGAGGGTGTTATGTATTTTGGAGGCATAAATGGGATTACTTATTTTAACCCTAAAGAAATTGTAGATAATTCACATCACGGAAAAGTTATTCTTACAGCATTAAAAGTAAATCAGCGTTTTGTAAATGCAAAAGACACTATAAATGGAAATGTGATACTTCAAAAGTCTATTTCTTATACAAACGAGATAACTCTCACAAATAATGATAAAATAGTTTCTTTTGAGTTTGCTTCAACAAACATGGTTGCTTCAAACAAAACAAAATATAAATATAAATTGGAAGGTCATGAAAATGAATGGAATGAAGTAGATGCCAATCAAAGATTTGCAAACTATTCAAATTTAACTAATGGGACTTATACTTTTGTAATTAACAACACTAATAGTGATGGTATTTGGTCTGAAACGCCTTTAATGTTAAAAATTAATGTGTTACCTCCATTTTGGAAAAAATTATGGGTAAAACTTACAGGGTTAGGTATTCTTATACTATCAATAGGTGTGTATTTACAATTAAAAACAAGAAAATTAAAACAACAAAAACTGCATTTAGAAAAAGTAGTTGAAGAACGAACAGTTGAATTAAAAGTAATTAACAAAAATTTAGAAAATAAAAATCAGAAGATTTCTCAAATGTCAGAGAAAATTCATGAATTAGATTCAATGAAATTACGATTTTTTACCAATATTTCTCACGAATTTAGAACTCCACTAACCTTAATTTTAGGGCCAACAAAAAAGTTGATAGAGACAGATAATTTTGAAGATACTGTTGTAGTTAAAGACAATCTTAAAATAATACATAGAAATAGTAAAAGACTTTACAACTTAATTAACCAATTACTTGAATTGCCAAAAGTAGATTCGGGAAGTTTAAAATTGTTAGTTTCAAAACAAGATATTATTTCCAATGCACATGATATATTAACTATTTTTAAAGATTATGCACACTCAAAAGAAATAACACTTAATTTTTCTTCCAAATTAGAAACATATGAAATGTATTTTGATGGAGATAAAATCGAAAAGATTTTATACAACCTTTTGTCAAATGCAATTAATTATACACCAAAAGGAGGAACGGTAGAATTAATTTTATCTGATATTGAAACTCTAGACTCAAAAGAAGTAATTTGTATAAGCATAAAAAATTCTGGGAAAGGAATTAAAAAAGTTCACTTAAAACAAATATTTGACCGTTTTTATCAAATTCAAAGAAAAACAAATACGGGTGATATAAGTACCGGAATAGGATTGTCATTAGTTAAGTCATTGGTTGATATTCATAAAGGAAAAATAGATGTTAAAAGTGAAACAGATAAAGGAGCAACATTTAAAGTGTCGTTACCAATAGATAAAAACAACTATAAACCAGAAGAAATTTTAAATCTTACAGCTGTTGATTCCGCCTATACGTATACCTATTCAAAATCTATGTTGCCAATTTATACTGAACCAGCAACAGAAGTTCTTCAGGATGAAAATGTAGCACATGAAAAAACAAAAATTATTATTATTGAAGACCATAAAGACTTAAATACATTTTTATATAACGAGCTAAAAGATAAATACCACGTGTTAACAGCTTTTAATGGTAAAGAAGGTTTAGATTTAGTACAAGAAGAACTTCCAGACTTAGTTATTAGTGATGTAATGATGCCAGTTATGGATGGTATAGCTTTATGTAAAGCAATGAAAACCAACATTGCAACAAGTCATATACCAGTGTTTCTTTTAACAGCAAAAATAGACCAAGAACATCAAGTCACAGGTTTAGGAACAGGAGCTGATGATTATATTACAAAACCATTTAATATAGATACACTAAAACTTAAAATTAATAACATTATTAAGGCAAGAAAAATATTAATTGCTAAGTTTTCTTCTGATTTAAAACCAATTCCTGAAGGGATTAATTTAACAGAGCTAGATCATAATTTACTTGAAAATATTATTAAATATGTTGAAGATAATATTGATACAGAAATTACGGGTGATATTTTGGGCGCAGAGCTTGGTTTAAGTAAAAGTAACTTATATAAAAAATTGAAAGATTTAACAGGTTTCTCTGTTAACATATATGTGCGTAACATACGTTTAAATGTAGCGGCTAAATTATTAACAAACGGAAAGTATAGTATTTCTGAAGTAGCTTATGCAATAGGCTTTAACAACCCTAAATACTTCTCAACGTGTTTTCATAAGTTGTTTGGAAAAACCCCAAGAGAATTTATGCAAAACGATTTGTAAATTATTCTATTTATTGAAGTATCAATTCTTTAAAATGTATTTCATTGTTTTTATTGCTGCTAGGACTTGCTATTACTGAGATGTGAATGATGCTTTCACCTTTTGAAATTTTAATTTTTTCGAATACAATCTCGTTTTCATTTTGATAAATGCTTTTTGATTTTATACCATTTATGTTTAATAAATACGTTATGTTAGAAGTATTCCCTTTTTTTATTATTGTAGGTGTAGCAGTATAAGTTATAGTTGATTTTACATTATAACTTGCAAAACATTTTGTAGTATTCCATGGGTAAGAAAAATTATATCCAACTCCTAAATCATCTCCAATTTTAGATGGGGCATATAAATAAATATTATTAGCTGATGCTGAATCTAAATTAAAAATGATAGGTTTAAATGAATTTTTTGAATTAATTATAGAAATATATTTTTTTTGCAAAATTTCTTTCATTGTTATAAACAACTCTTCATTTTTAGTAGAAATGTTATAATTTTCAAGAGTATCTTTAGCAATAGATATTAAGGCATAGTTATCTTTATTACCAATAGTAGCCTCTATTCTACTAGGATTTTTTAAAAGCTTATAATCTCCTTTTATGATAGACATAATTTGAGGCTCGTAATTAGTTAATTCTTTATTGTTTTCTATGGGTAAGTATTCATTATTCACACCTTTAGGGCTCCAAGCTGTATTAGTAGGAGGCCACCCAATATTTGCATAATTAAATACAATTTTATCAGGTCTATTATATGATTCTTGTAATAAGTTTTTAGCAAAGCTTTTACCAGTTAAATTTAATTGATATTTCGAAATATCAATTCCTGCAAGTTCAGCAATTGTAGGGAAAATATCACTTACATCACTTAATAGTGAAATTTTAGCTGCTTTTAATTTTTTAGGGTGTGAAATTAATAATGGAGATTTAACTCCGTTTTCCCAAATATTACCTTTGTGACCTTTGTAATTTGATGAATATCTAATGTCTCGGTCACTTTCATTTAAATAGTTATTTAATATAGCAGGCCCATTATCACTCATAAAAATGATGTATGTATTTTTATCTAATCCTAAATTGCTAATTTCCTTTAACAATCTACCTATTTCAGCATCCATTTGTTCTATCATAGCATATATTGTAGCTAAATTTTCTGATAGACCTTGCTTTCTATATCGTTTAATGATTTTTTCTCTTGCAATTAAAGGTTCATGAACTGTTAAAAATGATAAGTAAGCCACAAATGGAACATTTTGATTTTTCTTCACAAAATTAATTGCATAATCTACAATTACTTCTTCAGTCCATTTATTGAATTTCACAGGTTTTCCATTAAACGAACCCTCTGAATTTTTATGTTTGTAAAGCTTCGCCATGTAGGCTTCATTAAATCCACGTTGCCAAGGAAAGTAACCTTCAGTTGTTCCAGAATGCCATTTACCCCATATACCTGTTTGATATCCTTCATTTTGAAATACAGATCCAAAAGTAGTTTCATTAAGATTTAAAAAATCTTTTCCGCCGTGCACATGTGATACACCAGTTAGTAAAAAATCTCTTCCAGTTAATAATGAAGCTCTTGATGGCGCACAAACAGGGTTTACATAAAAACGATTTATTTTTAAACTAGAAGCTGCAAGCTTGTCTAATTTAGGAGTTTTAGCATAGCTATTTCCATTTAAAGGTAAATCATCCCACCCAAGATCATCAGCTTGTATGATAATAAAATTTGGTTGTTCAGTTACTTTAGGGCTTGTACTTTTAGTATTACAAGAAACCAAAAGCAATGAAATAAAGAAGAGAAATGTACTATAATTCATAATAATAGTAATAAATAATAGAAAAGCGAACCCTATTAAGAGTTCGCCATTCGTGAAACATAAATCAAATTATTAATCAAACAAAATCTTAAATTTAATTAATTTCATTATTTTCAATTGAAATATAACAAGTAAAACAGTTGAAAATATTAAGTGAATATATATCACTTTTGTTATTTTTTAATTAATCATTTCGATCAATTATTTTAGTAAATTGTACATAGTCATTATTTTTTGCTGTAAGAATATAAGTTGTGTCTTTCACTTTTATTGTTCCCATATCTTTAACATCTCCAGGAGTAAATAAACCACTTTTGTGTGCTGGGATTGCTTTAAAAGTACCGTTACTGTTTCCTTTTAACAATTGACCATAACCAGCATCATTTCTTGGGGTTTCTACTTCAGACATGTGTAGATTTCCAGCAATAATTACATCTAAAACACCGTCTGCATCATAGTCATTAACCAAAATTTGATTGATACTTGAAACTTGAGCTTCCACAGGTAGTTTGTGTATGATAAATTTATTTTCTGTATTTTCTAAGTACACACTTGCAAAAGATTTTACTTGGTAGTGTAAAGAATTATTTAGTTCCTTTTCAGTATAAACATCAATTAAAGTAGCTTCAGAAAAAGTGTTATAGTTTTTAAATTTCTTTTTAATTGAAGGGATTTGTTGAGATGAACATGAACGGCCTCTAACAGGATATTGCTCTCCTTCATTATAATAACTTAACACAATATCGTCTTTACTGTTTTTATCAAAATCATTTACAAAAATGTCAAAAGTTTCATCTTCGGTTGCTTTGTATTTATAATTTAAGCCATTATTTCCTACAATGTAATCCATATCACCATCATTATCAAAATCACCTTCTTTTATGCTCCACCACCAACCAGTAGTACCGCCTAAGCCTAATTCTTCAGTTACGTCTTTAAACGCTGTTTTATTATTTTTAAAGACTCTTATAGGCATCCATTCTCCAACAGCTATAATATCTAACCAAGAGTCATTATTAATGTCAGTAATTATTGCACTAGTAGCCATTCCTAGATTTTTAAAATCTTGAGTTAGAGATTCAGTAATATCATCAAACTGAATTTTTCCACTTTTACTGTTATTTTTTAGGATATAACTAGTTGCAGGTTTTGGGTAATTCCCAGGTATTTGTCTACCTAAAACTAATAAATCTTTTTTGCCATCTTTATCAAAATCAGCAGTATATACTTTTGAACCACTAGTAATCATAGGTGGCAATGCACCTTCTAATGCTTTTGTGAATTTTCCATTTCCATTATTTATATATAATCTATCTTGTAAGTGTTTAGAATTTGGATCAAATTCATAACCACCACTTATAATATACAAGTCATTATCTCCATCTTGGTCTGGATCAAAAATAAGAGCACCGACATCTTCACTTTTTATATCTTCATTTAAAGCTTCAAACTCTTGTTTTTCGAACCCATTTTCAGTTTGAAAAAAAACACTACCAGTATTGTTTGCTGCACCACCAATAAAATAATCATCTAAACCATCGTTATTTAAATCCCCAATAGCTAATGCTGGCCCAAATTGAGACATTTTATGAGGCAATAAAACTTGGGTAGCAAAATCATCATTCGTATTTTCTGTATGTTTATGTGTTGGAAATAAGTTAGATTTTTCAGTTAAAAATAGCTGAGAATTTCCCTTCTCAACTGGTTCATTCTTAGACGTAGCATTACTATGTTTTAATATTAATTTTTGATTTGCACTTACGTTTGTTAAAGTTTCTGTTTTGCCATCAGTCCATTGTACTTTAAGTTCTTCTATTTTATTTGATCTATTTAGCCCAAAATGTAATTCTGGTGCAACAGATGATTGAAAACCTCTTGTTAATGTTAATTCCTGCATTTGAGTTTTCCCTTCGGTTTTAACATAAACTCTATTTCCTAATCCAAATTTATTTCCTTTAGTTCCTTCAAACTGAACAGTTATTGAATTATTAAATTGTGAACTTGTATTTTCAAATATTGAAGCGTTATCATCAATATTATTAATAACAATTTCTAAATCACCATCATTATCTAAATCGCTGTATACAATTCCGTTTGAAAAACCATCGTAATTAATTCCCCATTGTTTATTAGCACGTTTAAAATCTAGATTTCCATTATTTTTAAATACAAAATTATCAACTTTTTCAGATGGAATGTCAAGTGTTAATTCTAAAAGAGTCATCTCTTTTTTCTCTTCATTATCTATATTATTAAAATAATCAGTATTATTAATTTCTCTTCGAGTACCATTTGAAATTATAATATCCTTTAAGCCATCATTGTCTAAATCGGCAAATAATGGTCCCCAACTCCAATCTGTTGAAGAGATACCAGAAAGTCTAGACACATTTGAAAAATGTGGTATTCCATCTTCAATAACACCACTATTTAGTTGTAATGTATTGTGCATATATTGATAGTGGAAGCCAGAGTTTACGGTACTCCAAAATAGGGTAGGGTTCATACTTCCCATATTTGCTTTTTGTCTACGATTTGTATTTGCATCCATATCTACTTGAAATAAATCTAAATACCCATCGTTATTAAAATCGGAAATATCTGCACCCATACCATAAAAAGCAGTGTGGCCTGTAGCTGATTTCACAACTTCCTTAAAAGTACCATCCTGATTATTGATAAACATATAATCTGGTGAGCTAAAATCATTAGATACATAGATGTCTGACCAGCCATCATTATTTAAATCTCCAACTGTTGCGCTTAGTGTTAAGCCAAAGTTTTTAATTCCAGACTCAGCAGTAACGTTTGTAAATTTGTCACCATCATTTCTATAAAGATGATCAGAATCAATATCCTTGGTATTCTTCATTTCATAAGCATAGTAAAAATTTGGAGCTTTGGTTGGTGTAATTGGGTAATTACCAACATATAAATCTAAATCACCATCATTATCATAATCAAAAAATGTTGCTTGTATACTGTTTCCGGCATCATCTAAACCGTATTCTAACCCTTTTTCAGAAAAAGTTTCATCTCCATTGTTTATAAATAGCTGATTTTTTTTCGAACCAAATTTACCTCCAACAGAACAATAAATATCTAAGAACCCATCTCCATTAACATCAGCCATAGTTACGCCTGTGTACCATCTTTTATCCCCTCCAATAGTTGCCTTTTCAGTGATGTCTGTAAATTTTAAATCACCTTTATTTAAGTATAACTTATTGGAGACCATATTTCCAGTAAAAAAAAGGTCATTTAATCCATCGTTATTAATATCTCCTGATGCTATTCCTCCTCCCATATACATATAAGTATATGTCATGTAATTTAGAGAGTCATTTTCAGCTAAGTTATTTGAAAATGAAATTCCAGTATTTTTTAAATTATTAAATATCTTTTCGTTTTTTAAAATAGGTTTATTATGGCAAGAAAATAGTGTTGCAATAACAGTAAGGGTTAATATAATTTTTTTCATGTCTTAATATTTAAGTACAAATGTAATTTTAATAGGTATTTAAAGTAAAATAGGGAGTATTAAATATAAAATTTAATAACTCCCTATTCCATTAATTAACTCAATCAATCATCAATAAAATAGTATTAATATCCAGGGTTTTGGTCTGCACTATTAATATTTTCATTTGAACTCATTTCAGCATCTGGTATTGGAAATAACTCATGTTTTCCACTTACAAAATTTGATCCAGAAAGTTCTGTAGAGGCATTACCCCATCTTATAATATCAGCAAAACGAATTTGTTCACCAGCTAATTCTACTTTACGTTCGTGTATTATTGCGTCAAACATTTCAGATTTTGTAAGACCTGTTGAAATAGCAGGTACTCCAGCTCTAGCTCTAACTTCATTTACATATCCTGCAGCTTCAGATTGTGAAGAAACTTCATTAGCGCATTCTGCCATCATTAATAAAACATCTGCATATCTTATTGCATTAAAATTAATACCTGATGATGTATCTTCACCAGAATGAACAGTATAGTTTTGGTATTTTCTCCATCCAGCTCTTCTTTCTTGTGGAATTTCTACGGTTCCACCAATGTATGAATCTCCAGTAGTGTAAAAAGTAATTGCATATCTTGGATCTCCAGCTTCAAATTCATCTAATAAATCATCAGATGGGTATACATTAAACCAATCTTTCCAACCATATTCTTTTCCTCTAAAACTTGCGAATGCAGTACCAGAAGCATCAGATCTCCATGAATGTCTAGATCTTTCTTCATCATTAAATTCAATTTCAAAAATAGATTCAACACCATGCTCAGTTGCTTCAAGGAAGTTATTTTCAAAAACTGGATCTAAAGAGTAACCTAAACCTGAAACTTTATTAAATTCAGCTAATGCAGCACTATAATTTTGTTGGTACAAATAAACTTTACCAAGTAATGAAATTGCAGCACCTTTTGTAGCTCTTCCTACTTGTTCACTAGCTTTTGTTAATAAGCTTGTTGATGCTGATTGTAAATCAGAAATTATTAATTCATAAATTTCTTCTTTTGGGCTTCTTGGACGTCCATCACCATCTTCAATAATTCCAGGAAATAAAGGAATATCTCCAAAACGTGTAACTAACATAAAGTAGTAATATGCTCTCATAAATTTAGCCTCTCCAACAAATTTAGCTTTGTTTTCTGGGCTTAAAACAGCATCAGCAATTTCATTAATTGCATCTTCATTACCAATAACAAAGTTTGCTTTATTAATACCTCTAAAACAACTATCCCAATAACCTTTTACTTGTCCACTACTAGAGTCGAAAGAGTAGTCAATAAATTGAGCAAAGTTTGGGTCTAAAGCTTCATTTCCTAAATTTTCTTGAGCCAAATTATCCATCATAAAAAACATATTACGGGTGAATAATTGTATTGACTCTAAATCTACATATGCAGCATTAACAGCTGATTGTACTTGAGGTACAGTTTTAAAGAATGTCTCTGGAGACAGTTTATTTGGATCAGATAAATCTAAAGCATCCTCATTACATGAGAAATTTGCTAAGATAATGCACGTAAGTGCTATAATTAATTTGTATTTTTTCATAATTCTATAGTATTAAAATGATAATTGAACACCTACAATAAATGACTTAGGTTGAGGGTAATAACCTCTATCGATACCAAAATCAAAAGTTTTGTTGAAATTTCCTATTTCTGGATCTAAACCTGAATAATTTGTTAATGTAATTAGATTTTGTGCACTTACATACAATCTAAGTTTTGAAATTGTATCACTTTTTAATTTATCAGTTAAAGTATATCCAATAGTAATATTTTTTAATCTTGTAAAAGAACCATCTTCAACAAAACGACTTGAAATAGCTGTGTTTTGAGGAGCTCCACCTGATCTAGGAATTGTATTAGAAGTTCCTTCACCTGTCCATCTGTTAAGTACTGATGTTCCAGCATTAAATAATCTTGTCATACCTTCTAAATCATATTTATTAGTGTTGTAAATATCATTCCCAGAAACACCGTTAATAAAAAGACTAAGGTCAAAATCTTTATATGCAAAATCTGCAGTAAATCCGTATGTTAAATCTGGGTGAGGGTTTCCAATTTGAACTCTATCATCAGCATTTATTTCTCCATCTCCATTATGATCAATAAATTTAACGTCTCCTGGTTGTACTGTAGTTTGTAGTGTAGTAATACCATCATCAACACCATCAATATCAGCTGAAAGTACTGCATCAACTTCGGCTTGTGTTTGGTATATTCCATCCATTTCTAAACCGTAAAAGTAAAATAAAGATTCACCAACAGATATTCTAGAAATGTCATTACCTTCAAAAAGACCTCCTGTTAATTCTTCAGTTGTACCTAATGAAATTACTTCATTTTTACTGGTTCCAATGTTAAAACTAGCACCCCAAGTAAAATCACCTTTATCATCATTATAAGCTAAAGTAGCTTCAAATCCATTTGTTTTAACTGACCCTACATTTTCAGCAACTGTTGAGCCAAAAAATCCTGAAGATAAAGGAAGTGTTCTATTCATTAATAAGTCGTCACTTCTATTATTAAAATATTCTAGAGAACCAGTAATCTTTTCATCAAATAAACCAAAGTCTAATCCAATGTTTTTCATTGTTGTTTCTTCCCACTTAAGTTCAGAATTACCTAACCCATTTGCCGTAGTTCCAAATAGGTAACTACCATCAATAGGGTACACAAAGTTTGAGTTTAACACAGTAGTATATTGATAGTCACCAATTTGATCATTACCAACAATACCCCAACTACCTCTTAGTTTTAAGTTACTAAAGTTAGAATCTTTCATAAAGTTTTCTTTACTAATATTCCAACCGGCTGCAACAGAAGGGAAGTTACCCCATCTATTATTAGCACCAAATCTTGATGTTGCATCACGTCTGTATGAAGCAGAGAATATGTATTTTTCATCAAAGTTATAGTTAAGTCTTGCCAAATATCCAATTCTGTTAGTTTCGAATGATTTTGACTCAACGCTTGCGCCATTGTCAGAAAGTTGTTCTATTTCATCTGAAATGTCATTCTGGCTAGATGCATCTAAAATTGAAGTCTTTCTTTTACTTTCTTCAGATAGAAGTAGTAATTCAAAATTATGAACATCATCAAATGTTTTTTCATAATTTAAACTATTTGTTAAAATTACAGCTTGAGCCGTTACTGTGTTTTTAGTAATAATAGCAAAATCTCTTGCATGGGTTGCACCTTCACTATCATCATCATATGCTGGAGAAAAGGCATTAAATTTTGAAGATCTGTAGTCTAAACCTACTTGAGATTTAAATTTTAGGTCTTCAATAATTTCCCATTCACCAAATATAGAACCTGCAACATTTACTCTGTCAGTTACACCGCTACCTAAAAGTTGAATTCTTACTGGGTTTTCTGCATCTTGAAAATCTCCAGCAGTATTAGGTCCTTGAAAACCACCTAAGTTTGCATCATTATAAACTGTTAAGTAAGGGGCAGATTTTATAGCATGTTCAAGAAATGAACGACCACCACCAATATTTTCAGCATCTGTTTCATTAAATGAAATATTTAAAGTTTCACCAAATTTAACTTTACCTAAAGTAAAATTACTGTTCATTCTAAAAGTATATCTTTCATACTCAGTACCAATTACAGCACCTTCTTGATTCATATAACCTGCAGAAAAGCGAAAATCACTATTTTCACCACCACCTGAAAGTGCTAAATCATAATTTTTCATTAATCCAGTTTGAAATACTTCATCTTGCCAATCTGTATTTACACCAGATGTACTAGACGGTGTTGTAGGTACAATATCAAAAGCACTAAGTGCATAATCTAAATATTGGTCAGTGTTTAAAAGATCATATCTTTCAGTAATTGTTTGAGCACCAGTATAAGCATTAAAAGTAATGTTTACTTTTTCTGATTTACTACCACTTTTTGTTGTAACCATAATTACACCATTTGATCCTCTTGAACCATAAACTGCAGTTGTAGATGCATCTTTTAAAACATTTATTGATTTAATATCGTTAGGATTCAAATCACCAATACCATTAGTGATTATACCATCAACAACATAAAGAGGGTTGTTATTTCCCATTGTACCAAGACCTCTAATTCTAATAACAGAGCCACTTCCTGGTGAACCAGCATTTATTACACTTACACCTGCAGCTCTACCTTGTAAGGCTTGATCGGCAGTTGCAACAGGTAAGCTTGCAATTTTTTCTCCTTTAACTGAAGAAATTGCACCTGTTACTTCATTTCTACTTTGACTACCATAACCTATAACAATAACTTCATCAAGGCTTTGAGTGTCCGAATTTAAAGTTACATCGATTACAGTTTCTGTTCCAACAGCAACTTCTTTAGTTTCCATACCTACAGAAGAGAATACTAATACAGCACCAGTTTTTACGTTGCTAATTTCATACTTTCCATCAAAGTCAGTAATACTTCCTTTAGCAATTCCTTTTACCAAAACATTTACACCTGGTAGTGGACTATTTGCATTGTCAACTACTGTACCAGTAATTTGTAACGTTTTTTGATCCTCATTTTGAGCACTTACGGAATTAGTTGCGCTAAACAACCCTAAAGCAATTAGTATAACTACCAGCTTTAAAGGTTTAGAAAACCATTGTTGCGTACTACTTAAATGAAATAAACCATTTTTCATTTTTTTCATAATTTCACTTTTAACATTTAATTAATATAAGTTTGTATTAGTCATTCTAATTTTTTTATAACATTATGAATTAACTTTTGTCAAAATTATTTTATCTATCGCAACATATAGATAATTATATTCCTAAAAAAGTACATTATTTTATATTGTAAAATAACTAAATACGCCCTTAAGGCCTTTGTTTTATTGATATTTTAAGTGTTTCTATTTTTCAAACCTTTTATTAGATGTTTATTTAAGGTATGTTAAAAATGAATATTATTAGATTAATATACCATTGAATTATTAGATTGTTTTTATATAAAATTTAGATTTATTTAGTTGAATAAACCTTAAATAACCCGAATTCAAAAGTAGTTAAAAGATCAGTTTTTTAACGTGTCATTTATTTAAATTTTGTAAAATTAAACGACAACCACCTGACGTTTTACAATTAAAATGTCAGGTGGTTTTTTGAAGTATTAAAAGAATGTTATTTAGCTACTTGGACGTTCAGCTAATTCTATTTGAATTTTTTTAACAAGTTTGTCGTCAAGTGCATAAAATAAAATAAGTACTGCACAAAGTACGCTACCAATTGAAGGAATAAAACTAATTAAAGCTTTAATCCCAGAAAGTGATTCAGTAGTTTGTACGCTATTCGCTTCATAACCAAATGAAGCTAATAATGCCATTGTTACTACCCCAGCAAGAGACCAGCCAAATTTTTGAGCCATTGTTGATGCTGAAAATATTAAACCTGTAGCTCTTCGTCCTGTTTTCCATTCAGAATAATCAGCAATATCAGCATACATTGCCCAAACTAATACTGAAGTTGGTCCCATAAGAAAATTAGCTAAAACTTGAAGTATAAACATTGCTTGCACTTGATCTTTGTCTAAAAAGTAAAAAGCACAAGTAAACACAGTTGATGAGAGCATAAGTATTAAGTATGCCATTTTTTTACCAACCAAATCAGCAAATTTTTTAACTGCTACTATTCCCAAAATACCGGCCAATGTACCAATTACCATAAATGAAGAAGCTAAATCATAGCTAAAATCATGACCAAATAAAGAGAATGTAAAGAATTTTACTTCAACAAAATATTTAAAATAATAGGCAATAGACCCATTTCTTATGGATACATAAAAGATTGTGAAAATACCAGCTAGCAGCAATATTAACCAAGGTTTGTTGCTAATAAGGTCTTTTAAATCAGCTTTAATAGAATTGTTTTCTTTCTTTTTTGGAACAACACGTTCTTTGGTTGTAGCAAATGTGATTAAAAATAAAATAACAGCTAAAACAGCATAAAGTGTAATGGTATATTTGTACCCAATAGCAGCATTACCATTTCCAAAATATTCAACAAACGTATTGTTAAATGCAGTTACAAATAAACCTGCACCAAATGCAAATATAAATCGGTATGAGGATACACTAGTTCTTTCTTGAGAATCGGGAGTAAGTACACCCATTAATGCTGAATATGGTATGTTTACAGCTGTGTACACAATCATCATTAAATTGTAGGTAATAAAAGCATATATAATTTTTCCCCTTAAAGCTAAGTCTGGAGTTGAAAAACTAGCAATACCAATAATTGCAAACGGTATGGCAAGAAATAAAATGTAGGGTCTAAATTTTCCCCATTTAGATCTTGTTCTATCTGCAAGCATTCCCATAAGAGGGTCTGTAATTCCATCTAAAATTCTAGACAATCCAAATAATAAAGCAGCAACACCCATTGGTAATCCAAATACATCTGTATAAAATATTGGCAAAAAGAACATAAATGTTTGCCAAAATAAGTTAGAAGCAAAATCACCTGATGCGTACCCAATTTTCTCTTTTATTGATAGTTTCATTTGTTATTTTTTAAGAATAAAGTATAATCTCAAAAATAGGTTTATTAAGGTTTTAAAAGGTTTAGTATTTGTTCTATTAAGTTTGTTCCTTTATAAACTGTTTTAGGAAAATTAATAATGAATTTTAAAATTCAGTGAGAACAAAATCAAATAATTTGTTGTCATTTTACAGGAAAAAAATAAGAAACCTTTTTAATAAAATACCATACTACATAAAGAGCCCTAGGTTTTAAATTTACACTTTGCAGAAAGTGAAGAACTAGAATCGTTTATTTAAAGAATACTGCAAATTTATTTTAAAAATATCCAATTAAAATTCAATCATGGGAACATCGTTTAAGTCAAGATTAGCAAGTATTAAATCAGAATACGAGCAATTAATTACTAAAAATAATGAAATTATTGAAGCAGGTTATAACGGTATTTATCATCGTCATAAAAACCCTATATTAACAGCTGAACACACACCTTTAACTTGGAAATATGATTTAAACGAAGCAACAAATCCTTTTCTAATGGAAAGATTTGGGTTTAATGCAGCATTTAATGCCGGAGCAATTAAATTAAATGGAAAATATTTGGTGGTTGCTAGAGTTGAAGGAAATGACCGGAAATCCTTTTTTGCGGTTGCTGAAAGTCCTAACGGAATAGATAATTTTACTTTTTGGGAAACACCAATTGTTTTACCTGAAACTGATGAACCAGATACTAACGTGTATGATATGCGTGTAATTAAACATGAAGATGGTTGGATTTATGGTGTATTTTGTTCAGAAAGAAAAGATAAAAATGCTTCAGAAGGAGATACTTCATCTGCAGTGGCTTCAGCAGGAATTGCACGCACAAAAGATTTAAAAACTTGGGAGCGTTTGCCAGATTTAATCACTTATTCTGGTCAGCAAAGAAATGTTGTTTTGCATCCTGAATTTGTGAATGGTAAATATGCTTTTTATACACGCCCGCAAGATGGTTTTATTGATACAGGCTCAGGTGGAGGTATTGGTTTTGGTTTATCTGAATCTATTGAAAATGCAGAAATAAAAGAAGAAGTTATTTTAGATCCAAAAATTTATCATACAGTTTACGAACTTAAAAATGGCTTAGGCCCAGCACCAATTAGAACACCACAAGGATGGCTACATTTAGCACATGGAGTTAGAAATACAGCAGCAGGTTTAAGGTATATTTTGTATGCTTTTATGACTGATTTAAATGATTTATCTAAAATTATTTATAAACCAGCAGGACATTTATTATCGCCAAAAGGAATTGAACGCGTTGGAGATGTTTCAAATGTGGTTTTCTCAAATGGTTGGATTGTTGATGAAAATGGCGAAATAAAAATTTATTATGCATCTTCAGATACGCAATTACATGTTGCAACAACAACAGTAGACCAATTAGTAGATTATTGTATGCATACAAAACCTGATGGTTTACGTTCAGCAGCATCAGTACAGCAAATTATTGAAATTGTAAAAGGAAATAATAAATGAAAAATTTATTACTAGTTGCATTATTTTTAATTTGTTCAAGTACTTTACGAGCACAAACTAAGGATGCGAAAGGTATTGTTACAGAAAAACATACAGCTTCATCAGCTGTTAGAAGCGGTATTGCACTTGGAGGTATTGGTACTGGAAGTATTGAATTAAGAAAAGACGGTAATTTTTACAATTGGTCTATTTTTAACAATTACCCTCATGGTTCAGGGCCTGCTTTAGAGTTTCCCACTTTACCAAATAAAGAAATTAATGATAGTTTTCTGTTTTTTTTAGTGAAATATCAGGTAGAAGGTGAAAAACCTCAATTAAAATTATTACAAATCAATAATTCGTTAGAAGAAGCAGGTATAGAAGGAATTTCATATTACTATCCTTGGATGGATGCGGTTGAAAATATAGAGTATAGTGGGAGATTTCCGTTTGTAAACATAAAATTTACTGATTCTGAAATGCCTTTTAATATTAAAATGGAAGCATTTTCACCATTCATTCCTCACGATGCTGATAATTCCTCGTTGCCAGGTATTTATTTCAATTTTGAAATTGAAGCAACTACTAATAAGTCTGTTGATGTATTTTTAGTAGGTTCGTTAAGAAATTTAGTAGGTTATGATGAAATAGAAAAAGAATTTACTTCAACACTAATTAATGAAGAGAATTTTAAGTTTTTTGCACATTCAGTTGATGGAATTGACACATCAAAATCTAGTTATGGGCAAATGGGGCTTGGAGTAATTGGAGGTGATGAGGTTTCTTATTATTTAGGTTGGGAACATAAGCATCCTTATTATGAAAAATTATTAGTAGAAAATAAATTAGCAAATATTGATGATACAAAAAACAGAAATATTAAAACTGAAGAAGGTAAGTTAATTGGTAGGTTAGGAAAGTTTGATAACGACCAACGTTGCTTTAGTTCTGTAGCAGCTTCTCATCAATTAAATAAAGATGAAACTATAAAACAAACTTTTTTTATGAATTGGAATTTCCCAAATAATTATGGCGCAATTAAGGGAAATGAACCAGCTACTTCACCAAAAAAAGCTTGGGCAAACAGATTTGGAACTAACTTAAAACGGACTAAAAATATAGGGCATAATTATCAAAATAAGTTTGAAAATATTAATAGTATTGCTCAATATTTTGTTGAGAATAATAATTCATTAAAAAAGAAGAGTCAGCAATTTGTAGATAATATGTACCAATCTGATATTAAGTTATTTGCTTTAAATCAGGTAAATTCACATTTAAATACATTTATTACTTCATCAACATTTACAAAAGATAAAAGTTTTGTAATTAGAGAAGGACTTACA
>Ga0209345_10002228_pt1 | contig 21655 bp, 19 predicted proteins | sample Cruoilmetagenom7_FD_187294 | JGI IMG/M metagenome (GOLD analysis project Ga0209345, IMG submission 187294) | Oil polluted marine microbial communities from Coal Oil Point, Santa Barbara, California, USA - Sample 7 (SPAdes) (version 2) | ecosystem: Environmental > Aquatic > Marine > Oil seeps ... | reverse complement strand
CTGCGACAAAAACACGCATAGGCTTAGGAACATATGTTTTAGATTGCAACACCTGCTGGATTTCAAACAAATTATCTATTAAATTAGCTTCAAAACGCTGGCATCCTGCACCTTTACGCTTGGATTTACTGCATTTTTTTTCAGACTGATAAATTTGTTGATACGAAATCCTCATTTCACTGGCCGGAACGAACTAAACGCACACGATAGCTACTATCACCACTATCGTTGCCATCATAGCCGTAGCTGAAAAAGACAATCCAAGCATAGTCAGGAATGAAAGCAAAGGGCGAGGACGACCAAAACCATGATGATGCAGTATTGGGGAAATAGTTAGTGTCTATGGCTGGATTAAATGTGCCTTTGTTGACGATAGATGAAAGCTCTGCAACTGTTGGTACACGCCAATTACTAAAGCCACATAATGTGTCGTCATTTGAACCTTGGACTAGCTCATTCCAACTTGGGTCATAGTATACACCTTGTTTTTCTGGATGATCACGCCCTATTGCTGTTAAACCGCCCCATTGGTAAGTATTGTCTTTGTTATGTATACCTGCTGTAGTGGCCTTAACCTCCCAAACCAAACCTGTGACATTGTCTTGAACACATGACCATTGAATAGTTGCATAATCTACACTTTGGTCAGCTAATGGTGTACCACTTGCATCAAGTTTGGTAAAACTAAAGCCTGCATGACCATCACTGTCATCATTATGAGTTAAATCACGCCCAGTATTACAGTCTTGTGGCGATGGGTTTGATGCTGGATTGCTACATTCAGTAAGATTGCCAGAAGAATATTCACCTGACCAAGTGATGCCTGTGTCATTGAGTTTAACAACAGGGATGATTATTTTCTCAAATCCATTTTTAAAAATAGGCTGTGCTGATACGGTAGCGCAAAGGCTAATTATTAGTATTGATAAAACTGCTAAAGATTTAGTTTTCATTGATATTTTCCATTTGTCCTTGTGATAATAAGAATATTACACAAAATCAATCAATCAAACAATCAAACAATCAAACAATCAAACAATGTTTGAATTAATTTCTGATGATTTAGTTTCAGATGATTATCGTCTTTTTGTAACTAGATAAATTTTGTACAAAACACATAAAACAATATTATTTTTTATTTTTTGTCATAGGAGGTGGCTGCATTCTTGTAAACACAAACAAGTCATCTGTTGAAGCATTTGCATCAAATTTATAATCCGCATAATCAAACCCTTTAATACCTTCTACCGTTTCTACACGATTTCGAATCAAAAAATCAGCCATCATGCCCCGGGCTTTTTTAGCAAATATGGCAATGATGCGGCTTTTGCCATCTTTGTTTTCTTTGAAGGCGACATTTATTACCGTACCATTTAGCTCTTTTGGTTTAACTGATTTCCAGTATTCTTGTGAGGCTAAATTAACTACGATTTTTTCTTTTTGATTTTCTAGTGATTCATTGAGTTGGTCTGTAATACTTTGTGCCCAAAATTGATAAAGGTTTTCGCCACGGCTTGTTGGCAATTTTGTTTTCATCTCAAGTCTATAGGGTTGAATTAAATCCAAAGGTTTTAAACTGCCATATAAACCAGACAATATCCTTAAATGGTTTTGTGCATACTCATAATCTGCTTGATTCATGCTAGCGGTATTTATCCCTGAATAAACATCTCCTTTAAAAGCGAACAAGGCTTGTTTAGCATTTTGCTGGGTAAATGGAGTAGAGAAATCATGGTATCTATTAAAATTTAATTCGGATAAATTTTCACTAATCGACATCATGTCTTTTATGTCTTCTTTTGAGAGTTTTTTTAAATTTTCTATCAAGACAACACTGTCATCCAACTGAACTGGAATTGTATGAGTTTGGGTTGGTGCAGCCAGTTCAAAGTCTTGACCTTTAGAGGGTGATAAGGTTATTAGCATATTTCGTTATTATTTAAATTCAATTGAATATTAACCATTAACTAGCGGATAAACAATATTTTGCGTAAAATGAATCTTTTGATTATTAAAAAACTTGATGAATAACGATTATCTAGAATTTGAACAGCCATTAGCTGAACTTGAAGCCAAAATTTCGGAACTACGTAATGTCAGTGATGACAATGCTATAAATATTGATGATGAGATTCACCGTTTACAAGATAAATTAAAAAACAAAACCAAGCAGATTTTTTCAAATCTTAACGATTGGCAAATTGCGCAACTTGCCCGTCACCCAAAAAGACCTTATACAAAAGATTACATCGAACTATTAACTGAAAGCTTTGATGAGTTACATGGCGATCGTGCCTTTGCTGATGATCCTGCTATTATTGGAGGACTCGCTAGTTTTCGCGGTCATTCCGTGATGATAATCGGTCACCAAAAAGGGCGTTCAACAAAAGAAAAAATCAAACGTAATTTTGGTATGCCACGCCCTGAAGGTTATAGAAAAGCTTTACGCTTAATGAAAATGGCAGAACGTTTTAACGTACCTATTTTGACATTTATTGACACACCAGGTGCTCACCCTGGTATAAGCGCCGAAGAACGTGGACAAAATGATGCTATCGCTCGTAACCTTGCAGAAATGTCAGATTTACGCGTACCTATTATTTCCACGGTTATTGGAGAAGGCGGATCTGGTGGTGCATTAGCTATTGGAGTTGGTGATGTCACAATGATGTTAGAATATAGTACGTATTCTGTTATTTCTCCAGAGGGTTGTGCATCAATATTATGGCGCAGTGCTGAGAAAGCCAGTGTAGCGGCTGAAGCGTTGTCAATCACCTCTTCAAAACTAAAAAAATTAAAACTCATTGATAGAATCATTGAAGAACCTTTGGGTTCTGCACATAAAGATATCGAGTTAGTTGTTGAGTCTTTAGGCAATGCTCTTGAACAAGAGCTCAATAAATTAGCTGATGTCAACATGGACAAACTGATTGAACAACGTTATACAAGGTTAATGAGTTATGGTGTCTTTCAGGACTCTTAACGCAGAATCGCTATTAGAGAACATTCCTAAAAATGAAGGTTATCTAATTGCCTACAGCGGTGGAGCTGACTCAACCGCCCTGCTTCATTTACTTTCAAACAAAAAAAACATCCGTGCCATCCACATCAATCACGGAATACAAACACAAGCACAAATATGGCAAGACCACTGCCAAGCTACCTGCAGTCAATTAAACATTCCTTTAACAATTGAACAAGCACATTTACCTGATGATAGTGAGAATTCATGTAGGAAAGCCCGTTATGCATTTTTTGAAAAGCACTTAAAACCTCATGAGGTTTTGTTAACCGCTCATCATCTTGAAGACCAAGCAGAAACCGTCTTATTGAAACTGATGCGTGGCACTGGCATTAAAGGGTTATGTGGTATTGATCAGTTACGAAAATTTGGCAAAGGCTTCATTGCAAGACCGTTATTAAATTTCAAACCTCAAGTTTTACAAGAATATTTAATTGAAAACAATCTTGCTTGGATAACTGATATTTCTAATTTAGATAACCGCTACAAAAGAAATTTTATTCGCAATGAGATCATCCCAAGTCTTGAAGCTAATTTCACAAACGTGACGGAGAATATTTCGCGAAGCGCAACAAATAACAAGCAAACCTTAGCGTTATTAAACCACCTAATAGATTTTAAAGGCAAAAGTTTATCCATTCAAAAACTCAAAGATGTTCCTATTTCATTACAATCGACACTTTTATACCATTGGTTAAGCCAGAAAAACTTACCTACCCCAGATAAGGCGGTATTAATCCAAATTACACAGGATTTTATTCATGCTGACACAGATAAACATCCTCACTACCGGAATAGGTATTATCAATTGTACCGTTGGCAAGGAGCCATTTATTGCATTCAAACCTTTGATTTAATAGACAAAGAAGAAATATATATTTGGAACACAAGCGCACCTTTTAGCTTTCCCAATGGCTGTGGAGAACTAAAATATATTGGTGAGAAAAATATTGAACTAACCGTCAAATTTAATCAAACTGGACAGAAACTACAAACCCACAAACATAAATTCAGAAAATCTACCAAACAACTCTTTCAAGAAAACAATATTCCAAAATGGGAAAGACAAAACACGCCTTTTATCTATCACAATGATAAATTGATTTCATTAGGTTATGAGTGGTCGCTCCAGGCAGAATTGTTAGGCAATTTAATACATAATTCTAGCATCAATATTTTTTAATTTTATATGTATTTAATTATCCAAAATGTGACTTTGGACTCATGTTAATACACTTTAAAAATGTTTTAATTGTTCTTTTACTTATGAAATCTCATGAAACAGCTTTCAAAAGGGACTTATTATGGTTCGCATTACCAAAAATCAGTACATGATGGTCTACTAATAACCGATACAAAGTACACCCATAACCATGTGGATTGGCATCGACATGAGCGGCCCTACTTCACTTATATATTGCAAGGTAAGCTATATGAGAGTAATAAAAAAAATGATTACTATTTAACCCCTGGTGGGTTGTTGTTTCATAATTGGCAAGACTTGCACTACAACACGAAACCTGATGAATTTACCCGTGGTTTTCACATAGAACTCAATGAAGAGTGGTTTACTCAAAATAAGTTACCAATAGATTGTTTTGAAGGCAGTCACTTGGTTGAAAACCCTGTGATTAAATCATTGATAAACTCAATCTTTATGGAATCGAAAATAAATGATCAATACAGTCAGTTAAGTATTGATGCCTTAATGTTAGATACTTTTACGCATTTAACAAATAATTTAAAAAAACAAAAAAAACCATCATGGTTATCCCAATTAAAAGAACTCATGCATGAAGAACGAAAAAATTATTCATTAACCACATTAAGTTCATTTTTAAGTCTTCATCCTGCACATTTATCTCGTGAATTTCATCGATACTTTGGTATGACTTTTGGGCAGTACATTCGTACTATTCGTATTAACAAGGCCTTTATAAAACTAATAAAGAGCCATAAAAACTTAACTGACTTAAGCTATGAGTGTGGTTTTTATGACCAAAGCCATTTTATAAGAGAATTCAAACGAGTATATGAAAGAACTCCAAAGGCATTTGTAAAAATGTTAAATTTATACAATTAATAAGATAATAATATAGCTAAACTGGCAACTTAAAACAACTTGGAAACTTAATGAAAAAATTACTTACAATTATAGTACTGCCTCTTTTACTCAATTCATGCGATAAACAAGACGCAACACCTTTAATCTTAAATCAAGGCAAACACCTGAACAAACTTCATAATAATAATATAGGCAAGATTGCTTATATGAATGATTGGATTGCATTTGATGACTTCAAACAAAAGGATTTTGTTTCTCATGTTTCTTTAAATAGTGAATCAGACTTAAGTATCCGGATGTTCCTAGATAAGACTTTGACCTATTACCTCAGTCAACTAGAACCGCAATTAACAACTCTGGAGTTATGCAATAGCGGAAATTTCCAACTCTCATTTTTTGTCGATGATAAAAAAATATATCAAAACAATATCCCAACAGGAGCAGGATCTTGCGAATATAAAAATTCAGCTATGGTTTATGGTATTCCGTTAATTAACAAAAGAAATCCAGATCATTGGGGGAGATTTTTGTGGTTGAAATTCATGAAAAAAGGCGGCGGACAACAAGCTTTAGTTGGTGATTCTCATCAATTGAAAATTGAAGTGCGTCCATATATTGAACATGATCAACTTAAAGTCGGAGAAATAATTGCTCAAGGTAAAGTAGATTTGATAATGGTACAGAAACAAGTAAAAGAAAAGCACATTGCAATTCAAGCCATTGCTGACACAAATAAATGGAAGATCTCCACTGATGATTATGATAAATCAAAAGTGAGAACTCTCAATGAAAGAATTGCACAAAATTATTTTAAAAACATCACTAGCATTACCGTTATTAAAAATGGAGAACTGTTAATAGAAGAATATTTCAATGGTGCTAATAGAAACAGTTTGCATGATATGCGGTCAGTCAGTAAAACAATGGCATCAACAGTTATGGGCATTGCTATTGATGAAGGGTTTATAAAAGATGAAAACCAAACATTAAACGAATTCTATGATTTAAAGAAATACCAAAATTATAATGATAAAAAAGACAAGGTTACAATAAAAAGTTTATTAACAATGAGTTCTTCATTTAGGGGTGATGACATGAATTCAGACTCAATTGGACATGAAGATAATATGTATCCAACTAAAAACTGGGTAAAATTCGCACTAGACCTGCCTAGTGACAATCAAGAAAAATTGAAGAACCAATGGCAATACTTCACTGCTGGTGCTGTGCTCCTGGGTGATATATTAAATAATTCTGTGCCTAATGGGTTAGAAAAATACGCTGAGAACAAACTGTTAAAACCGTTAAATATAAACCATTATAAATGGCAGTACACACCAACAGGTACTCCCAACATGGCTGGAAGTTTTCAAATGAGTGCTTTGGACAATGCGCGTTGGGGACAACTCTATCTAGATAATGGAAATTATGATGGCAAACAAATTTTGTCGCAATCATGGGTTACAAAAAGCCTGACTAAACACATTGCTCTACCCAATCTTGAGAACGAATATTATAGTTACCTTCTTTGGAACAAAACCTATCACTCCAATGATAAAAGCCATGAAAGCTATTATGCCAGCGGAAATGGTGGTAATAAAATAATGTTATTTAAAGACATCAATGTAGTTATCGTGATAACGGCAACTGCTTACAACCAAGCTTATGCACACTATCAAAGTGATGAAATCATTGAAAAATATTTGCTTCCAGCCCTACTGTGAAATCCATTAGTAGTTTTAAAGTGTAGAGATCGTAAGCTAATGAAATAATATCATCAGAAAAAAGCTTCCTCCTATTTAAATTTACTTAGAAATAATTCATATCAAGTATTTAAATGCTTATTGACAAGCGTCAATGAGCATTTATGACGCAGATACGGTGGGGTTATGAGGTAATATCACTAGAAGTGACTCCCGTTAGCCGGTCTTAATACACAGATTCACGACTGTGGCTGCTCCCTTCCGGGCCTGACCAAGTCCACCGCTAGCTGTTACTAAGTGACCAACGAAAGTCGGAGAGTATTATCTATGAATTGATTTTAATTAACAAGTTTTGTTTTTAATATTTTCTTTAAAAGTGGAATAGTTACCTGCTTTCTTTCAACTAATGTAATTTCGTCTAAATAACCTAAAAGTTTATGGAGAAAACTCAAATTCATTGGGCAGTTTTTTTCCAAAAACCCATTAACTCTTTCATCGATTACAATGCCTTTTTCTTGTGCTAATTTCTTGAAAACTAATAAAACACCTTTTCTATCTAGTGATTTAAGCTCATGTGTTCTTCCTGATTGTATCCGAGAACGTAAATCAGGCAACTTCCAATTTGGGCTTTTATTTGAAATTTGACCGGCTAAAATAATTTTTTTCTTGGCTTGTTTGGTTTCATTTATCCAGAAGAATAAAGCCTCTTCCAATATTGTGTTTTCAGCAATATCTTCTATGTTATCTATACAAATATAATCAAACATTTCTATCAACAATACATTTTTACGTTCCATTAATTCTGCAGATTTGAATATAACAGCCGTCTTATTGTCTATGCTTATACTGTTAATAAATGCCTGAAGTAAATGGCTTTTACCACTACCTGTTTCTCCCCATAAGTAGTAAAGGCTTTCCATAGATTGAGCAAACGAATTTAAACTTTCAAACAGTGTTTGATTTTTACCAATAATAAAATCTTTGAAAGTTTTGATCTTAGTATTTTTAAAGTCTAGTGGAATTTGTCGAGAAGATTCACTCACTTTTTTGTTCTTTTCCTGATTCTTTTCCATGCTCATCTTTTTGCTCACTTTCCGTTTTATTTTTTTCTTGCTTATTGGTCAAGCTAAAGTCATTTTCATCACCATAGACTTTACTCAATATGTAATTCTGGTGAGCAAAACGTAATAACACCATAATGACTGCTGCAATTGGCAAACCCAGAAGCACTCCAACAAACCCGAATAATTGCCCCCCAGCTAATACTGCAAAAATAACCGCAACCGGATGTAACCCTATCTTGTCTCCCACTAACCAAGGGGTAAGCACAAACCCTTCTAACAACTGTCCAACGCCAAATACGATCAGAACATAGACAACAAAAGTTGGATCACCAAATTGTACAATAGCTGTGATCACTCCAACAACCATGCCTGTAATAGCACCTAAGTAAGGAATAAATGAAACAATCCCTGCACCCATGCCTATTAACAATGATAGATCTAACCCTATGATCATTAAGCCTATTGAGTAAATAACGCCTAAAGCCAACATGACAGAAAATTGCCCACGAAGAAATGCACTTAGTACACTGTTAGATTCAGTTACCAATTTATTGATGGTTGGATAGACTGGTCTTGGAATCAACTCACCTACTCTTGCTGTCAAAATATCCCAATCACGCAACAAATAGAATGTGATGACGGGGATAAGAACAATATTCATCATCCAACTGACTAATACCAAGCCACTTTGAGAAAGGGAAGCAATGATATTTTTAGCTATTCCACCAGCTTCATTCCAATGAGATTTTAATAAAACAGAAACTTCTGACATATTGAATATATCTGTTTGAATACCAAATTTTTCTTTAAGCCAGGGTGTAATATGCTCACTCAACCATATGAAATAATTAGGCAAGTTCGTTATAAGCTTACTTATTTGATGTTCTAGAGTTGGGATTAAGAACAGCAATATAATGAAAACCAATAATGTCATCAATAAAAAGACAATGACAACAGAGAGTGTCCTGTTTAATTTCCAGCTTTCTAACTTATCTGCAAATGGATCAAATAAATAAGCCAGTAACGCACTAATCGCAAATGGAGTAAGGATGGGTGAAAGAATGTAAATAAAAAACCCAAGCAGTAAAAAAACCGCCATAAAATACCATCTATTAGAATCTGCAAACATTTATTTCTCCTTTAGGTTGTTTTCTGAGGTTTTAGCATTTTCATTTACTGCTTTCTTCCCCCAATAATATACATAATGTAAACCACTAACAACAGTGAAAAAAGTCACTAAATAAATCAAGACATCAATAAACAATGTATTAAATTGATATATCGAATGATGAGATAAAATAATAACAATCAATAAAATCTGTATTGATGTGTTAAATTTACTTAATAAGCTCGGGCTTTCTTTATCGACTTTTAAAATGGCATAATGATAAAAAACACCCCCTGTTATGATTGATATGTCTCGCATAAGCACAACAATGAGCAACCAATTAGGAATTAATCCTTGAACGGCAAATGATAAATAACAACACAGCATCATAAATTTATCAGCAATAGGATCCAATATACGCCCCAACCTCCCTTCCCAATTAAATCTTCGTGCTAAGTAACCATCCAACAAATCAGAAAAACCCGCTGCGACTGCAACATATAAGGCATATTCATATTGCTTTTCCAACATAAACCACACTAATGGAATCATCGCAAAGATTCGAGTGATGGTAATTAAGTTGGGTAGATAACTCAGCCAATTCATTGTTACACTATTGCTCAGGCTTAATTATTGAAAAAATTAGTTGATTGATTGGGCTGTTATTATTATAGTTTAGAACATTCTCATTGGAGATTATTTTCAGCAATGCTGCTGTTGTTACTGACAAATTCACATTAAGCTCAAGTTTCCCAGAAGATGCCGCCACAATTTCAAATGACTCAATAACAGACAGTTTATTGAAATATTTTCTCACTTGATAGACTTGATCATAGTTATCTAACTTATCGACAACCAATCGAACCATATGTTTTTCCAAATCACTTCTATCAATTTTAAATATATTTGAATACTTTTCAACTACATCATGTATCACAGAATAATATAACTCACCTTCTTCTGTTGGAGAATTATTGATCATCTGTTCTTGAAAATGTTTTATCGACATATCATTTTGGTTCATGACGAAACCAGAGCGAATTTTTATATCGCCTTCGGTTCTTTTAATGTAAACCAATAAGGCATAATTCATATCATACCTATTCCTTGTTTGTTCATAAGCTTGGAATGAAAGATTTTTTATCGATTCAGGAGTGACTACAAGCATATCTTGCTCATCCATAGAAGGTGTTATTAAAGCCACACCTAACGCTTGAGCCCAATGTTTGATCCAGTACATTGAAATTTCATCATTAAAGCCATAAGTTAATTTAGGTGACAAAGAAGCTCTAGCCTCATCTCTTGCATCCTGATTAGAAAAATCGCTAACTTCTGATTCAACTTCTTCTTTAACTAACCACAATAATACATTTTCTCTATTATGTGGTAATAACGAAAACCCTGCTTCATTAATTAGATCCTGTACAAAGCTTTCATCAGCAACAACATGAAACCAAAATTTTGGAGAACCATTTTCTGCAAGGTATTTTGCTTCAACCTTTTCGAAATAAGAACGTTTTATTCCTTGAGAAATATTTGTACCAATAAAAACGGGGTTTCTAAGAACATCAACAATATTTTCCCCACTATTATTTGCTATGATTTGGGCAAAAGCTTGTTTGATTTTTAAAGGATCATTAGCTACGGTATCAGAAACTAAAATTGATGTTTTATTAACATCAAAAGTTGCTGCCATTGAAATGCATGCGACTAACAAGCCCAAAATCAATACTATTTTTTTACTGTACAAGCTTAAAACTCCATTAATACTCAATCTTGACTATTATCGCTAATAATAGACAATAAATAAAGTCATAGAGTTATCTAACGGCATGTTTACTATATGCAGACTTATTTTAGGATATATGTAGATTGATTTATCACTCTGCAGTGACATGTAACTTTTTACCTAATAAAGACTCCATTGGCATTGGCCACCAGCCCATATCCTCAACCATCGCCAATGCGTCATCAATCGATTTACCTTTATATTTAACTAAATAAGCCGCCCATAATTGTGAAGCACGATGACCTGAACGACAATGCAAGAGAATCTTGCCTTGTGCTGAATCTAGTGATTGTGCAAATTCTTCTAGCTTAGCTGGAGAATAATTAAACTCTTTGCCACCGATAGGTAGTAAATGGTAGTTAATATCCGCCTTTTTCAACAAATAATCTTCATAAAAATTCAGTTCTTTCATCTCATCAGGCGTACGCATATTAATTACTTTAGTGAATCCTGCAGCTTTAATAGTCTCAAAGTCAATGTATTCTGGTTGAGGGCCTATATAGAGATTTTCATGCTGAAACAAGTGTTCTGTATAAGCCGGTCGTTTAACTTCTTTCAATTGGGGTTTTGCTTGTTGTGCTTGAACATTGACAACAAATAAAGTCAGAAGAATAAAAAATAATTTTTTCATAATGATTGCCTATTAAAAAATAAGTGATGCCATTTTGCGCCTTAGTTGCGAGACAAGTTTAACATCGTCAATTAAATTAAATGCTAAAATTAAACATTGTTTGATTTGGTCTTTTCTATCTCCATTAGATCTTGACAACAACGATAACAATTGCTCAGCCCCTTGGACTGGATCCACCGAAACAGCCGTTTCAATAGCTGAATGCAACTCAGAATCGTCACTTTTTTTACCTAGACGAATCAAGTCTAATGTGAATTTAATTATTATTGCTTGAGGTTTTTCTTTATGCTCATCGCTTAACATTTCAAATGTTTCGATGGCTTTATCAATATCACCTTTTTGAGAATAAATCTTCATTAACAGCAACTTACCTTCAAAAGAAGTATCGGCCTGCAAGTAGGGAATCGCCTCAGAAACTTGATCTTGTTGGATGAGTTCTAAAGCCTTATACATATCATCCGATGCTTTTTTCTCAGTTGATTTTTGTACAGGCTTTAAATGCGGCTCAATCAATTTACGAACTTCAGATTCTGGTTGAACCCCCATAAATTGCTCTACAATTTCACCATTTTTCATCAGCAATACTGTCGGTAATGAACGCACACCATAACTCATTGCTAGCTCTTGTTCAGCATCAGTATCAATAGTGGCCAAATGTACAGCGCCTTCTAGTGAATCAACTAATTGGTGTAAAACTGGCATCAATTGCTTACAGGGAGCGCACCAATCAGCCCAAAAATCAATTAATACGGGAACAGTTTGTGATTTAAAAACAACATCTTCTTCAAATTCAGCCGCACTTACTGCTTTTATAAATTCAGACATTGTTATGCTTCAGGTTTATAATAAGGGTTTTCACCAGTCGAATGATCAGTTCCATCCATCAAGCCTTTAAGCTCAGGAAATTCATTTAATAATTTAGTTTCCATACCCATAGACAATGTTTGTCCAGCCATTCCACAACCATTACAACCACCGCCAAATTCAATAAAAGCATAACCATCTTCAATTGTTGTTAACTTAGCATTACCACCATGCATGGCTAGTGAGGGGTTTAATTCTGAATCAATGAAATACTGAACTCTATCGTTCAATGACGCATCAGCATCAGGTTTTTTACCTTTAAGTTTAGGGGCTTTAATATTTAGTTGCCCTCCAGTATCTGTCATATCGTAATCAATACTGGCATCGTCTAAATATTTTTCATCATTCTTACTGACAAATAAACTATATCCAACTTGTTCAAATTCATAAGCATCGCTTGGCGCTTCATCGCGCTCACAAAAATTCAAGAAACAATCGGCAACTGGCGTACCAGGGTTTTTCACCATAACTTGTAAATGTAAATCATCAACATCGTGCTTATTGATAACATCTGCTAAAAACTCTTGTGCTTCTGGACTGACTTTTATGTTCATTTGTTTCTCAGTTTATTTAATTTTTTCGTATAAAAAAGGTAAGGATATATCTAAACGATAATCGATATTCGAATGTGTGCCATTGAACTCTTCATATGTGTGTTTAATTTTATACTTTTCAAGTTGATTACTCAATCTTCGCATACCATAATGAATCATAAACTGATCACGAAATCCACAGTCCATAAAAAGGCCATTGAGTTGCTGTAAGGCTTTGATGTTGTGTTTAACCAGATTAACAGGGTCATTATCCAACCAATTTTGCCATCTTTCTGGCTTTATTTCGCAAGTATTCAAATCAAACGGCAATTCGATTTCATCTTGTGGATCATAGGTTGCTGCCATGCATATCATCATTAACGTCAATATATCGGTTCCATGGGTCTTTTTGGCTTTCCAAAAACGTTTGATAAAATGATTGATGTCGCCTTTGTAATTTGCCAACACATTGGCAACGGTAGGAAAATCTCGACGATATAAAACATCAAATCCAGCATCGCCAGATTGATTGGCTATGGCTCCCCAAAATCCCGGAAAATCCATGGCAAATCGCATGGCTGCAAAGCCACCTGAAGATTTACCTAAAACAGCTCGGTGTTGCATGCCTTTTTTAACACTAAAGTTTTCTTCAACTACTGGCACTACTTCTTCAACAATAAAAGACGCATAGTTTCCAATAGCTGGAGAATCAATGTATTGATTACCACCTAAGCAAGTAAAACAATCTGGCATAACCACAATTGTTGATCCCATTTTTTCTTCAGCAATCAATCTATCCAACCTTTCTGTAATGTTTTCACCAAAAGCTTTCCAGCCAATTACACCTGTACCGCTGTTGGTATAAGCTGCCAAATAATACATCACTGGCAAATCAACAGCTGCTTCATCATAATTAGCTGGCAAATAAACATAAATGGTACGAACATGAGGATCTTTTAACGGATTATCTTTGAGAATTTCAGACTCAATTTCGAATTGAACCAAACTCCCCTTTGGGAAGGTTTCTTTGTGGTTGTAGATTGACATTTATAGATTGAGTTGTTTTTAACAAGTTAGTATTTTAATTCTAATTGCTGATATTTTCTACCGAATTACTATTATAGAAGGTCTTAAACAATTAAATTAAGAATGAATTAAATAAAGCAGTGTATAATTTATCCACATTTTAACAACTATATTTATATGAAATACATACCTATACTCTTGTGCCTTTTATTCATTTTCGTGTTTTCTAATGGGCAAACACAGACACTTGAAGTAACAAAAAATTTAACCATTAAACAAGTCGAACAACTATCAAAAGACAGCAACATCAAAAAAGGGGTCAAAGCATTTTCAAAAAAGAAATACCGAAAGGCTGAAAAATATTTTTTAAAAGTTACCGACAAAAACCCTCTAGGAGCATACTACTTAGGAGATTTGTATGACGACAGAAAATTTGATGGGTTTTCTGAAGAAACCTCTATTAAATGGTTCTTAAAAGCCTCACAAGAGGGCCTAACTTTTGCTCAATATGATTTAGGATTAAAGTATCTTTATAGTAGTATCAGGAATGCTAGACAAGCCATCTATTGGCTAGAAATATCGGCTAACAATGGTTATACAGAGTCACAATCGATGTTAGGTGAGATTTATGAAAATGGTAAATATGCCAAACAATCTTATGAAAAAGCGGTCTTTTGGTTTACAAAAGCTCAAAATAATAACAATTTTGCAAGGGTAAGGCTCAAATATATTTATGAAAATGGATTAGCCGATCGGCCTGATAAAAAGTCAGACTCTTTTTGGGGGACAACAGCTGCAAACAAAAAATATGCCAATCACTCAAACCAAGAACTGTATGAATTAGCAAAACAAGCCATTAAAGAAAAAGACTTTGGTAAAATGAACTTCTTATTTCATTTATCTGCTTCTAAAGGCAATACAAATGCACAAATATACATTGGCTATTTGTTTGAAACAGGTGTAAATGCGGAGATTTCATATGAAAAGGCAGCGCAATGGTATTTAAAGGCTGCAAAAAATGGAAACCCAATTGCACAAGATTATCTGGGAAAGCTCTATCAATTAGGAAAAGGTGTCCAACAATCAAACCAACAAGCAGCAGATTGGTATCTTAAAGCAGCCAAAGAAAATGTCATGCATTCAATGTTAGCTTTAGCAGATTTGTACGAGACAGGTGATGGCATAAAAAAAGATACATGTCAGGCAATTTCATTATACAAAACAGCAGCAAAAGATGGTAATCCACATGCTCAATATAGGCTTGGTCATTTCTACGAACATGGTATTTGTATGGGCAATAGTCCAAGATGGCTAGCCAAGTCCTGGTATTTAAAATCTTCTGATCAAGGCAACAAAAATGGTCAAACAAATTACCAAAGATTATATGATGAGGAAGCAAAAATCTTTAATCAAGGAAAACTACTATTGAGCAATGGTAATATCACAACAGCTATATCAAACATCACAAAAGCTGCAGATTTAGGTCATTTGGATGCGCAAATATATTTGGCTGACATCTATTACAAAGGAAAAATTGTTCCTCAAAATTATTATAAAGCATCAGTTTTATACGACAAAGCGGCAAAACTTGGCCATGCCAATTCACAATACATGATGGGATACATGCATCAATATGGACAGTTTGTAACAAAATCAAAATTCACCGCTAATATTTATTATGAAAAAGCCATTCAGCAAGACCATCAATTGGCAGTTACTCAATACAACAAACTCAATGCAGTAGCCTACAAAAAGAAATCGGGAAGTTGGAAAGATGCCCATAGACAAGCAAACCACGCAAGAATAGTTTCTAACAATTGCAAAAAATACGCACACTTTACTCCGAGTGGAAGATATGGTTATAACGAAAGCTTGGGAGTAGGTTCAGGAGACTTTATAGATTGTCCGTCAAATTAACGGTGATAAGATTAGGTTTTTTTGCAAAAATTTATAACTTCTCTAAAACATTTTGTAATTTATTAGGCAACTCAGCATTAACGATGATGTCTTCTTCACCATCTTTAAATTGAATACTGGCAGCATGTAAAAACAAGCGTTTTAATCCCAAGTCTCTGAGTTTTTTATTAAACTTGCCGTTACCATATCTTTGATCACCAGCAATTGGACAATTACTGGCACTTGTATGCACTCTGATTTGATGAGTGCGACCAGAAAATAATTGACATTGTAATAATGTAGCTGGGATTTTTCCTTGATAAAATTCAGATATAGTAAATTTTGTTTTTGCCCATTTGCCTGTTTCGCAGACTTCCACTGTGCGTTCACCATTTTGTCGTGCTGAGGTATCTAATGCCAATTCAACGATAAAATCATTTTTAATAACACCTTGCACTAATGCAGAATATTTTTTTATCAGCGTATCTTCTTTAGATTGTGCATTAAAATCATTTAAGGAATCACGATTTTTAGTTAAAACCACACAGCCCGAAGTCTCTTTATCTAAACGGTGAGCCAACTGTATATCAACATCAACAAATATTTTTTTACAAATTTCAATTAATCCAACTCTAACACCAGTGCCCGAATGGACTGCTACACCACTGGGTTTATTAATCACAACAAAGTTTTTATTTTCAAAAACGATAGATTCGCGGATTTGGTTTAACAAATTATCACTAATAAACAATTCACCTTTTTCATCAGGTATCATAAACGGAGGAATTCTGACAACATCATCTGTTAATACACGATAAATAGGTTTAGTCCTTTTCCCATTTACCCTAATTTGACCTTTCCTTAACAACTTGTAAATATTTGATTTGCTTGCTTCTTTTAATTTTTTTAGTAAAAAATTATCTATCCTCTGCCCATCACTATCAGAATTAACAATAAAAATATTTTTAGCAGGTTGGGCTTCCGAATTTTGATCTTGGTTATTTTGCATAAAAGCAACAATTACCCTATATTAAGTAAACCAGAAATGTTATCATTCCGCGTTCTATTTAGACAGAATTAAATAGAAAATGACATAAAGAATTTTACAAAGGGTTTAATAGAATAAACCCTAATTAGCATGATGTGATATAGACTTAATTTTGAGCATGACAAAACTCTAATAATTAATGTGAAGATTAGTAAGGCAGGATGCCAACAGCCCAAAGACACTGGCTGAGTTTATTATAAAATATAGACTGGTGCACAATGAACTAAACAGACCATTTTTGGGGGTTAAGCATAATATACATCAGCATTTTAATAATAAATGCAAATACATAATATAGTTATTAAACAAAAGCAAAGGAAAGCTTTTAAATTGGAAGTCAGTACAAAATTATCAAAGTGCTGAAAATAAAATGGCAAAGACAAGAATTGTTGAATACAGACAATTCACAATATTTACTCGGATTGAATTAATCCAGTGCCATTTGCAACCAATTATCAACCTGTACATTGAACCGTACAACTCTATATTATTGTAATTTTTGCATTAAAAACAGGAACTTACAATGAAAAGAATGTTAATCAACGCAACACACTCGGAAGAAATACGTGTTGCTCTTGCCGATGGGCAAAAACTTTACAACCTAGATATCGACATCCCAGGACAAGAACGCAAAAAAGGCAACATCTACAAAGGAAAAATAACACGCGTAGAACCTAGCTTAGAAGCCGCTTTTGTAGAATATGGTTCTAATCGACACGGTTTCTTACCTTACAAGGAAATCAGCAGAAACTATTACACAGACGCTGCTAACAAAATGAAAGAAAGACCTCCTATTTCTGTTGCCGTAAAAGAAGGCACAGAAGTGATCATCCAGGTCAACAAAGAAGAACGCGGCAATAAAGGCGCAGCTATCAGCACTTACATTAGTCTTGCAGGTAGATACTTAGTGTACATGCCTGAAAACCCAAAGGCGGGTGGAATCTCTCGCCGCATAGAAGGTAAAGCCCGTCAAGACCTAAAAGCCGTATTAAAAAGTGTCAACCAGCCTAAAAATGCTGGTGTCATCGTTAGAACTGCTGGAATTGGCCGTTCTGCGGAGGAATTAGAATGGGACATCAACTACCTTGATCAAGTTTGGACTGCTATCAAAACTGTTTCAGCTACTCGCAAAGCGCCTTTCTTTATTTATCAAGAAAGTGATATCTTTATCCGGGCATTAAGAGATTACTTGCGTCCAGATGTCGGTGAAATTCTAATAGATAACAAAGAAATTTATGAAAAAGCCAGAGATTTTATGCAGCAAGTTATGCCACATAATCTTAAAAAGCTCTCTTATTACAACGATTCAACACCATTATTTTCTCGTTATCAAATTGAAGGACAAATCCAATCAGCTTTCTCAAGAGAAGTTCGATTACCTTCTGGTGGTTCAATAGTTATTGACCACACTGAGGCCATGATATCAATTGATGTTAACTCTGCACGCGCTACAAAAGGGGCAGACATCGAAGAAACGGCAACAAACACAAATCTAGAAGCCGCTGATGAAGTTGCTAGACAATTGCGTATTCGTGATATTGGTGGGTTGGTTGTTATTGATTTCATTGATATGCGTAATCACAAAAACCAGCGCTCGGTTGAGCAACAACTTGATGAAGCTGTCAGCAATGATAGAGCTAGAATTCAAACAAGTAAAATTTCACGTTTTGGTTTATTGGAGATGTCTCGTCAAAGATTGCGTTCTTCGATAAATGATGTCAGCCAACTCCCTTGTCCAAGGTGTTCAGGCCATGGTTTCATTCGAAATATTGAATCATTATCCGTTTCTATTTTACGTATTATTGAAGAGGAAGTACAAAAGCCAGGCACAGGCAAAGTTGTTGCACAAGTACCAACTAAAGTTGCTAACTTCCTTACCAATGAAAAACGTCAAGAGATGGCAGATTTAGAGTCAAGGCACAAAATACCCATGCTTATAGTAGCCAATGAATTCTTCCAAACACCTCAATTTGACATAGAGCGCTTGAAGAAATCAGAAGCCAACAGTATAGATATCAATAATATCGTTCTCAAAAAACCAGAAAACGAAGAAGAAGCTGAAAATAATTCAAGCCAAGCTGCACACCAACAAAGGCAAGTTCCCGCTGTTGATGTACTTGTACCTCAGTCACAAGCGCCAATAAGAAAGAAAGAAGGTGGGATTTTTGATTGGTTAAAGAGCCTATTTACTTCAAATAGTCAACCGGCTAAGAAGAAAACGCAGACTAAAAGAAAGGCACAACCCAACCGTAAAAATAATACGAACAAAAAGCCACAACATAATAATCAAAACAAGAAATCACAACACAGCCACAATAGGAATAAGCCGCAAACAAATAAACAGCCAAGCAGAAAACCACAGCACAATAATCAAAACAAGAAGTCACAAACTAATAAACAGCAACCGCAGAATAAAAAGCCGCAACATAACAACCAACAGGCTAAAAATCCTCAACAGCAAAATAATAAGCAGGCTCCAAAAAATCAACCGCCTAAAAAACAAAACCTAGCACAAAATGTTGCGAAGAATACTCAAAAAAATACAAGTATTGCTGTTGAAGAAACTGTGACGAAAGAGCAAATTTTGCAACGTCCATTAGGAAGCGTAGCATCTTATGCAGCTAATAAAAATAAGCAAGCTCAACAAAACGAAGTTCCAAAAGCTCAATCAAAAATTGAATCAAAACCAGTGAAAATTGTTGATGGCAATCAAGCAGCTAAAAAACCACAACAACCAAAAACCGAAGTTGTAGAAAACACCAATGTAGTCAAAGATAATAAAAAAGATGTCGTTGAGACAGCTACAAAAGAAATCATAAGTAAAAATACAACAAAAGACGAACAAACTAAGCCTGCAAAAACAGAAACAAAGATCGAAGCAAAAGTCAATGTTAAAGAAGTCACAAAACCAAGCACTGATAAAAAAGTAGCTAAAAAACCAACAGCTAAAGCCAAAACACCGGCTAAAAAAACGGCTCCAAAGAAAGCAGTAACACCAAAAGCAAAACCTGCTTCAACTTCTGACAAAAACACAAAAGAAGTCGACAAGCAAGATAAACCAGTGGCGAAAAGAAAATCTGCGACCAAGACTAATGCTAGTACTGAAAAAGTAACTGAATCTACAACAAAGGTTGAAGCGAAAGCTGCCACTCCAGCTAAAGCTAGCAAATCCAAAGCTCCCGCAAAAGCAACACCTAAGTCTAAAGCAACTCCTAAATCGAAGGTAGAACCAAAGAAAGCGGCAACTAAAACATCTGAAAAAAACACAGAGAAAGCACCTGTAAAACAAGCAGTTAAAAAAACAACGAAAAAGAAAACCACTACTAAAAAAGCAGAAACCTCTAAGGTTGAACCTAAAAAGGTAGCTGCAAAACCAGTTGCAGTAGCCAAACCTAAGCCCAAGAAAAAAATGCCAGATCCTACTAGTGGTATTAATTTCGATATTTAAGTTACTTTTACAACTAAAAACAATAAAGCCGTTCAATTGAACGGCTTTATTGTTTGAATTGATTGTCCCGTCCTGAAATATTAACCCTGCGGCATAATATCGTAATTCAGGACTTCAAGAAATTCTCATATCAAAGAATATTATTGTAGGGTTAGTTAATCTATCTCAAAATAATATGATGCTGAGATGGGGATTTATTTAAGTCCCAACTTGTTGATTTTATTATGAATGGTCTAAGTCTATTCGCCCTTGGACTGCGTTATTAGCATTTGCTTTAGAATGACTAGGACTTTATACTAAAGCCTTGCCAAGAACAAATAGGCTTAGACTGAATTTACGGTATTATGCCGCAGGGTTAATAAGAGGGTGTATTAAACTTTTTTAAAAAATATTATTACTTAACCTGACTTTGACCTAAATAATCATAAAGCTAGATAAGATTCGCCTGTTGCATAATCAATATTACCCCAAAACAAAACCACCTGAATCAGTATAATAAGTGCAACTCCTTTTGGAGTAACTTTCACAAGGTTTTAGTCTTGAATTACAACCAATACAAATAGCCATTGATATTTTTGAAATATTTAGATACTCAGATCAATTAATTACCTTTTGCAAGCAATCGTTGAAAATGAATTCTACGCTCTTTTTTCATTAAATATATCACTTCTCAATTTTTTGATTTTTCTTAAAATATCAAAATATTCAGTTGAGTTATTGTCATTTGAAAAATTTATAGAAACAAGCTTTCTTTGTAATGCTTTAATTTGAGTGTTAATATCGACATTAACAACTGAGTTTCTTTCTCTGATTCTTCTAGTCAATGAATGTGTATATGCCATGCCCCTTGTCCGATTATTAGTATAGACACATGATAATAATTTCATTACTAACTATCTATAGCCACTTTCCTAATGACATGTAGGAAATTTCATACATTGAATCAATTAAAAAAATCTAAAAGATCTCTGTTTTCTAATATTTCTGAACTATAACAATATTATTGAGTCAGAAAGTATATCTAACTTCAGAAATAAACCTGATTTATAGATACCAAAAATAACTAAAAGAGGAAATAAGCTATGAGAAACATTAATACTTTAACCATTGCAGCGTCATTAGTTTTAACCACCGCATCATTTGCAGGCACTGTAAAACTAGAATCACCTAATTTGGATAACATTTGTAAAGTACAAGTAACAACAGGCAATAATCCACCAAACAAATCTCTCAACACATACTCAAATGTAAACAAAGGATTTACAGTAAGTGGAGAAGATAGACTTTGTTACCGCAGATCCTCAAAACCCCAAGAGTGCAATTCTAGATATACTGAATGGACATGTAAATCAAATACATCTTCAGGTACATCTGTTTTAAAACTTGGCTAAAAAATCAATCTCATATTAGAATTAATTAGAACCCACAAAAAAGCAGTCATAAAGACTGCTTTGTTGT
>Ga0209345_10002227_pt1 | contig 21657 bp, 13 predicted proteins | sample Cruoilmetagenom7_FD_187294 | JGI IMG/M metagenome (GOLD analysis project Ga0209345, IMG submission 187294) | Oil polluted marine microbial communities from Coal Oil Point, Santa Barbara, California, USA - Sample 7 (SPAdes) (version 2) | ecosystem: Environmental > Aquatic > Marine > Oil seeps ... | reverse complement strand
GGCCTCGTAGCCCTCAAACTGGGAAATGATGCCGTCACCGTGAAACGGCACAAACAGATTGCGGCTCACGTGGTCCCAATGCTGTAGCTCGGGCTGGGTGATGCCGAGTGAGCTACAAAGCCTTTGGCGATGGCTTTCGGACATCAGATCGAGGACGTCGAGCGCTCTGGCTATGCACCAAGCAACCAGAATATTGGTGTAGGCATTGTTCGCGATCCCGAATGCCCCTTCAGAAGTTATGCCTGCTTTGCTCGTATGGAATTCATCCGGGCCTATCACTCCGCGAATCACATATCGCGCGCGCGCTGCATCGTACTCCGCAAGACTGACCCAGAAGCGAACAATTTCCAGCATCAGTTCCGCGCCATGGGTCACAAGAAATTCAAAGTCCTCAGTAACCTGAAAATACTGCCAGATATTGTAGATGATCGCGGCGTTAACGTGCCGCTGCCGATGGGTGATGTCGGGCAGCCAGTGCTGAGATAACGGATTGAGATGCAGATTCTGGGTTTCCTCCCGACCGCTGCTACCGCTCTGCCACGGGAACATGGCGCCGGCATAACCGACACGCCGCGCAGCCAATCGCGCCTCCGGCAACCGCCGGTAGCGATAGAGCAACAAAGAGCGTGTAATCATTGGCATGCGCAGATTGATGAATGGAAAGATAAAAAGCTCGTCCCAAAAAATATGCCCACGGTAAGCCTCGCCATGCCAACCGCGCGCCGGGACGCCTACATCAAGGTCGATGCTGTGCGGCGAGGCCGTTTGAAGCAGGTGGAAAATATGAAGGCGAAGCTTCATCTCCGAGTCGTGATTAGCGGATGTATCGATACCGATGTCGAATACGCCCCATAGATTATCCCAAGCCCGCTGGTGCGCCTCGGCCATCCGATTAAAGTCCCCAGCGTGCGCGAGCTCCTTGATTGCCGCAAGGGCTGGCTCAGAAATGGCGGAATCGCGGGACGTGTAGAGTGCAACGGTTTTTTCAAGCATTATCTCCTCGCCGGCCTTCGCCTCGATCGCAAGCAGTTCTGCTATCTCATTGCCTGATCGTTCAAGGTGCCGCTCGATGCCGTCCTGCGGATGCTCCCCCCCGACACGGGTCCGAGCCGCCAGTACGACTTCGCGGCGCGATTGCACAAAGCGCGCACGCAACATGATAGTCTCGGCGTCGACCTCGTGCATCTCTACGGTATCATGGTGCTTGCCGGCAATCGTGCTGTAGCGCTCGACACCGCAATTGGTGATCGACCCATCCAGCGCTGATCGAATTGTCAGCCGACCCGACCAGTTCTCAGGGGTGATCTGCACGTGCAGGGCGGCCAGATGCGGACAAGCCATCGAAACTAGCCGTCGTTCGCGCCAGCTGACGATCCTCCCATCCTTGTCGCGCAGCCGCGACCGTAGATGCAGTACGCCTTCTTTTAGATTGAGTTCCTGCACGTGCTCAAGGAACTCCAACTCGCTGGCACGCAGCCAGGGTCCATCATCAAGGCGGATGACGAGTGGCAGCCAATTGGGAATGTTGACGAGATCCTCGTTCTCGATCCTCCGGTCACAGACAACGCTTTCAAGTCGATTGTAGCCGCCGGCCAAGTAGGTGCCTGGGTAATGGATGCCGTCGGCCTCTGCGAACGTCAGGGCGCCGCGTGTGGCGAAGTAACCATTCCCGATCGTACACAGCGTCTCACGCAAACCCTGCTGCGCGGGATCAAAACCGTCATACGCTAGTATCCATCTATTCATATTCACCGCCCGCGAGCAGATCGATCAGGCGGCGAAGAAAATCTCGAACCTCGACCGTATCTGCCAACTGAAAATGAGCATATGTCCGCTCAGGCTCTGAAACAAAAATTCCGATCCCACGCTTGGCCAGCACGCGAAACGCATCCTTGTCGGTGATATCATCGCCGATATATATCGGCGTGACGCCGGCTGTATCCAGGTTCAGTTTTTCGAGCAGCCAGAGTAGCGCCCTGCCCTTGTCCCATAGGATATCGGGGCGCAGTTCAAATACTTTCTTCCCGCCCATCTTCTTTAGGCCTTGGTGACTTGCGAGCACTTGATCGACTGCGCTTTCGATATCAGGGACTAGCGCCGGGTCGGTTAGCCGATAGTGGACCGAGATCGAGAACGTCTTATCTTCAATGATGACGCCGTTAATATGGCCGATCAGATCCTTGAGGGCATGCGCGGCGTCGTGCACCAGGGGGATGTAATCGGTGCCGACTTGGTGCCGGATTTCGCGCCCGTCCGGCGCGGCAATCTCGAAGCCGTGATTTCCCGCATAGACAATGCGATCGACACCGACACGCTCTGCGACATCCGCGAGAGCGCGGCCGCTGATTACTATCACCGGGCAGAGTTCCGAAAGTCGGCTGATGGTGGAACGCATACTTTCGTCGAGTAGCGCGAGTTCCGGACGCGCAACGATCGGCGTTAACGTACCATCGTAGTCGAGGAAAACCGCGACACGGTTTTTGCCGATCCTGTTCGCCAGTTCGCCAAACTGGTCGAGTGCCGAAGGCGGCACATCAAGAGGCATACCGGTATCGCCATCATGGTTCGGCGCGAGGCGCATCAGGTCGTCCACGACGTGGTCAGCCCCGTTAGCGAGAAGCAGTGCCTCCGTGCCGGCCCGGTCCACGCCGACGACTAGGCCAAATCCTCCGGCTCGTCCTGCTGCCATACCAGCGATCGAATCCTCAATCACAATGGCCCGGCCGGGCGTAACCTTCAATTGTCTCGCCGCCTCAAGGAACGTGTCAGGTGCCGGCTTGCCTCGCAGGTTCAGCTCTTGCGCTGAAACACCATCGATTTGCACCTCGAAGTCGGCGGATAGGCCGGCTGCCTCAAGCACGGCATTACAGTTGCGGCTTGAAGATATGATGGCAGTGCGGCATCCCAGGTCACGCAGTCTCTCAAGCAGAGCCGTTGCATCCGGGTAGGTGCGGACGCCTTGTTGCCGCAGGAGCTTCAGGAACGCCGCGTTCTTGCGCTTGGCAAGGCCATTGATTGTCATTGCCTCCGGTGGATCATCCGCTGTTCCCTCCGGCAGGTCGTGCCCGCGCGACTGGAGGAACGACCTGATGCCCTCCAGGCGCGGTTTACCGTCAACATAGCGCGCGTAATCGTGCCTTATATCAAAGGGCACAAAACGCCCCCCGGACTTCCGGGCGTACGTCTTGATGAGGGGATCGAATAATTCTCGCCAGGCTTCGGCATGGAGTTGCGCCGATTGTGTTATCACTCCATCGAGATCGAAAAGAGCGGCATCGTACTGGTGCCAATCGATGATAGCCGGCTTGCTTGGCATGTTGTCGACTAAACTCGCGCATCCAATCTTCTCTCGCCGGTGCTCCTGCACTTGCATCATTCTCCATTATGCCGAGAGGTAGCCCATGCTACTGCTCTGCTTTGAGATCCAGATACACCGCCGACGCTTCTCGCCAACACCCCTGCCTAGGCGGCGGCAACGCCTAGCCGGTTCGATGTCGAGAGCATCAGGCCGGCGATAAAATCGCTGCACCATGCTTCTATTTCCTGAGCCTCCAGAACATCCATAATCGACGACCAACGAGCCTGCCGTTCCGGCAAAGGTATCTTGAGAGCGCGCTGGAGAGTCACCGCTATACTTGTCACATCGTACGGATTCACATAGAGCGCACCGGCAAATCTGTCGCTGCCGCCGACGAGGCTGGAGGCAATGAGGACACCGGGATCGGCTGGGCTTTGTGCGGCGACGAAATCCTTGGCCACTAGATTGACCCCTTCGCTCATTGGAGTGATTAAACCGACCCGTGAGGAACGATATAGTGCCGTCAGCCGGACAGGGGACAGTAACTTGTGGAAATACTGGACCGGTGTCCAGTCCAACGTGGCAAACCGGCCATTGATCCGCGTGAACTCTTGCTCTACGGCGGCACGAACATCATCATCCTCTTCGAGCCATTGCCTGCGGGGGGGCGTGGCCTGGATCATCGAGATCAGGCCACACATATGTGGGGCCTGATCAAGCAGCGTTTCGAAACTTTTCAGCCGTTCTAATATGCCCTGGGAATGGTCCAGAGTGGCGAATGAGCCTATCAGCTCGCGCCCATCACTACATTTGCGCAAGTAGCTCACGCTGCGATGAACCTTTGGCGACGCCGCGTTTCTAGCACTCTCTCGTGTATTTCCCGGGATTTCGCAGACGTATGTCTCGACTTTGCCAAATGGTCCGCGCAGGCTGTCATGGCTGCTGTTATCGCGCTGACGCACCCCGAGAAACTGCTCTGCGGCTTCATGGAATCTGGCCCGACAAGCCTCTGTCTGGAAACCCAGAAGGTCATAGCAACACAACCCCTGTATGAATTCCTTGTGGCTTGGCAAGGGTGTCAACCGATCCGGTGAGGGAAACGGCGCGTGCAATAGAAAACCGATCGTCCCTGCAAATCCTTCATCACGCAGCGAGGACGCCATCGGGCTGTGAAGATAATCATGCACCCAGACCAGATCATCTTCACGCAAGCGCGGGCGCATTGCACGAGCGAGGCGCCGATTGGCCGCCAAGTATAGATCAAACGCATCTGCGTTGAACTGCATAAGGTCCGGCCGGCCGTGGAAGATGGGCCAAAGCATCCGCTTGTTCACTTGGTCTCGGATCACCGCTATTTCGGCTGCCGAAAGATCAAGCCAGCTTACTGCCCCTCCATGAGACAGTCCGGACGATAAGGTATTTTGCGTGCATTCGACTGGAACTGAGGACCAACCGACCCATCGTGCGTTCGACGTAGAACGGATCGTATCAATAAGCTGAGCGGTGCGATCACACTCAAGTTCCTGGTCATCAACCGCAACGGGGCTTGAAACTAGAACAACGCGAGACTTTGACATCGGACACTCGTTTCGAGCATTTCCGCAATCGTCATGCGTAAAATGCGATAAATCAAATCAAACTGCCTGCTGGCAAATTTGATTGCGGACAATATCCCCCCGAAACTCTGATGATCCAATACCAAGCTGTCCGGAACTACCTATTGATATTGATCAAAAGGAAGAAAAGACTTATCCGAAGCGCATAGTTGCGCGCTCATTATCATGTCTCGCATCGTGTGCTGTGTCACCTACCTAGACCTGCTTGATCAGGGTATGCCCCGTCATATCACTGGGCTGCGCTAATCCCATGAGATCGATAAGCGTTGGAGCCATATCGGCAAGACGGCCGCAGTCGAGTGACGCGCCAGGACGAGCGCAATTGACTAGAACCACAGGCACCGGGCTCAGCGTATGCGCAGTATAGGGTTCGCCGGTTTCAGGATCGGCCATCATCTCGCAATTGCCGTGATCAGCCGTCACCAGCATGACACCTTGCGCCTTGATGACGGCCTTCTCGACTTGCCCGATACAGTCATCAACGCAACTCACCGCTGCAATAGCTGCTTCCAGACTGCCGGTATGCCCGACCATGTCACCGTTGGCATAGTTGACAACAATAAGATCGAACTGGCTGCTGCCGATTGCGTCGACCAGCTGGCTGGTCAACTCCGGTGCCGACATTTCTGGCTGCATATCATAAGTAGCAACCTTCGGTGAGGGTATGAGTATGCGCTCCTCGCCTTTAAATGGCAGTTCCAAGCGTCCATTAAAGAAGAAGGTTACATGCGCATATTTTTCAGTTTCGGCCATCCGGAGCTGCTTTAGGCCAGCCTTGGCGACGACCTCACCCAGCGTGTTTTTCAGATAGACCGGCGGGAAAATTGCCCTGCAAAGCTGGTTGAGCTGGTCCGAGTAAGCAACCATTCCCAGTGCGGCCGCGCAGGACACGACACGTTTCCGCGCAAATCCGTCGAAGGCCGGATCGACAAGCGCGCCCAATAATTCGCGAACGCGGTCGGCTCTGAAATTCGCAATCAGGATGCCGTCACCGTCAGCCATGCCGCGATAGTCTCTTGAGCGCGCGGGCCGAACAAACTCGTCTGTAACCCCGGCATCATAATTGGCACGGACTGCGGTTGCCGGATCGTCGAAGATGTCGCCCAAGCCCGAGACCATGAGGTCATAGGCAAGCTCAACACGCTCCCAGCGTTTGTCGCGATCCATGGCAAAATATCGGCCGCATACCGTTGCAATCTGCACATCTGCACATCCGTCGACCGCCCGAGCCAGCCGGGTCACATAGTCGATCGAGCTTTTCGGCGGAGTATCGCGGCCATCTAGGAAGGCATGGATTTTCACCGGAATGCCGCCCTTTACCACTGCCTCGGCCAAGGCCACAACATGATCCAGATGTGAATGCACGCCCCCCGTTGAAACGAGTCCAGCTAGATGGCACGTGCCACCCGAGTTCTTTAATGCCTCGATGAAGTTGGTAAGTTGTGTCGCATTGGCGAAGCTCCCGTCGGCGATGGCATTATTGATGCGCGGAAGGTCCTGCCATACCACACGGCCCGCCCCGAGATTCATATGGCCAACCTCGGAATTTCCCATCTGCCCGTCTGGCAGACCTACATTCTTGCCTGAACAATCAAGTAGACCCGTCGGCCAAACCTTGACCATACGGTCCCAGTTCGGCGTATTCGCGAGCGCAATCGCATTGTTGTCAGGCTCAGCCCGATGGCCCCAGCCATCGAGAATGCACAATACGGTAGGACCTTTGCCGCTGTTGGCCGTGGTGGTTTCGCTCATCGGATGTTTGCCTTGATTGAACTGTAAGTGCTTGCGGCGCCACATGCACCCCGCTTGATGGGGAGTTTTCTTGCGTTAAACGTATTGGATGTGGGGAATACCAGCTTGGACATGGGGAATACCAGCGTGAATCAGTATAAACTGATCTTACAGATAACTTATCGGAAATCTCATGAAATCAGGATTTGAAGCACTGGAGTGTCTGTCTGCCGTGTCGGCAGCATTGTTCCTGGATTTCGATGGGACGCTTGCTGACATCGTCGACCGCCCCGAGAGCGTTCACTTTGAAGCGGCGACGCTCAAAAACCTCTCGCGTCTTTTTCGAAACCTCGATGGCGCCCTTGCTATCGTTACCGGACGGGATCTTGCGACCATCGATCAGTTCCTGGCGCCGCATGTCTTTCCTGTATCCGGTGTGCATGGGTTTGAGATGCGCTCAAAGGAAGGGGAGGTGCATAGGCTGACGGCGGACAGCGAAGCGCTGACCAGGATGGAGCAGGTCTTGTCCGCGTTTGCCCAACAGCACGACGGGCTGTTGCTGGAGAAAAAACCGGCCTCAGTCGCATTGCATTATCGGGGGCGGCCCGAACTCTTCGAGCTTTGTCGCCAGTCCGTAAGCCAGGCGCATGGCGAGGCAGACAATCTCCGCGTTCTTCGAGGAAAAATGGTCATCGAGGTCAAGGCCCACGGCGGTGACAAGGGCAAAGCAATCGCAACTTTCATGGGGACTGTGCCGTTCCGTTCCCGCCAGCCAATATTCATCGGCGACGATGTCACTGATGAGGCTGCATTCGAAGAGGTTAACGCTAGAAATGGTATTTCTATCAAGGTGGGAGACGGTGAGACGGTGGCACGATACCGACTAGCAGACCCCGATGCGGTCAGGGCCTGGTTGAGGCACCTGGCCGATCAGTTATGATTGTGAACGGATAGCAGGAGAGCTGGAAACTTGAGCAGTCTTGATCTCGGTATTATTGGAAACTGTGGTGTCGGCGCTTTGATCGACCGAAATGCTCGCCTCGTTTGGTGCTGTTTGCCACGGTTCGACGGTGACCCAGTCTTTAATGCGCTTTTACACACACCGAATCGAGAACTTAGCGATGGGGCTTTCGCGCTGACGCTCGAAGACTTGAAGGGAAGTGAGCAATGGTACGAACCAAACACTGCAGTGCTGAAAACACGCCTGCATGGCCCGTCCGGAAGCATCGAAATATCTGATTGCGTGCCTCGGTTTGTATGGCGGGGGCGAATGTTTCGTCCGCAATCGATCGTCCGGCGTGTTACTCCGATTTCAGGCCGGCCGCGGCTCAAAATTCAGATTCGGCCGAGCTTTCAGTACGGCGCGAAGGCGCCGGAAGTCACCTATGGCTCCAACCACATTCGTTACGTTGGTCCCGATTTTTCACTGCGGCTTACAACAGATGCACCCATCGATTACGTGCTGAGTGAGACATCCTTCAATCTCGACGAGCCAATCAATCTCATTCTCGGGCCTGACGAAACCCTATCGGATGGCCTCAGCGAAACCGCGCGTCATTTCGAAGAGCAAACTACTGAGTATTGGCGGAATTGGAGTCGACGCCTGGCGCTGCCTTTCGACTGGCAAGATGCCGTCATCCGTGCTGCGATCACACTCAAACTTTGCACCTATGAACCGACCGGTGCTATCGTTGCTGCCCTGACGACATCTATACCGGAAGCGGCAAATAGCGGTCGAAATTGGGATTACCGTTATTGCTGGTTACGCGATGCTTTCTTTGTCGTGCGTGCACTCAATTCACTTGGTGCCGTACACACGATGGAAAACTATTTCGGCTGGCTCACCAATATTGTGGCTCGCGCCGAAAACAATCATCTGCAACCGGTCTATGGCATTGGGCTGGAGGCCGGGTTGACGGAGCGCATTGAGGGCCATCTAACCGGGTACCGTGATATGGGTCCGGTTCGGGTCGGCAACCAAGCTCACGAACATTTTCAGCACGACGTCTACGGAAATCTCATTCTCGGTGCCGTACAGACGTTTTTCGATCGCCGGCTGATCAAGTCGGCAGATTTGACAGATTTCAAACGGCTGGAAGGCGTCGGCGAACAGGCATTCCTTCTTCACGATCAGCCCGACGCCGGTATGTGGGAGCTGCGATCCCGCGCACATGTCCACACGTCCTCGAGTCTGATGTGCTGGACGGCCTGTGACCGGCTGGCAAAAATTGCGCATCATCTCGGCATACAGGATCGCGCCACCTTCTGGGCGGGCCGCGCGGCCAAAATACGGGACATTATACTTGAGCAAGCCTGGTCTGAGAAACGGCAGGCCTTTGTCGACTCTTTCGGCGGCACGAATTTAGACGCTAGTGTGCTCTTGATGGCCGAGGTTGGATTGATCGATCCGATGGACTCGCGCTTTGTTAGTACAGTCGAACGTCTTGAGGAAAACCTTGCGCGCGGCCCGCATATGATGCGGTATGAATCCGCTGACGATTTTGGTTTTCCGGAAACTGCGTTTAACATATGCGCGTTCTGGCGTCTTGATGCCCTGAGCCGGATAGGTCGCAAAGACGAGGCAATAGAGATTTTCGAGGCGCTTCTTGCTTCCAGAAACCATCTCGGATTGCTGTCAGAGGATACAGACTTCGATACCGGTGAGATGTGGGGAAATTTTCCTCAGACCTATTCTATGGTCGGCATCATCAACGGCGCGATGCGTTTGTCGCGCCCCTGGGAAACGTTTGTATGAGTAGACTTGTTGTTGTCTCCAACCGCGTCGCCGACTTCGAAGACGCGGCCCAATCGGGTGGCCTTGCCGTTGCCCTTGCCGATGCTTTGCGTAAACGTGGAGGAATCTGGTTTGGCTGGGACGGGAAGGTGGTGCAATCAGGAACACGCGTCCCGCCGAACTTCAATACGTACGGCAATGTGACGACTATTACGCTGCCTCTGACACGCAAGGATTACAATCAGTTCTATGTCGGTTTTTCAAACAGCGTTCTTTGGCCGATCTTTCATTATAGGCTCGATCTTGTAAGCCACCAGGCATCCTTTCTGTCGGGATACAAACGCGTCAACTCCAAGTTTGCCGATGCGCTTTCTCCACTACTTAAACCCGACGATATCATCTGGATCCACGATTTTCACCTGATCCCCCTTGCCGCAGAACTGCGCAGGCGTGGCCACAAGCACACCATGGGATTCTTCCTTCATATCCCATTTCCCTCACATGAGACGTTTTCGGCTACACCTGGATATGACTGGCTTATCGAGGCATTTCTCTCCTACGACCTCGTTGGATTTCAAACGACGAAGGACGTCGAAAATTTCGCACATTCAATACTGAGTGGAAGTGATGCGAACACTTTGGTCAACGCCACAATCGTTGATGACAATGTCATTGATACTGGCACGACCAGAACTAAGATTGGCCGTTTTCCCATCGGCATAGACGTCGAAGCGTTCCGGAATATGGCGCACAGCCGGGAGGCCGACGAGCAAATCGCTTTTTTACAACGCCGGACATTGGCACGTTTGAATATCATTGGTGTTGACCGGCTGGACTACTCCAAGGGCTTGCCGGATCGATTGCACGCGTTCCGCCGGCTACTGGAAAAGTATCCAAACATTCAAAAACGCGTCACTCTCATGCAGATTGCACCGCCGACGCGAGAGAACGTCGAAGCCTACAGTGACATCCGCGAAGAGCTGGAGAAGCTTTCCGGTGCGATCAATGGTGAATTTGCGGATTTTGACTGGACCCCGGTGCGTTATATCCATCGATCAATTCCACGTCACATTCTTGCAGCGTTGTTCCGCGGTAGTCAGATCGGATTTGTTACACCGCTGCGGGATGGCATGAACCTCGTCGCCAAGGAATACATCGCTGCACAAAATAATGATGATCCTGGCGTCCTCGTACTATCCAAATTTGCTGGCGCTGCTGAGGAGTTGGAAGAAGCGTTGATCGTCAATCCATACGACATCGACGATATGGCGGAAACACTTCACTTGGCCTTAGAGATGCCACTCGACGAACGGCGTGATCGTCAAACCGCTCTTCTCGCTCGTATCCGTGCCGGTGATGCACGCCAATGGCAAGCTAGTTATCTTGACGCGCTCACAGAGCAAGGAAGGGAAAGAAAGGATAGACGTGGCTGAGAAGTGGCGATTGTTGGTCGATGTCGGAGGGACCAATGTTCGGTTTGGCCGTTCATTAAATGGTCAGGATGCTTGCGGTACCCGCTCTTGGCCCGTCAATGCATTCGATAGCTTCGAGGCAGCACTGCGAGCCTATCTGACAACCTTGGATACCGATACGCATTTTTCCTCCGCTGCGATCGCCGCTGCCGGCCCGGCCACTCCCCATTCGATCAATCTGACGAATAACGACTGGTTGATCACTTCAGCCGACTTGCCGCGCGTGCTCGGCTATGAGCTATCGGTAAGATTGCTGAACGACCTTGAGGCAGTCGCCTACGCGTTGCCATACCTGCGGGATAATCAGGTCGACTGGATCGATTCCGCACACGCTCCGAGCGGACAAGCCCAACGCATGCTGGCAATCAATGTTGGAACCGGCTTTGGTTCGGCAAGCGTAATCAGTTCGTTCGGAAGCTGGGTGTCCTGTCCTGCTGAATCCGGCCATATGTATCTCGGCGCCTGCGATGCTCGCGAACTTGCTCTTTTGTCTACGCTTGGCCATAACATCCCAACCGTTGAGGATATCCTATCGGGTGATGGAGTGCGCCGCCTTTGGGCAGCTCTGTTAGGCTCAAAAACGGGTAGCATATCTTCAGAATCGCCCACCGATTATGAGTTTAATTTCGCAAGCCCTGATCCCACTGTGCATGAAACTCTTCAGTTTTTCTCGACGTTTCTTGCCCGTGCGGCCTCTAACCTCGTTCTGGCAGCGGCTACTTGGGACGGTGTCTATCTTTGCGGCAGTGTTGCCATCGCATGGTCCCAGAGCGCTGATTACGTCGCATTTCGACGCGCGTTTGTTGGCACCGGGAAAATGTGCGATCGATTGGCACAAACACCTATCGGGCTTATCCGCCACGAGCTGCCGGCTTTCGTCGGCCTGACAAACGTAGATGTGCCGTCACCTTGATAACACTCTGCATTGACCGAAGGTCGTCTTGGCCGGTTCGCCACGACAACTGAAATTGGCCTCACAACAGAAAGTGGTCCTAGAGTGTTCATCAGCCACCGAGGGTCAAGCGGCAAAAATCTACTCGTCACGGGCCTTTCCCCAAAGCAACACATTGCGGTGGAAGATACTCATCAACATCGACAGCGCCAACCAACATGGGCATCGGCAAGATTACATCTGCAATGAAACTGAAGATGGCCGTGCAAGCTCGACAAGAGCCCCCCATTAAAAATGGGGGGTACCAACTCTCGCGCGATCACCGCTTCATTTGTTCTTTAAATTGACAACACTATGTCGACGCCTAATCGATAGGATAGTGGCGCTGCTCTGCCAACTTCGTCAGGTCTTCGATTGGGTGCCCTGTAATTTCTGCGATAAATTTGAGTTCGATATGAGTGCCGTTATCGCGGGCCGTTTTTTGGATACGAAGCGCTTCCAATGGTGAAAGAGCATGGAAATGTTTGAGGATGGATTCGGGCAGATCCTCGATTCCGCGACTGAAGTACTCGCCAATCTTGAGCCGCAACCATGGCAAGGAAACATCTGTTAGATCCGTGTCTGCGGTAACATTGACCACTGCAACTCGTTTGCTATCGAAGGCGCGCTGCAGTGCGGGCCGAAGATCGGAAGCATCAGTAACATTTTCGACATGGCAACCCAACGGCTTCAATACCTGATCATAAGCAATATCGGGTGTATTGTCCCACGAAGCCATGCCAGGCTGAAGGTCGTCTTGGGCGATAGAGTTCCCACCCCAGGAGCTATTGTTGAGAACCACAATAACAGCCGGAGTGTCGTAGCGCGCAAGTGTTTCCACATCCATTCCGGCAAGTCCTATTCCGCCATCGCCGACCAGTGTCAGCACCTGCTTGCCGGGCCGAGCAACTGCGGCGCCGAAAGCCATGCCGACACCCTGGCCCAGGGCAACGCGTGGGCCGGCGTCAAGGATCTGCCCCGGGAAAATCGCTGTCAGTACGGTGTTGAGATAAAGTGAGCCCGAGTACGAATCGTAAATAATCGTTGCATCATCATCAAGGACATCGGCGATAGCATCACAAAGAGCCATCGTATGAATCGGGCTATTGTTCTTATAGGCTTCTGAACGGTTTTGCTGGTGGCTGACGAAACTGTTTCGAGTCTGTTCGAGTTTGGAGATCCACTCATTGCGCTCAAGAGCCACATTGTTGGTGCGTTTCTTTGCGCTGTCCAAGATTTGCTGAAGGACGAGAGCTGATGAGCCCACGACGACCTCGGCAGATGGCAGCCCGTGCCATACCTCGTTCGGTGTTTCATTAATCTGGATATACTCCACCTCACCACGCGGCCAGTCCGGGGGCTCGAACCAGGATTCCAATTCACCAGCCCGCATGCCAACGAGCATGATCAAATCAGTCTCTGCAAATAGTCGGCCGCGATAGTTGGCCGTGTAGGCTAGTGGGTGGTTTTCCGGCATGGAGCCACGTGCAGTTCGCCGGGCGCTCGCCGGAGTAGCCAAGAACTCGGAAAGTTCCTGATAAACTGAGGCGCCATCGCTCCAGTAGAGGCCATCTCCAGCAACAAACATCGGTCTTTCTGCGGCCAGAAGACGGTCGACGACGCGCTCAATGCGGGCCGGGTCACCTTGCGTTTTTGGGATTTCAGGGAAGCCCGTGCCCTGAACATATTTCCGTTGTGTTTGGGGGCCGAAGCCGAACTGGTTGTTGATCGGAAACTCGAGCACCACCGGACCGGCTGGATAGGTAACGGCATCAACGAGAGCCTTGCGGACCCAATAGGCGTTCAACTCCCAGTCAGTGCACCGGTGCGTCCACTTTGCAACGGACTTGAAGCACTCTGCCGCATAACCTTCCTGCAAAGTTTCCAGATGATCGCCCGCCGTCCCGTGTTGGCCGACCAGCAGTACGATCGGGCTCAGTGCGCCGATCCCTTGGGACAACGCCCCCAGGTAGTTAGCCATGCCCCCAGAAGCAGATGCAAAACATACACCTGGTTTGCGGAGCGCACGGCCGTACGCATCTGCCGCGAAACCTGCCGACTGCTCATGCCGAAAATGCCACATCTTGGCGCCAAGCAGACACGTTTCTTCGATCACTGGATTGATGTAACCATGGATTCCAAAGAGGTCGGTGACACCATTTTCGATGAGCGCATGAGCGGCAGCCCGTGCCCCTGTCATACGCCAGGCCGTATTCCCGCGTCGCGCATCAAGGTCTTGTGTGATATCCATTAAGTTGCTGGGCTTTGAATTTGGCATGGCGGTCCTCGGTAGCAAATCAAAGTTGAAACATAACGTGCGTTATGTAAAACGTAACACACGTTATCTCTGCGAACAACTCTCAATTGAGGGATTGGACGCATTCTAAAATGAAAGCCGGAATCTGAACATTGTCGAAAACATCGGATGCCAGAGTAAGGCAAAAAAGCGATCCAACGAACACCCGCGATCATATCATTACTTGCTCAGCCCGGCTGTTCCGGGCGAATGGCTATGCGGCCGTGTCACTGCGGGCGGTAGCCCAGGAAGCCGGGCAAACCACCGGTAGCATCTACCATCACTTTGCGTCCAAGGAAGATCTTGTGACTGCCCTGTTCGAGGCGAGCTACAAACAGATCCTGGCTGAGGTTAAAGAAAGTGTCGAACAAGCAGCGATGAAGGGAAATGCGCGGTCAGTACTGCGGGCGGCACTCACTGCACATCTGCGGTGTCTGCTCGCCAGGGACAGCCTGCCGGCAGCAAATATCCGCATCTTTGCTCATGTTCCACAGAGCGTCCGCGATGCGACGATGCTGGAGCGCAAGGCCTATGAGCGGTTTTGGACTGGGTTGATAACTGAAATTGCCTATGATGCCGGTTTGGACCAGGGCATGACGCCCCGCTCCTTCGTCATGATTATGTTTGGTGCTATGAATTGGACCCTGGAGTGGTTCAGGCCTGGTCGCGACCAGATAGACAACATCGCTGATGACATCATGACGCTTTTGATCCGCTCCGAGTAAGCTGCTCAGTCATACTCCAGTGTGTCTCTGGCACCAGCGTGTCTCTGGCTCCAGCATGTCTCCGGACTTGCCCCGAAAAGTGGAGAGGGTCTGGTAGATTTTGTATGTTCGACATCAAGACCTCCAGAAGCGCAGGCGTTGCTCATCTGAGGAGAAGATCAGCTTGGATGGCGCGGCGAGACAGCAATTTCGAGCTATGCCGTCAAGGTGGGCATTGACCATGATCTTGCTGTTGACGATGAGAGAAGCCTGCGGCAGCATGCTGGTTGAAACAGGGGCAACACGATTGTCAGTATTATTGTTTCCGCGGAAACTAACGCAACGCATAGGCTGTTCTTGCCGCAGCCACAGCCGCAGGAGTAATAATGAAAACTCCAGAATTATTCCAGAAACATGTGGGCCAAACCTGATCAACTTATAGTCGATCCCGCATCAGCATATTGCGAACCCCGTGACAGAGACAACCGCACCGATAGATAGGCAAACACAAAGTGTATCCGGAGACGACGAAATCACAATCGGGTATCTCGTGCCTGAGTTTCCAGGACAGACACATAACTTCTTTTGGCGAGAGGTTGCCGCTCTTGCACTAAGAGGAGTCAAGGTTCACTTCGTTTCCACGAAACGCCCGCCAGCCGGTCTCAGATCAACGTCATGGGCACGGGCGGCGGAAGTCAACACGGACTATCTATTCCCTTTCGCACTCCGGGATATCCCGTCGATGACCCGGATGATGTTGTCCATCAAGCCCAGGGGTATTCGCAATGCCTTTCAGGTTGTGCGAGCGGCGAACGGTTTGACACTGATGGGCAGACTCAGACTGATAGCCTTAATTTTGGTCTCCATTAAACTTGCGATATTTGCGCAAACCCGCGGTTGGAAACACATCCACGTGCACTCGTGTGCCGACTCGGCCAACCTCGCCATGTTCATGCATATTCTTTTTGGAATTAACTACAGCCTGACACTTCATAACCCGATAGGAGTCTACGGTGGAAATCAGAGAGCGAAGTTCAAACATGCGAGTTTCGCCATATTCATCACCGAAGCAATTCGACAGGAAGCTAGAGAAATACTGACGGATTCGTTTCCTGAGAGATCTGCAATCGCGCCAATGGGTGTCGAACTTGATCAGTTCAAAAGAAGCACTCCGTACCAAGCGTATAATGGATCGGGCGAATTGAGGTTATTTTGTTGTGCGCGACTAAACCCGGTTAAAGGTCTTAATTTGCTTATCGAGGCGGTCTCAATCGCGCGCGAGAAGGGGAGTTCTGTAACACTCGAGATCGCCGGGGAAGATGACGCGGGCGGTGTCGGCTACCGAGTTGAATTGGAGCAACTTATTCTGAGCCACAATGCCGATAGCTTTATCAAGCTCGTGGGTGCTGTGCCTGAGGAGGCCGTACGCGCTTCACTCGATCGCTGCCATTTGTTTGCACTCCCGAGCTTGAATGAGCCCCTCGGTGTCGCTGCGATGGAAGCGATGGCGATGGAATTGCCCGTAATCGCGACTCGGGCAGGCGGTATTCCAACCCTGATCGATGATGGCGTTAGCGGAATCCTGGTCGAACCCGGTTCTCCTTCTGCTCTGGCTGAAGCAATTATCCAGTTAGAAAACAATCCTGCGCTCGCAATGAAGGTTTCTGCAAATGCCCGGAACAAAATCGAAAACCAGTTCTCATCCGATGTAAGCGCCAAAGTGATTGCCGAATATGTGGCCAAACAATCAGGACGTGCAACGGCAACTCACACCGGTGGGTGAACCTGGTTTGGGCTCAGGCCTGATCTATGCTTGGTCTGATCTATCGGGACCTGATCTATAATGCAGCTCTCGAACAGTCAGATCGAGAACTGTCATTGATGCGCGCGCCTACTTGGTCCCGCGCTCCGTGTTGGCCTTGATGATCGCTTGGTACTTGGGCATCTCTGCAGGGTTCTGCCCATAATATTCCAAGTGCCCCCAGCTACCCCAGCGGAGCCCTTGCCGACCGACGCTGCTGAACGCACCAAACATATCGCATCCCGCCTTGGCGTAGTGATCCAGGTGTTGGCGATAAAGCTCATACATAGCGGGGTGCTTCTGTACTGCGCCAAGTGCTGGGTTATAGGGGTGTTCGGCCTGGCCTTTGGATTGGATGTGCTGGCCACCTTCATATACAACCAGCCGCACTCCTGCTTTCTTGGCATAACTGGCGTTCAACTCCAGCTCTTTGGCGTTCTCCTCGATAGCAAGCCGCATATCGGCAATCACATCGTCGGCGGTAAGTTTGGCGCCCTTGGCCCCCCAACGCTTGTAGATGTCTTCGTTCGGACCGAAATAGCCGCCAGGTGCGAGAGCATCACACCCGCCGTTTTTCATCACCCAGTTGAGTGTTCGTTTGACCGTGCCGGGCCAGCTTGACTGTACCGCACAAACGCGCACGAGCCTCTCGCGATCCGCCCCGTTGAACACGTTCTCCCAGATCTGGAAGCAGCGTCGGAATAATGCCGCGGTCCGCTCCGGGTGATCACTCCCTTGGTCTGAATCGGCGACAACGATTCCTTTTCGGAATTCCGTCGGCTTCACGCCGCCTTTCCATGGCGGTCTCGATCCGGCAGCAACGACAAGATCTCCGGCCAGCTCGCTACGGATCATCCATTGTGACTGCATGAATATCCAGTTCCAGAGCTCGTTACTGAATTCGACGTAGACCTTCAGAGAAGGGTCTAGCCGTTCTTTGACGAGCTTGGCCATCTCCGCGATATACTCATCGTCCGCAAGGTGGGGTACGCACAGCCACGCGTCAGTCTTGGTTAGGTTGGCTAACTGCACACAAATCTCAATCGCGACACCAGAAGACCATTTGCGGTGCCACGCCGGCGTAGGTGCGCCGAGCATTCCAAAGACGTCGCCGCCACTGCCCACCTGCGTATAGAACGTGCGCCGTTTCCGATCGGCCCATTTCGCGTTCATGTTGTTGTTCGTTGACAACCAGTCCATGAACCGCAGACAGTGCCATGGCTTGCAGAATTCCAGGAACTCTGGCCGGAATGGGTTTTTGTCCAGATCGGTATGCTCGTGCGCGATCGGCACGATACGAATGTTTCTCACATGATTTCCACGCACGCTCTTGCGAATTGAGATTTCCTCGATGAAATCCCCGCCTCGGTGTGCCATGTAGATCTCAATTCGCCCGGGCTTGGCGCGGAGTATCCGCGTGCCGCCGACAGTCCGGAACTGGCCTTCGCCATCGTAGAGGATCACGTATCGTCCCGGAGTGAGAGTGTTTGGTAGGATCGTGAACACGAACTGCGGCTCCGTCGCTCCTTCCGGTTTGATAGGCAGCTGAAGCGGATAGCCGTCGTCATCCAGCTCCAGCTTGCCCGTCATGTCGGTATTCCAAGGTCCTCGCCCGGTGAGATTCTTGGTCATCCAGATCCGAGCGCCCCACATCAGGTTGAGAAACGGGAAACCGGGCTCCCAGTCAGCTATGCCTGCGATATTCATCCCGATTGGCAGCTTCGCGTGCTCTGCGGCAAGTGCCTGTGGCATTAACAACGCGTTTTTACCGAACATGGCGCCCATCGCGCCCGCCCAACCAGTTAACTGCAATACGGTACGCCTGCTAGTTCCTCTGCGCGCCTGATGTTCGCGTCCCATTGCTCACTCCTTCACCACTCTGCACGAAATCGAAATTTCGCACAGTTAGCACTCACTGTCGCGTCTTCCATCCAAACAATACAAACGTGCCAAAACGCGGTTCCTCAAGGAAGATTCGAGACGACTTCGAAATGCCATTCCTTAAGAAAGCATGAACACAAAATTGCTACGATCTCATCATCCATGGCCACAACAATAAGACCATAGACACAACAATGAGAGAAGTAATCCGAGCGCGTCCGTACATGCCAGCAACATCTGCCTGCGAAGGCACGCGGAGCGAATAGCTCGCTCAGATGTCTTCGGACTCGGCCGTCTGTCCGACAGGCGCCTCGCTCTTCACAATCCGTGCCGACGCAGCGATGACCGTCGCGCCACTCGGCACATCGAAGTGAACGATACCGTTGGCGCCAATCCGCGCATGGTCGCCGATTGTGATCGGCCCAATAATTTTTGCTCCGGCACCAATATCGACATGCCCCCCTATCTTCGGGCATCCATTGGTGCTGGCACCAATTGTCACCTGCTGAAAAATGAGGCAATTCGGTCCGATCTCGCTATCGGGATGGATAACAATTCCATTGGGATGTGGCATCAAGAGCCCGCCACCAATCTTTGCGTTTAACGGAATATCGACACCCGCGATGGCGCTCCAGTAGCGATGCCTGAGGACGGCTATTTGGCACATCATCCATGCCCAAAAGCCGCGCTGTTCACGATACTTCTGGTAGGCTCTTAAACTGCCCAGGAATGACCGCGAGGGGCTCCATACGCGTCGAGATTTTCTTTCTCGAGTCCAGTCGGGATCCGTCGCAGAAACTTCATATTGGTCGGTCATGGATCCACATTGTCGCTGGCAACCTAGTTGGATTGCTTGGGCCGCTTGGTAAGTATCTCGCCGTCATCAGGAACAGGTTTGAGATTATCCGCCACGCAGGCTTTCGGCCACTGCCTGGGGCATCTCTAGGGCACCGTCATCTAATGCTGCCAGGAAGGTAACCTGATATTCATAGCTGTTATTCTAGAGTCGAAGGCTCATATCTGTCTAGGGACTCAGGCTCTAGTTGTTGGCTGCGAAATGGCCAAGTATATCGGAGGTTAGAGTTGTCGCTGCTTATCTGACTGGCGGAGGCAGTCAATTTGTTCCGTACTTGATTAACGCATCCTCGGGCTTGATAAATGCGTTATTGAACGGGTAATACGCGCCGGCTGCACTGTCGGTCGATGGATTGTCACTTGCGCCATGCTTTGCAAGGCAAAATCAATCGTTAGCCAATAAAACTTACCGAGGCACAACATGGGCGCTTACATTGCCGCAGCAACCTATGCCTTGTTGGCGCAGGGTATGGCGTATCTGCTCATATTGAAGGTCTTGCCAGGGTCGACGGCATTTCGCGCAATTGCGCTATGGGCAGCATCTGCCATTTGCCTATTTTTCGTACAAAGTCCGCTTGCAGTTCTCCTCATCGGTCTTGTGATTGTAGCCGTGCTCGCGCCAACGGAGCGCAGCTCTCGGGTCGCATTCTACATGATCGCTGTAGCAGCGCTTCCGACCTATCTTGAGCATGTGATCCCGTTTCCCGGCATCAATTATCTCTTGACGTTGACGCAAATCAAAGTAGCGACGTTGGTGCTGCTTTTACCAATCATATTTTATCCAGTACCTAAGAACAGAGTAATAAGAGGTTTCACGGTCTCCGACTTCACGATAGTGCTCTACGTGGCCTACGCTGCAACAATTGTTGCGAAGAACACCGGAGTGACCGTCGGCCTCCGCTATTTTACTGACCAATCACTTATTCTTATTCTGCCGTTTGTCATAATTTCACGCGCAATATTAGATCGAAAAGACCTGGATCGCGTCGTCCGTGCATTTATTGCGGTTTCGCTCATTCTCGCCTGCGTGGCGTTAGTCTCGACTGCGAAACAATGGGACTTCTACAAACTGAACGCACCCCTAGATATTCGGCTTTCCGATTTCCGCAGCGGGTTCCTTAGGATTGAGGCAACCGCGAATACTCACTCGCTGGGGTTCCATTTGGTCGCGGCGTTACTATTGATTGAATATCTGAAGGTGCGTTTCCCATTTCCGACCTGGTACTTGATGCTCTGCCGCGGCGTCCTGCTCGCTGGCCTCTTTTTCACAGATTCGCGAGGCAGCATGCTCGCCCTTTTTTGTGGGCTCGCTGTCTACATGACTCTGATGATCAAAAATAGTTCACTTCGGGCTATGGTCTTCGCCACCGGATTGCTTGCAGGCTTAGCGTTTGCAATTTGGTTGGTAACGGGTGATTTCTCGGATCTTGGCGCGAAGGATTCGATTAGCTACCGTCAGCAACTGCTGGTGACGTCGATAGAACATATCCTTGAATACCCATTTTTTGGTAATTTGGATTACGCGCGCAGTGGTCGGTTTGATCATTTGGTGCAGGGCCAGGGGATCATCGACATCACCAATATGTACTTGTTGGTGTTGGTCCAGTTTGGTGCAATCGGCGCTGTTCTGCTGTTCGCGACCTTTGTCCTGCCGATGTTTTCTCTTTTGAGGAACAGCCCGGAGGTCAGCTTGGACACAAACTCAGAGGCGTATTCGCAGGCCGCAGACAGTAGCAGGCTTCGTGCGGTTGTCCTCGGCGCCGGTGCCGGGTGGCTCGTGCTTATCATGACAACAAGCCACGTGGGTTTGACTATGCATCTCGGGATCGTACTTGCCGCGTTAGCACGGATCGCCACGACTTCGATCAAGGAGGCAAACGTAGTTGGACGAGAAACGCTCGTCGCCGACTAAGATCAAACGTTTTAGAGGTGTTTGATTTTATGCAAGATATAGAGTGTCGGAACGCAGCCTCACCTCAGACTTCTCGATCAGCAATCGGCTTTAGAGCCTGATTGTTTTAGATTGAAGCACTTTTGCTCCGGCTAAAAGCGTGTAGCAATTTCTAAAACAAATACTTAGAGCACGCGAAGAGTCTCTTGTGTTTCCATCAAAGATGAACGTGCTCTAAGTCAGACGAAACCGCCCTTAAGCGCATGACGCGAAGGTATCGATCTTCAAGTTCTCGAACTCCAACTCCTGGTGAGAGCTGCTGGACCTCCCCGTTTTTAGTGGAGAGCCATCTGCTCTTCCCGGTTGCTCGTGTGATACGCCGTCTCGAACGCTGCCGGACTGACATACCCGAGGCTCGAATGCCGCCTGCGTGGATTGTAGAACCCT
>Ga0209345_10002225_pt1 | contig 21665 bp, 25 predicted proteins | sample Cruoilmetagenom7_FD_187294 | JGI IMG/M metagenome (GOLD analysis project Ga0209345, IMG submission 187294) | Oil polluted marine microbial communities from Coal Oil Point, Santa Barbara, California, USA - Sample 7 (SPAdes) (version 2) | ecosystem: Environmental > Aquatic > Marine > Oil seeps ... | reverse complement strand
CCTCATGGTTCATGTCCTCATGGTTCATGTCCTCATGGTTCATGTCCTCATGGTTCATGTCCTCATGGTTCATGTCCTCATGGTTCATGTCCTCATGGTTCATGTCCTCATGGTTCATGGATTGATGTTGACCGTGATCCATTTCCAAATCATCGGAGCTAATAGAGGGATCACCATCGGCCATCGGCATGTCATCAGTAACCGCATCGGGTCGATGGATTTGACTGATCACGTAGTTGTTGTCGTCTTCTCTTGTAATCTCAACGTGCAGCGTCATGCCTGGCTCAAGCCCTTCGAGATCGACCTTGTTTACAGTGGTAAAATCCATGGTCATTGCAGGCCATTGCCAGTCATCGATGGCATCATGCGCCAGCGTCAGCATCCGGTGCTCGGCCATCAGGCTTTTAATACGTGCGCCGACCCAGACCGATGTGGGTGCCGCAGTCTCAGCCTTATCATCCGAACCATGATCCATGCGCCGAAAGTCCGAGGTTTTGCTGGACTCGGAATCAATCAGAAATTGTGCTGACGTCACAATGCGGTCGCCCTCATCAAGCCCCGACAGGATTTCCGCGTGATCATCAGTGATATGCCCAACCCGCACAGCAACGGATTTAAAACGACCTTCTCCCTTGGCCAACACAACACGGGATTGACTGCCGGTGCGGATTAAGGATTCGCGGGGGATCAACAAGGTATCGACCATCGGTACCGCTTCAATGCGCATCTTCGCAAACATACCCGGTTTCAGATAATTATCAGGATTGTCAAAATACACTCTTACCTGAGCGGTGCGAGTCGTGGTATTAAGGCTCGGGTAGATATAGTCCACTTGCCCCTGCCACTCGCGTCCCGGTAAATAACCCAACTGCATATACACTCGATCGCCGACCTGCACCAGAGAAGTCTGCCGCTCGAACACTTCACCAATCACCCAAATATGCTTCAGCTGACCGATCGCCATGATTTCCATGCCGGGTTTCACAAACATGCCTTCACGCGCCATGAGGTTATCCAATACACCTGATTGAGGGGCTGTGATGGTGATGGTCTGGCTCACCCTGCCGGATTTTATCAGTCGGTTGATTTCTGATTCTGGCACCTGCAAGGATCCCAGGCGCTCCATAGCGGCTTCAACCAGCGTGGCGTTTTTGCGCTTAAGTGCCAATAGTAATTCTTCCTGAGCATTAACAAGGGTAGGTGAGTAAAGCGCATAGAGTGGTGCCCCCTGCTCCACCGGATCACCAGCGGCTTTGACGTAGAGTTTTTCGATCCAACCCTCCACACGCGGATGAATATGTATCAAATGATCTTCGTCGTATTGCACATAACCTACGGTATTGACGGAGACATTCATCTGACCCCGGGTAACATGTGCCGTGCGCACGCCAAGGTTGTTAACCACATCTGGTGAAATGGTAACAGTGCCAACCTCCTGATTACCACCGGCTTCTTCATACACCGGAATTAGATCCATCCCCATGGGAGATTTACCCGGTTTATCCCGCTTGTAATTAGGGTCCATCGGCGCGACCCAGTATAGTGGTTCATTTTTGGCAGTGACATCACCAGCATCTCCCGCACCCGTCCTACTCCAGGGCGCTGAGTAATAAGCAATGAATGCTGTCGCAATCAGCAACGCAACGGTAATGAAAAATGATTTATTCAATTGAATCTTCATGGGGTCATTCCTTCAGTCGGTTGCCGTTTGTTGCAGGGGACTGCTTTGCGGCAAGAGATAGTTCAATTTAGCAATGGCTTTAAGTCGGTCGACATTGATGGTCAGGAAATCGATTTTGGCGTTTAGCTCGGCAATGCGGGCACGCACCGCTTCAGCAAAGTCACCATCGTCGTTGTTATAGGCAGTCAGGGCGGCTTCAGCCTGTTCCGTCATTTGCGGCAGTAGCTGCTGATCGTAGAGTGCGCGGCGCTCATTCAGGCGCTGTATTTGCACGAGTATTGTGTCCAGTTGCGCCATCAGTTTTCGCGCCATCAGTAACTTGTCCGTCCGCACTTCCTCGACTCGGGAGGTAGCTGCACCGACGTCCTTATCTTGCCGATTGCCTGTAAAAATCGGCAGATCAAATGTGACGCCAACCGAGAACAAATCGGCGCGGTCACGGCCCATGGGGTCATCATCCCGATAGCCGTACTGGGCGGTGATCCCCCACTCGGGCTTGTACTTTTGCTTGGCCAATTCAACCCTGGTCTGCATGGCCTCGATACGCCGGTCAAAAGCCAATAACAGGGGATGCCGATTGATCTGTTCATAGAGCCAGCGATCATTGTGCGTTTGACCCATGTCTAAGCTCGGCTCCTCACCCAATTTACTGGATAAGGTCTGAGTCAACGGCAGACTGGCCTGCCCACCAATCCACTCGGAGAGGCTCTGCTGGGCAGATTCCAGTTGTTGTCGCAACACGGTCAAGCGATCATCCAGCCTAGTGAGCTCCAGTTGTGCCCGGATAATATCCTGCTGGCGGGCGCGGCCCAGTGCGGAGGAATAGCTAGCTTTGGTGGCATCCACCAGATGTTCAAACAGTGAGCGATCCTGTTCAATCAAACGGATACTTTCCTGCGCCCGGTATGCGTCCAGCCATAACTGAGTAACTGTCACTGTCACTTTGTCCTGACGGTCCTGTCTGAGTAAAGGTTCCTGGGCCGCCAACTCCTGCTTCTGGCGGCTCGTTAACGCCAGACTATCTCCGCGTGGAAACATCTGACTAACACCCACAGTCAGCTGTGTCATAGGCTCCTGATTAATATCGAAACTATCGGTCGGGAAGTTAGCCGCCATCAGACTGACCTTGGGATCAGGCAGGGTTGAGGCGGAAATGGATTCATTGGTCAGTGCTTCCTCCCGGGAGTGACTGCCTTTTAACCAGGGGTCGGAGGCAATCGCCTTCGCAATTGCCGACTCCAAAGTCAAGGTATTGGACTTGCTTTCAGCAAGCTGTATTTGAGTAAATTGTTCTTGGGCAACTTTTTCCTGGGCAAAAGCAGGAACCCCCACCAACAAAAACAATAATAAAAAATGCCGTTGAATGTTCATCGTGATACGTCCTACTGCTGATCGCGGCTGTTCACTGAAGCAAACACTTCTGCCGAACCATCATTTTTAAGCAACCACACTTGGTAAGGCATAAATTTGTTGCCCATTTCCATCCCGGGGCTGCCCACAGGCATGCCCGGCACGCTCAGGCCAATGGAACCCTCCGGTGGATTTTCCAGAAACTGCTGAACGAAGTGTGCGGGGATATGACCTTCGAACACATAGCCGTCACTCGTCACCGCCGTATGGCAGGACTGGTATTTGGGTGCAATGCCATGATCGGCTTTAATGCGATTCAAATCTGCCGGGTGGTGAATTTTGGCCTCAAAGCCGGCGTCTTCCATGTGCTGGACCCATTGCTGGCAGCACTGACAGGTGCGACTTTTATAAACATCCAGTGTGGCAATCGATGTGGATTTAGTGGCCTGATCTTCGCCTTCTGAACAGGCGGCGAGGAATATCAGAGAAACAATCAGAGCAAAATAACGAAGATAATTAGATAAAGGTTTCATGGTGACTCCTAATCACGAGACGCGATGAGCGCATTCAGTGGTGATCATGCGTTAAAATAAATGTGTTGGGAGTTTTCCGACTCCCGCTTAAAAAAATAGTCAGAAGCCCGAATTTTAGGCGTACCGACCCTATGTCAGCGTGAAATGGGAGGACGGTATAGCGAGGTAATGTTTTGAGTAGGGAGGGAAACCGAATATTTTGCATTAAGTGTTTGAGAAAATTGAACGGAAAACGGAGACTGTGTGCTTACACCCGCCACACTTGCAGAAATACAGTTCATCTGGGAGCAATCATTCTGATTGCAACAACCACTCACACCAACATTCTCAGCTCCGGCGTGGACCAGATGATCCATATGCGCAATATTCGTTGTTTCTACCATTGCAGGAGCGGTGGAATGATGAGTCATCTGTTCGCAGGGCAATTTCACAACAGCAAACCACTGGCTGGTAAAAGCCAGTAACGCGAAAATTGCTATGTAAAGTCCCAATTTGTTAAATCGCATAAAATAATTATACCGCTAATTACATCAGGTTATTCTGCTTTGCTTGGATCTTCAATTCTTTGATCAACGTTGAGATTAATTAATGAGTTTAGCATTTCATCATCTCTAAGTTGTAAAACTTGATCGTGCGAAATGTTGAAGACTAAACTCTAGTAGTAAGATTATCAAGCTACAATCCTGACAGATAAATGACGCTTAAATTACAATATCGTCATTAACATAACTTATGTACATGTTATACCCAAAGGGTTAACAGTGGTACCGCATAAAGATTGTCACCAAAAATCCACCGTGTGCTCTCCGTTGTAAAACAGAACACCCATTTTGAAGCGGTCTCCAGCCACTGATTGAATGCGATGTATGATTCGGATGGTAATCGTAAACTCTTCAAGGCAAATGACACCCTTCCACGAGAATTTCTACCTCCAAGACAAACACCTGTAGGATCTAGAATCTACGAACTCATTCACTACGGTAGAGAGTCAGGCTATGGACTAGTCGATGGTGATGTATGGTGTCGAGTGGATCGAGCAAACCTCAGTGTTGTTCATGAAAATGCATTTCATTACCATAATGGGTGTTATATCACATTGATATGGTGGGAGAATGAAGAGCCAATCTGGCAACTTCTAGAAGAAAAAGATATGGGCGAGCAAATATAAAGCTCAATAAATAAGTCCGAGTCATCAAGTTCCCATAATAATAGATAATTTTCGCCTAATTAAACTGAATTCCTTTTGAGAAATAACTACTATCTAAAGTTAAAACATTGGTATAAATTGCTGTAGTTTCAATAGAGCTATGGCCAAGTGATGTACTAACATATGCTCTAATATTGATTATTCTTGCCCATAAATACTCCAAATAACCTGAAAGGAAAGATAATTACTGAGGCTCACTATAAAGCCTTGACCAATCAACTTCATCAGAAATAATTAGCTCACCTTGGCCAAAGCGTTCAATATAGGTGAGCGTTTTGTGCTTGAGCGGATCATTGCCTGAGATCCTAACGGTCCATTTGTGTTCAGCAAAAAAGTCAAACGGCTGCTTGGTTCTGTAACCTACCCTTACTATTAAATCTCTAGGTATGTCTGCTTTTGTGCAGCGATTCCTTGATGTCTTCAAGAATAGAGTCTGATGGCAGCATTAGCCGTTTACTTGAGGGGTAAAGAAAAACCATTAACACTATGCCGATAAAACTAAACAGAAACGTGGAAACAAAGTGTTTTTGCTTCTTTTTAAAGAATAAAAGTATGGCTGGAATTAAGATAGCCTGGCTGATAACTAGAGATAGAGCGGCATAGATGGGCTCTTGTATAAAGATCCCGAGCCCCCAGCTGTGAGGCGCTGCGATATAAAACACACCGGCTCCGATGAGCAGAGCTAGGCATGCTTGTACAATAAAGTCCTTATTCATAATTTCCTTTTTTACAGCAGCCTCACGATCAGGTGAAACTGACGGTTAATGAAATGACACCCCTTCCATAAAATGGCTGCTATCAACTGTCAGTACGTTGGTGTAAATCTCGGTACTTTTAACCGAGCTGTGACCTAACATTTGGCTGATCACCTTCAAGGGTCGTCCATGTAAGACTAGATGAATCGCAAAGCTGTGTCTAAAGGTATGGCAGCTTATTGGAAACGGTGCCCCTCCTGCTTTCGCCACGGCAGCTTTGATATGTCGGTTCACCGTCTGACGGCTCATGGTAAAAATACGTTCACCTTTTTTGCACTTATTCATGTAGAGGTAGGTGGAGATTCGATTGATCAAATCAGGCTCGCAGATCGGCACAAAGCGCTTGGGCGAACGTTGTAGTGCTGTACGTTTGGGCCTGCCCCGCTTCTTTAAGGTATCCAAGATGATCATGTGATCATAGCGATCAAAGGCAAAGCGCTCTGGCGTCAAAGCCAATATTTCCGAAATCCGGGCTCCGGTCGACCACATCAGATCCATGATCAGTCGGTAGGTTGGATCTTGTTCCATCTCCAGTAATCGTAAAACTTCCGGCTTCAAAAGATAGGCAGGCATTTCTTCTGACGTTAATAAAACCTGTCCTCGTTTGGCCATGAGTCGATCCCAGTTGATATACACCGACTGGATCGGATACTCGACTTCTTTAGCAGTTCTTGGCTGAAACAGCTCATTAGAAGCATTTTTTGCTAACAAAAAAGCATCTTGATTTTCTGAATTATGCACCATTACCTTCCTTATAAATGTAACATAATGGAGCTATTTATATAGATCGATTGGCGTATAAGATCAATAAAAAGTTCTACAATAATAGACAAAAGTCACACTGCACCAAAATAGTAGTAAATGGTGCATATTAAATAAAATTAATAAAAAGCCTGATTGATAGCCGCGAAAACGGTCACATCAGGTATTTAGGCTGGCGACTATCAGGTGGTCACGGCTTAGACAGCCGCATTCAAAGATTCAAAGGAAGGTGAAGTCGGGTGTTAAAAAAAGACGCTCCGAGCAAACTGTTTCCATTCCTGGCGTAAATCCAGTACGGGCCCAGAATGGTTGTGATTTTGTGTCTTGGACTCGCCAAGCAGGTGCACGCACCCGAGATAAAAATCAACGACAAGATATTGATTTTCTTGAGCTAGTCGACGATGGATAAATTGAGGCTGGGCAATGGCATCCAGCAGCTCATCCAGACCAAAGGACTTTAACGTCTCCACCGGCAAGTTACATTCAATGGTCAAGCGTTTAATCAGTTGCAGTGAAAAGGTCTGGTACACCGTGAGCTGATGCGAATCAAAATTTTGAGAGGTCAAATGCAATAGCCAATAGTCGTATTGGCCTGCTCTGAGGTCCAGAAAGTCGAGCACAGTTTTACGAGGCAGTTTTAGCATGGTGAGCACACAAATTATTGAGCCGACATGACATAACACATGCGGGACTAAACGTTTGAATTGTGACGTGAGAATGAAAAGTGGTACCTCTAATTACAGGTAAGTGGCTCGATTGATGACAATCAGCCGTAGTGTGCTCCGAACTTTGTGAATGTTGACCGGTAGGCTAACACCCTTCTCACACAGAAAGTATAGCTGACGAAGGTCAAAAAGGCACCCTTTCGGATGCAGCAGGAGCGCACAAGATAAGGGAGTGCTTTATGGCACAAAGTTTGAATACAGCACAACTATCAGGCCCGCTGTCCTGTGGGATGGTCAAACGAGACTGTCATCTGCCCAGACAGCATCTGGCCAATCTGCGCTTTCAGGTTTCCGTCAATTGGTTTGAACAACAATTTCTCAAACATAACGAGGTGAGTGTCTTCCACACCCCTTGGGAATTGTTTTTTGCTGTGCTTTTGGAAATCGATCCTCAGGTCAGCAGCTTTGTTCCCCAGCCTTTTTGTTTTCACATTGGTCGACAGCGGTACACACCGGATTTTTACCTGGAGCGAACAGGTCATATTCAGATTGTGGAAGTCAAAACTGACAAAGAAATTGATACGGACGGCAATTGGACACGCAAGACCATCGCAGGCCCCATAGCCGATTACTGCGCGGCTCAGGGTTGGACTTTTAAAGTTATTGCCAATAGCTGGCTTAGAAAACAACAGCTGTTGGTCGAACGTTGGTTGCCCATCATTCGTTGTCTTCAGCACCATACGGAACTGATCACCGATCAACAAGAAATCACGCTGCTGACTCAGCTTGGTAAAGTTAGTCATTGCCAATTTCAGGATGTGATCAACCCGCTTGACCGACAGAACAGCTTACCAATGGAGATTGCAATGTATCGACTCGCATTGCGCGGTCAGATCTCGCTGGACATCAAGCACACTGCCCTGTCCCCTCAATCCCGGATCACGTTACAATGAGTAAAGTTTCTTGGAAACAGCAGTTAGCCCAAAAACCAGAACTGTGGGACATCAATAACTGGCAACTGTTTAACCCGCTGGAGTTGACGTCAGTCAAATTACAACTGGGCTATCAAAAAAATTGCAGGATCATTTCTCATTATCTCAGTTGTCATGATGTCGCATTGGTAGCCACGACTCAGGGCTGTTCGTCTAAACGGGTCTATCAGCTGCTCGATCGAAGTTTATCCTCAAATGATCATTGCCCTGAGCCCATGCTTGCCAGGGGACTCATCCCGCATTATCGCAGTAAAATCTATCATCGCCGATCAGCAATCAGCAGTTTGAGCCATGACGCTGGCGATAGTGGTTCCATGCGCTACGTATTTGAAAAAATACCCAAAGTTAAATCCCAGCTGGAAAAACTGATTAAAGGTGATCTGAAAGACAAGCCTCATGCGCTCAATGTCACTCCCAAACTTTTCATGCAGATGTTTCATGAGTTGTTAGAGGAACATGACTGGCCACGCGATCAGTGGCCCTGGAATCGTGAGCGGTTAGGGCAAGAGACGCTCCGAAAATTGTACCACCAGATGGTGAATAAATTTAGATCCAATAAAATTAACGCCAACCCGGTACTGCTGCCCTCTTCTCGGTACGTTTATCGGGAATTGCAGTTGGATGAGTGCACCGTTGACCTGCATTCCAGCGTCTACATCAACTTTGGCGATGAAGTGCTTCCCTTCCGACTATCTCGATTCAGCTTAATCGTACTTTCCGATCGAGATACACAGCTTATAGTGTCATGGCTGATTGTGCTCAATAAGCACCCGGTGAAAACCGACATCTTGGAGGTGTTGCGTGGGATCAAACACCCCAGGGTGCCGTCAGTTGAAACCTTGCCGGATCTTATTCAAATAGACCCTGCCGGTATTATTCCGGAAAGTTTGCATGAGCAACTGGCAAGTCTTCAGGTAGGTCTGGTGTCAATGGACAATGCCTTGACCCATTTGTCGCATTGCGTGAGAGATTTCGTCTGCAATGAGTTGAAAGCAACCTATCATCTGGGTCGACCCAAAGTACCAGTTGCCCGAGAAATGATTGAAAAGGTGTTTAATAATCTGAATGTCGATTTCACGCATTTAAGCAAATCCACCGCTGGTTCTTCACCAGTGGATCCGAAAAAAGAGTCAGCCAACAACGCGAAAAAGCCCCCTGTGGTTTCAGTGGCTCATCTTGAGGACTGGTTTGCCTCGTTCGTTGCGCTGCAAAATTCACGTAGAAAAGATAATTTACGGGGGTTGACCCCCATTGAGCGCTGCCAATTTCTCTTAAAAAACACCTGGCACTTTCATGACTTTGCGGAGCCCCGTTTGAGCACCAACCTCCACTACCTGGAATATTCGGCAAACATCAAGGTCAGCCAAAATGGGAGCTTTAATCCGCGGATTAACATTTTTTCCTTAACTTACACTGCGAAAATGTTGACTACTCCGCTGGAGAAAAACTGGGACAACATTCAAGTACAGGTCTATTCTAAGGATCTTCGGGTCATCAAAGCGTTCTCACAAGGAAAGTTCATAGGAGAGTTTTGGGCACCATCAGACTGGCAGGATTATCCCTTCGATTTACGCACCCGACGTTTTATTAGGAAGCTTGTCAGAACAGAGCGGATCGCTGAAAAGCATCCACTGATGGGCTACTTTATGTTTTTACTCGATCGGCTAAATATTCCTACCTATGCGCTAGAATTTTATCGCGTCAGCCAGGTGATAACGGACAATTATGGTCTAGAAGTTGAACGTAAAATTCAAAGGGCCTTGAAGCAGCATCAACCCAGAAATAAATCGACACATTTAAGATCAAAAAGTCATGTTAATCGGAGCCATAGAACCTCACGGTTGTCCCAAGCTATCAAGGAGAAAATGAATGAATGCCATGACCAATAGACAGAGAATCTTTAATGAACAGTTTTTGTCGATCCCGATGAAAGCGCACCGGTTACTTCTGGAAGTGATTCAAACCTGGATCTGGATGGGGCTGGCTGGAGGGATCATAGTTGGTGACTCTCGTGAAGGAAAGACAACCGCGATCAGAGCAATATTAAATAAACTGTTTTCTCTGGACAAAGTCCGGCTCCCTTCAATCTTCATTACCATCGCCAAGCGAGATCAGGAGACCATTCGAGCAGTTCTTTTTTGCATATACACAGAGATGGGCTTGGTACCTAGCCGTGGTCGACAAACTGCAGATAACCTATCTGCACAAATTCGGATCGCATTGAGGGAGAAAGCCATACTGTCGAATTCAAATCGGATCGTGCTGTTTGTGGATGAGGCACAGCGATTAACACCCAAGCAGCTCCAGGTGTTTGCAGAACTTTACGACAAAATGGCAATGGATCAGATCCAGTTAACCGTTATATTTATAGCCAATTTATTAGAATCAAGGCATTTACTCGCTACGATCATGGATAATCCTGTGCACGCCCACATCAGGGGACGTTTTTTCCGAATGGCACATACCTACCAGAGCATTACTTGTCTTGCAGATATAAAGTTTTGCTTGCGCCAATACGATGCTGTCGTACATAAGCCTGATAACGAGTGCTATACACAGACTTTTTTACCAGAACAGTATGAAGAGGGATTTCGCCTAGAGGACATTGGTAAACCTTTGTGGAACAGATTTAATGATGGTATCAGGAAAGATTTGAAACTAATAACCTGGCCCGCTCAGTATTTTTTTTCTACAGTTAACATCTTATTGACCCAGCTGTTACCCCTGCAAGACAAGGACGATCCTGTTGAAGAGTTGATTGATGAAGCGATTAAGGCATCAGGAATCATTCCATCATTGAACTCATTACTAAAGGATTAAAAATGAAAGAAGAGTCGCTCTGCTTTGGTCAAACGTTTAAATTACCCTTCGAAAGTGAGAGTGGGATCATTGCACGAATTATTCATGTCAACCCATCCAGAAGACTTCAATATTTAGTTGAATATTGCGACAACAACCCTTCTGGATTCCATGGCTATTATTCAACAAAAGCCAAACCTGGAGATGTTGCACTTCTCAATGCTTACTATGCTTCTTTTCCATTAGATTATCCTGCGGGTGAGCATATCAAGAACTGCATAAAAGAAGCTGTTCATCACAGGAACTGCCCCAAGTGTGCATTATCAGGTTATCATTCTAACCTCTTCAACTTTCTCTGTGTAAAGCACTGCCCTATCCATAACGAGAGTATTACTGAACACTGCCCAGAATGCCATAAATGCTGGCAGTACGGAGTAAAACAATACTCAACAGGCTGCACAACATGCGGAAGATGCGCCTCATACGATGACTTTTTACAGATGAGAACAGAGTTAAGTCAGCAAGATTTTGGGCCATTAATTAACTGGTATAAGAGCAGAAAAGTTTTTATTGCTAAAGATACTATTCATTCACTTAGTGGCTTTCAGTCACGAATAATTTCACGGAGTGAGAACCTATTAGACGTTGGTAACATTGTCATTCATAAATCAGGCAGAAATTATTGTCGGTTAGACTCACGGCTCAAAAAAAATCTAATTGTTCAACCTGAAATTAAATACTGGTCACTTGAACAGGCTGATTTGAAAAAATACTTAAAAGATGACGTGATTAAAAGTCGACTTAAGACTGATAAGCTGCGAGGCCTACTGTACCAACTTCCACAGCACCTCAAGAATGCAAAGTTAAGAGCGCTCGAAGAACTACAGCTATATGGCCACAACTTCCACTATTTTGAAGAGGAAGAAGGTATTATAGATTTAGATTTAACAAAAGAAATGCAAGATTACAGCAGTAATGTTGCTTTGGCTTATTGGCTAGTGCTGAGCACAATGCCCAAGTCAATTAAATTAATGACAAGAGATAACACTATTCCATTCCTATTCCGCAAGGGAAAGCTGTTACCTGAACCTATTTATCCCAGAGAGTTTGTTGTGCTTAACTCTAAAACATACAAGCTAAGTGAAAAAACGCAGTCTTATTTATATGAAAAAGAGCTCATTCAACTTGGGCACTATATTTTGACATTAGTTAAATTTTTACAACTTGGTACGACTACAATTTTTGAAAAAACAGACCTCCATCAAAAGTTGAAAGACAGCTATATGCGACTCCCTTATTTTGCATTCGATCAGAAATACTCAAATACTATAGCAACTATTTTTGACACTAGAATTAAGACCAATAACGAGCTAGAGCTTATTGATAATCAACAGAAGCTTAAAGAAATGGGGTTGTATGAATGTATGGGTGTTATATACCACCCTAACGCCAAAGGCTCAGGAGTTTACAATGAATTTGTCGAGCTTAATAAGTTTCTGAATAATCAACGCTAAACTGCTACTTATTCTTTTCACGTTGGAGGTGCTCCTTATAGCACGACGGAAAATTGTTTTCGCACCACTTAGTTAGTTCGCTTTCCGATTTAGGCTGAAGCGTCGATTGCCCCTTGCAAAACAACGAGATCGTCTTGCCTTGTCGGAACGCTTGCCACAGCAGAGTAATGCTCACACTACCCGCACCAACAGAAGATGCGGCACCGTAACCTTCGGCATCAGATATTGCTCGGTATCCCAGCTCGGTAACGATACCACCCTCGAATTCTTGCGTATGTGATTGCAGCGTATTCATAGCATTAATATTATATTACCGGATATTGCCGATAAACTTTTGATTTTGAAATGTTTATTTTTAATGTCATCTAGTTTCCAATGGTATATGTCCAAAATCTTTATAAGATATTGAATTTTTGAGATTAAAACTGCAAAGCTAGATGTTTACGGGCGCCCATTCCCAGAACATCCAAGAGCGGTTTTACTTGTTTCTTAAACCCACTAGCCATTATTTTCTTCGATTTCCTTGGGGACAGTTATTTTATATTTCGGCACATATACACCATTTTTAACGATGCTACGTTTACCAGACCCTAAATCCAGCTCATCGATTTTTATATAATCAAACCAGGCATGTTCAGCTTTTTCAGCCATATACAAAAATAAACGCTTAACTTTTACTGAGGTGCAATTCTTTAGCAACTTGTTTACGGCAGCTGGCCTTAAATTATTCAACCCCTCCATCAGTTCATACACTTCTAATAAAGGCTGCTTCTGGGGAGCCTGATACAAACACTCCAGTATAGCTCTAGCAGGACTAGAGATTTTTACCTTAAACCCTTTATGCTCAAAGTCTATTAAGCCTAAATCCGGAGGTAGAAATGAAGAAAGCGTGGTTTTTAGTTCTAACCCCCAATGGTATTTTCTAAACCAACTAGGTAGTTTTTCATGTTCAGTTCCAAAGAGTTGAGCTCGTTTGGCAGAGACTTCTAAATAATGAGATTTACCTTGAAGTGATAAGGCTGTCTTCCCTCCAGGGTGAACAGACAGGCCAAGCTGTGATTGCAAAGCATGTACACCTGCAAGATAGTCTACTTTCTTACCGTGACGTATCAGTGCGCCAGTGCCTATGGAGTCAAACCACTTGCTTTTTCTATAGCGCTTTTGCAAGTCGTAACTATAACCCTCCTTAACAAGCCAAGAGGATGTCAAAACAGCATCTTCAGGATGACTACGAAGAAGGCGGTTTAATTTTGAATCATTTAAGGTACTCATAGTACCTATAGTAGCACTTATTTAAACTTTTTCGTTCTTTAATTTTTTTATTGATAAATTAGGGTGCTTTGAGAAACTTAATCCAGCAATTATCAAACCAGTCTTGGCAAGAACTTCAAGTTTCATGTGAGATAATGAAATCAGTCATTCACCTTTACTCGACCAGCCTGTTTGATTCTGCTGGCATCCAATGGCTTGCCTTTACCTTGAGCCAATGAGGCAACGCCTTCGCCGATATCCTGCCGCAATGCAGCTAGTTTCAATTCCACTTGCTCGTTGCTATCTCTCATCTCGAGCAATCTCAAAGCTTCTACTCTTTGCATAAATATTGTTTATGCCCAACTCCATTTTTTGGCGAGCAGAAGAGTTTGCAGAATGTACTTTGATTCTCGGTGGCAAAAATTGGTTTAAGATAACCTGTTCTTCTATCCATAGCACCACGTCGTATCCCGTTCCGTGATCATCATCTCCAAGATCATGATCTAAACTTATCTCTTCTACATTGCCAGTTTTCAGCAACTCTATAGCTTCTTCTGGCCAGTAGACTCTTGTCCACCCTTCGGGGGTTTCTCTCTCATCATCAAGGTAAACTTTCACTGACAGATACCGTGTTTGCACATAACATTATTTACCAGACATTAAACTTACTTTACCTCAATGGATAGTAGCAAAGTCAATGCCTTTGGAAAACTAGTTTCTGAATACTAAGTGTTTCGTATTTAATACAAAATACCACTAAGCAAATTCATAGAACCCTATAAAGTTGAAGCTATTTAATTGTAAAGCCTCAAGCTTTGTGATTATTCGTTTGTGGATATCAAGAACCTGTCAGCTCATAGGACACGAGAGTGTGTTAAACCTTTTGCCACGCCCACCATGTGAAATGCCCCTCTCTTTCTTCAACCTTAAATTTCGAAAGGCACTGATTACAATGGCATACATAGTGGTCAATCCATTTTCCGTCAATTTCTACGGCTTTGTTGATGGTAATATTGCTACTATCCTGTTCTTTAACGGGGCTATAAAACATGTATTCGGGATATAACGAGCAAAGACAACCAGCACTGCGCTTAACATGCTCAAGCTTTTTCAAAGCAAACTCTAAATGGTAATAATTTGGACTAAGCCCTCCTCCCAGATTAATTCCTTTAGTAGACTCCTTAATCAATTCAAGGTGGTTGGACAAAGCCTTAAGTTCATCGATATCGGTGCATTTAGCAATATCACAGCTCGCTGACCATATCTGATGAGAATCCTTTGATGTCAATTTTGCAAGTATGTTCATATTTGGGTTATAGGCTTAACGCCACCAACAGTGTGGAAGGCGGTCCTAAGTTCAAAGTGTGCATTGTCATGCGCCTTGTTTATTGGTGAAGAACTCTTCTGTTCCTGTGTATATTTGAAAGGTCACTTCGAAGTTTTTTGACCATTGAAGCAATATCCTCTGTAGATCTCCAACCATCTCTTCTGGGATTGCCGAACTGTACAGCCAAATGCCTATCGTTTTTTCTTCCGTAGGCAAGTCCTCACAATGAATACTGAATTTGTGCCGGCCCTTTTGTACGGACAAGGCATGGCAGTACATGTGAACATTTCTTCGTAACGAAATATCCCACCCCTCGATTTTTTCAGTTACACTTCTTTCCATCTATCCCTCTTTTGCCACGTAGAGTCTTAGAGCTAAGCACATCTTGTGTGTAGCACCTCTAATACTCATCTTGACCATCATCTCTTCTCTGTGATTTCAAGTTGATACTTACTTGATAGCTCAATAAGTGAAGTGGCATCTCCTGTCACTTCCCACTCAAACCAATTAGTCCATTCGATCCTTAATCTCTTTCCAGCCTTTTCAAGCACACAGTAATCATAATCAATTCCTTTATCGAATACTAAAGGGTACTCCTTTAGTATTCGCCAACCAGTGGCATTAAGGTCCTCAATGATTGACTCTCCCTTCTCGGTATCTAAAAATTCTATTTTCATCCTAGTCGTTCACTTCGTTGTATTCGAAAATCAGATAACGGTCTTCCACCAGGTTCGATGAGCGTCTAAATCCTCTCCAAAGCCTGCTGACATAAGAAGATCACGCCAATCCCTTTGGGCTACATTCTTTGCCTGTTCGAGCTTTTCAAGGCTCTTTTGCCCGAGCTTTAGCACCGCAAAATGGATTCGCTCCATCTGTTCAGGGCTCCACCCGTCACAGTGGACTTTTTCTGGGCACAAATTACTTTCAAATATTTCTCGGACAAAGCGCCGGTTATCCGGGTATAGAACCTCAATTAAACGCAAAGTGTCACGGCTTAACTTGCTCATCCACTGCTCCAGCTAAGGCATATAGCACGTATGTGCCCCGAATTTATATACTAAGCGACTCAAAGGAAGATTAGCCCCGGCCTCTTGTTTAAGACCATAATTTCTATAAGTTTGTTAGATTGGTTAATCCATTTCCTTACGCACTCATATTTCGATGCAGAAACGGAGCTTACTCGACACTGTATATAGCCTTTTTCAGAGAGGATGTTTATATTCCCTCATAGGGTATTTCTTGCTCATTATTGCCTTGAATCTTAAGAATGATACCGTGCCCTGGAAACTGCTCTTTGGTTTCACGCAGAAAGCTTAGAAACGATCTGCTAGAGACCCTTCTCTTCGCGTCAGGACCGTTAATAATGATTGCGCTATCTGAGCATTCGGTATGATACGGGAGACGGTCAGCATGGCCTTTGAAGTCTCTGCTTTCAAAGAACCACTCATCTCCTTTTTGTGTTTTCCAGTTTGTCTTCATAGGTTCATTTACACATAACGCCCGCGTAAAGCGAGCCGTGCTTGTTAAATGTTTCTGTTCTCACTTTCAATAAATCTTTCAACCTCTAACCAAGCTACGTTCTCAGCTAATTCTTCCATTTTTTGAGACTTGCCGTTGCTATCTACCGAGCGGACACTGAAGCCAATGGTTGAAGGTGTTATGTTTACGGATGCGCGTCCCTTTTCAAGAAGGTAAGCGTAGCCACTGGCATTCCTATCTGCTTTTATCTGCCAACCTTCCGTCAGGAAGTGATTATGTAATTCGATAAGATCTCTCTGGTTCATAAAATTTAACGCCTCAATAACTTAAGTGTTATATACCGATCCAGTGCGGAAGGTGCTAAGTTGGTTAACGAGTTTTATTTCTTAGTCAGCGATTGGGACCAACCCTTGAAATGCAAGGGCTGCTTTAAAATTACCAATGATGCGCTCTTGCTCTGACTCAGAATTTGACCACCTAGAGAATTGCTTTCTGCTAAAACAAATTACAGGCTTATCGCCACAAAAGCCGCTTTCTATATCCACTTCAAATACCTTTCCATTTTCTCTGTACTCAGCGGTAAAGCGACCAGTGAACTGAACTACAAAGCCAGTATCACTTTCTACACCTTGTTTATTTACCCACTTAAAGTTCATTTAGTACCTGTAGTACGGCGACAGTATGGAGCGTATTTAAGAGCCTTGTTATGACCTTGTGTACAATACAAGTGAATAGTCTCCACTCTCGCTTTCATAAGAATTCCCCGCTCGCACATAACCAAATTGCTCAAAAAGGTGATGCATAGCTTGGTTGTCTTCTCGGGTGGTAGCGAAACTAGCCCGTCCAGCCAAATTGTCTACAAATATCCGCATTAAGTCTCGTCCGTAGCCGTTTCCTCTGGCCGCCTCTAACACGTAGAGCCACCCCAGTTCAAAATGATAATGCTCTGCGCCTGCCACACCGGCCTTACGAAAAATGCGCGCCTTGTACCCTTCATTTGGGTTCTTGATAGCTCCGACAGCAACACACTCGCCATCTTTAATGAACACGAGCTTTTCTGCACGTTGAATGCGGCCCCGCAAACCGTTAGGGGCAACCTCACCACCCTCGTTGACTAAACGCTCAAAATCTTCAAGGTCGGCGTTTGTGTATTCATTAGGATTCTTTATGGTTATTTTAATGCTCATTTATCATAGCGCCGCGCTCTCCGGTAAATTGGGAGCGTAGCAGTAAATTTGTCCGCCAGCAGCACCTTGTTAGGGTAATTTGCCCCATTCATCTCTTTTATTCCTTTTTTTAATGTAGAACTTGTCAGGCTCAAGACCATCTTTTGGTCGCCTCATATTCTTTCCATTCAGTTTGGTGGTCATTGCTTCGTCATATTTCCCGTAAGGGCCATCTTCTTTATCGGGATCATGATAAGTGATTTTATATGACTCACTGATTGTTATAAGACCAGAGTCAAAAAGACTGTGATGAATAGAACACAGCAATAACCCATTTTTAGGGTTTAATCTGTCATCGTTTTCTGATTCAGACCAAGGAAGTATGTGGGCCGCCTGTAAGGCAGATGGAAATGAAAAGCCGCAAAATGCACATTTGCCATCGTATGCGTCGAATAGAGCCTCACGAAATATTTTTTGTGCAATGCCTCTAACTTTTACTCGAGTGTAAATTTCGGCTGAAACACTTGGCTTATTGACGATTTCTTGGGCTAATCCCTGAATAGTATCGTTCGAACCAAAGCTGCCATATGGATTTTGGTAGGCTTGCCAGTTGTATGAATAAACTAATTGTTGACCTTGTTCCAGATCATCTACGTCCCATGCGATAAAACCGCCGCCAGGTTTCTTTGAATTTTTTCCAATTACAATTGATGTAAGAGGCGGAAGTTTATTATCTATGCAATAGTCCTGAATTGGTCCAAGAGCTCTACCTACAGAAAGCGGGTTTGTTTGTATTCTTGGAGCGATCTGGCTATATGAGACAGTTTCATTTTTTGAAGCAGCATTAGCTAAAACATCCCAGATAATACCTGCTGCATGTTCCCAATTCTTAGCCATAATTACTCCAATATGTTTTGTTTTAACGCTTAAAGCAGCTCGCATTTATGCATCCGCTGTCTTTACTTGTTAGCACTTACATCATTGCCGTAAGCGCAGGGATAAAGGGAGCTATCAGTGTCATATGGTTCGCTGCAGCGGCAATAAATGCCTTGTATGAATCGCCTATTGAGCCAGACTTACTCTCCGCCTGCATATCTTCAACAGCAGTAATTAGTGGCTCTTTGCTTTCAATATCAGAAGCTTTGATGGCAGCAAGCAGATCTTCAAAAACCTGTTCATTTATAGCAATCGACTGTTGCACGCCCTCAGATTGAACAGCAATATTGCTGTTGCTTACATTTTGAATATTAATACTTGGCTTTTCATTGTTCACGGGCAGTCCGTTTTCTAATTTGTACAAATTTGATTGCTCTAATAATAAAAGTGTTTGTTTAACAATTTCTGCTAAATTCATCTGCTCCTCGAAAGCAGTAACCATTTGATTAAATGCCCACGAATTTAGGGATAATTCGTCAAAGGCCTGTTGAGCTTCGTCAATCACATACTGCAGGTCATCGTAGACCCAGGTACTTTCAAATCTTTTAACAATGCTGGTTAAAGTAGGGTATGTTGTTATATCAAAGTTTATTGCCGCCAAAGCATCAGACATAAACAACCCCATATCTCGACCATTAGCATAGACCCTCTCTATCTTCTCCTTTTTTAACCCATCTTTAATAGGCCAAACAGTCTGCTCCCAATCTTCATTGTTTTTCAAGTGAGACCACCACTTATCTTTGTTTCTATATTCCTCTCCTATAGAAAGCAATCGACTTATTAGGGGTTCTACATCAATAAGATCTCGTCTTACTTCCATTAAGTATTACCTTGGTTAAAATTTACGGATGCTAACGCCCGCAACACCGGACAATTTGGAGCGCAGCGGAAAATTGTTCCGAGTGCTTGCGTTTGTTATGTTTCATTGCAGATAGTTCTCATACGCTATGCATGTTGAATCTAAGTGGCTAGAGGTAAGATTCAAGATCATGTCTGTATAGCTTTCTTCTATCGCAGAGTGAACGCCTTTGCCAAATTCTTGCTCACTCATTTTAAAGAATCCCATAGGGTAACTATGAGCATTTGCCGATAAAAACTTGTATAACCCAAGAAAATCTTCACGACTTCCACCATTGGATTCAATTATTTGCTCTTTACTTAGAAGGAACGCATCAGTCGCTTTTAGATAGTGTTTCTGCTTCTTATCATCTAAGGCCAAGAACGTAGCATTGTTTCGCAACAGATCACGCATCTCTTCTGCTCTGTTTTTGCAGTCTTCAACCTCTTTTTGAGAACCTCTGAATTCAAAAACCTTTTGTCTTGTCACTGCATCATGTAGAGAAAACAACCAAAAACGGCAATCTTTATCTTCCTTTGAAAGTGATCGGTCGGCTAGATATAAGAAGCTATTTAGAGCATCCATTATATTTCTCAATAACGTCCCCAAAGACGCATAATCCCAGATAGACTCGATAGAATTATCTTTAGGAGCCATCATTGAAATTGTTCTTGCTGTCGTACAAATTCTTACGAATATAGCTGACAAAAGAAAATCAACGCTATGATCTGATATTTCTCCGCCCCTTGAGGCAGACAGCTTATGAGCCTTCATCAAGCTTACTTTTAGCCGCTCCTTGGAGGTCTCAACATTCGAGCTTAGTTCGGAATTAGGCATAAACTCTCCCTGAAACATAACGCCGCAATCACCGGCGAGCCAAGCAACACTTGGCGAGTCTCTGCTGGCACTGCCAGCAGCACGGGTGAATTGCTTTGTTATGCATATCTAATTTACCTTTAGTTTAAAATACACCACCATTGGCACGGTTCCTTGACCACCAAGGTAACTAGCCGATATGTATGCACGATCTAGGTCTTTGCTAGATACACATACACCTTTAAGTACTACACCATCGTCTTCATGCTCTGCTCTCAACCCCACTATCGTTCCACTTAGCGGAAAAGTAACGGTTTCGCCTTGCATTCCAACATAGCGCGCAGAGTAAAATTCCCTATCTCCGAGATTTTCAAAAAAGAGGTTAGTTGGAAGTTTTATCTTGAAAGAAGTGCAAGCACTAAACTTCTGAAATTCAGATTCAATTGAAATACCTTTGCTTTCCATTTCCGAAGGCAACACCTCTTCCCATCCGACAGCTAGAGCGTTGTTTAAGAACAACATTAAAAATAGGAATATAAATGACTTCAACTTTTCTCCTTATGCATAACATTATATTACCGGACATCGCCGATAACCTTTTGATTTTAAATAACTTATTTTTAATGTCCGTTTTTACGGCTAATACCATATAAAAGCGGACATTAAACTTGCTTTACCTCAAAGGATAGTAGCAAAATCAATGCCTTAGGGAAACTGAATTCTGGATGGCAGGATTTGATATAAAAAACAATGTGCTATGAAAATATAACTGCCCCTATGAAAATTGAACTAATTCTGTTGTAAGGTTCAATTGAGCTTTGGAACTGAAGTACTTTAATTGTAGATTCTAAATAATACATTTATAACCCGTTGATTTATTGTGGCAATATTGAACTGCTTTAGTTGGTCATAAACCATTTTGGGTATTTAAGAATATATCCCCTAAATTGTATCCACTCATTTGTTCTATGATAAACTTCGCGGCCCTACTTGTTGGTTCACCTATCAAAGAATTTGGATAGCATGCTAGATACCACTTTAATTTTACTCTTTATTCCAACGTTTCTGGTTATTTCTGCTACACCAGGGATGTGTATGACCCTGGCACTTACGCTGGGTATGAGTATTGGTGTTCGACGTACCATTTATATGATGTGGGGTGAGTTGATTGGCGTAGCGCTGGTTTCAGTATTGGCTGTGGTTGGTGTTGCCAGCATCATGTTGAACTACCCTATGGCATTTATGATTCTCAAATATGGTGGCGGTGCTTACCTGATTTATCTTGGAATCCAGATGTGGCGTTCACGTGGCAAAATGGTCATTGAGCTGAATGATGACACCCCAAAAACGGTGTCAGGACGACAGCTGGCGATGCAAGGCTTCGTCACCGCGATTGCTAACCCTAAAGGCTGGGCTTTTACCGTGTCTTTATTACCTTCATTTATTAACCCTGACCTGCCGATGCCACCACAGCTCGCTGCCCTGGTTGTCATCATATTATTAAGTGAATTTATGTTTTTGATGCTCTATGCCACCGGTGGCAAGACTTTAAGGCGAGTATTGCAGCGCAGCGATAACGTTCGATTTGATCAAC
>Ga0209345_10002223_pt1 | contig 21671 bp, 19 predicted proteins | sample Cruoilmetagenom7_FD_187294 | JGI IMG/M metagenome (GOLD analysis project Ga0209345, IMG submission 187294) | Oil polluted marine microbial communities from Coal Oil Point, Santa Barbara, California, USA - Sample 7 (SPAdes) (version 2) | ecosystem: Environmental > Aquatic > Marine > Oil seeps ... | reverse complement strand
CTGCACCGGAGAATTTTGCTGCAATACGACACATTGCCTTGAATTTACTCCGTAACAATAAAACATTTAAAGGTAGCATAAAAACAAAAAGGTTGAATGCGGCTATGGATAAAAAATATTTGGAAAATGTCATGTTCAGCTGATTGATACCCGCACCAGAAGGATAGAAGCTTTATAATATTTACATGCGTTGCCCCTGTTGAGCGTTTGCATTTGTCTTGACAAATATTGATAGCTTTTTTATAGTATAAGGCTTATTTGAGGAAGTTATTTCGTCCCCGTCCCTAAGATAAATGACAGCCAGCCAGCGCTACTTGTACCTCATATGTTTTCAATGACCGAGCAGTTGTTAAATGTTGTCACATAGGAGGAGGCCTCTATGAATCTCAATGAAATACTGGACATGTTGCTTAGTACGCTCCAAACAACAGGGATATATAACCTTGAGTGGAGACTCCTTATTATGTGGGGTGTGGGTTGCCTTTTCGTATATCTGGCGATCGCAAAAAAATATGAGCCGCTACTTCTTCTCCCCATCGGTTTCGGAATCTTTATCGTCAATTTTCCTATGGTTCCCCTGATGGGTTACTCTCATGGCCACCCCCAACTCCTCCAGGTGTTTTATCACTACGGTCTGGAATGGGAGGTTATGCCCTGCATTATCTTTTTGGGGTTAGGCGCCATGACTGATTTCGGTCCCCTTATCGCAAACCCTAAAACCCTGCTGATCGGTGCTGGCACTCAGTTAGGCGTTTTCATCACCTTTACCGGCACTGTACTGGTTGGTTTCACTCTCAAGGAAGCAGCCTCCGTGAGCATCATTGGGGGCGCTGATGGTCCTACAACCATTTACTTAACGCAGCACCTTGCTCCCCAGCTACTCGGGCCAAATGCGCTGGCAGCCTATTCATACATGGCCATGGTCCCTCTCATCCAACCTCCCATTATGAGACTCATGACCACCCCAGAGGAAAGAAGGATCCCCGCGCGTCAGTTGCGACATGTTTCAAAACAAGAGAAGATACTTTTCCCCCTAATAACCGTAGGCATAATTGCACTCCTCGTCCCTAGTGTCATCCCTTTGATGGGCATGTTTATGCTCGGCAATCTGATGAAAGAAAGCGGTGTTGTTGAGAGGCTAACAGAGACAGCTCAGGGCCCTCTCATGAACATTATTACCATATTCTTAGGCCTTTCCGTAGGCGCTACAATGCAAGCGGACAAATTCCTTAGCTGGAAGCCGCTTTTTATTTTCAGTTTGGGCCTTTTGGATTTTGCAGTCTGTACCATAGGTGGGATCTTGACCGTAAAGATCATGAACCTGTTTCTTAAAGAAAAGATCAATCCTCTTATTGGCTCCGCCGGTGTTTCAGCAGTCCCTATGGCAGCACGGGTTTCTCAGGTTGAAGGTCTAAAATATGACAAGACCAATCATCTTCTGATGCACGCTATAGGGCCGAACTTAGCAGGAGTTATAGGCTCAGCGGCTGCAGCCGGAATGTTTATTGCCATGTTTAACTGAGGGTATGCTCCGAAAACCTATACACTGGAAGGATTGAAAATGAAAAATTCCGTACTTTTTGTAGTGATTTTGATATTGGTTTTCCCGCTTTATTCGATTGCTGAAGGTTTTTTGAATGTTCCCGTCATCAAGGAAGGAACCACTATCAAAAAAACCGACAGCCGACTGGAATCGACGGTTAATTTATCTCATGATGAGGCAGTCACATTCTATAGGGATGCTTTGGAGGACTATAAGGATATCAAGTTTCGTGAGTGGAAAGATGCTACATATATTGAAGATGATGGGAGCAGACCCTGGCATTCGATTACCATATCAAAAGGAACAAAAAAGCAAACCACTGTTATCATCGTGAAGGACAACTGGACTTGGATAATTACAACCCTTGTCCTCAGATACATTGGGGTTTTTGTGGTCCTAACGGTTCTATTCTTGGGAATGTCCATCTCGGGAAAAATCGTATCCGGTCTGGTTAAAAGGGCAGAAAAAAGAAACGCTGTAAGTACATAAGAGTCTAAAACTGCCCCCGTCCCTAACGTTTCATGGCCTGGGCAAAGCGTGACATGGTTTCGGAAATAACCCCACGGGATATCATAATCTCGATCAACTGAAACTTACCGCGATATGCCGCCGCCCGGTTCAGTGCCTCTTGCAATTCCAGCCTTGTTCTTACTCTCACCCCGGTGCCACCCATACCCTCCGCCATCTGAGCAAAGCCCCACTCATCCCTATCATTGAACCTCGATTCGGGCTGGAAGGTCCGAAGCATCTCCCAGCCGCAGTTGTTGAATAATAAGACTATGGGGTCCCAGCCATAGCGGCGGCAGTTGCCCAGCTCCCAGCCGGTCATCTGGAAGGCGCCGTCACCCACCAGAATCAACGGACGACGGCCGGTAGCCGCTTGTATACCCAGCCCCGCTGGAACTCCGAAGCCCATACTTGCATAATAGCCCGGCGCCACCAGCTCGGTATTTTCCATGTCCAGAGCAGTAAACATGCAATCTCCAACGTCGGCGGCCATTGGCATGCGTCCTACTCTATCCATGAGATCATTGACGGCTTTGGCGATATCGGTGGGGGTAACAGGTTGTTCATCCGCTTCAAGGTTACGAGGATAGACCGGTTTTGGGGTTGGCCTTGCATCAGTACGGTCCTTGAGCCGCTCCAGCAAGGCGTCTACCAAGCAACTCAAAGGGATATTGGGGTAGATGTGATAGCCTAGGCTTACCTGGCCTTCAAGGGCCTGAATGCTTCTGCGAAGATCGATTTGATGCTCGGACACACCAAGGTTTGTATCGGATAGGATAACGCCCAAAAGGATTAAGGCATCGGACTCCTCAACAAGATGAGTGATCTTCGGGGTACCAGCTATGCCCATGTAAGTGCCTAGCAGAGGCGCATCGGCATCGGCAAGGAGCCCCCTTCCCATGAATCCAGTTACAACGGGTAGTCCCAATTTGCGGGCTATTTCCGCGACCTTGTCTTCCAGGTTGTAACGACGGATCTCAACACCCACCATCAACACCGGGGATTTGGCTTTTGCCAATCGTACCAGGATTTCATCGACACATACCTCGAGTGCTTCAGTGTCGTGTGGATGGGGCTTAACAGGCGTCACGGGTAGGCAGGGCTCAAAAACCTTGTTGCGTGGCAGTTCAATGTAGACCGGTCGAGAATCTGTACAACATCTGGCCAACACCCTCGCGATCTCCTCAGGGGCACTCCGTGGATCGTTGAGTCTTACTTGATCGCAAGTGATTTCCTTGAATATCTCAAACTGGGAATCTACTGTTTTGGCCTGGTGGTGGAGCAAGAGACCGGCATGACTTTCGTCATCGCCTGGACCACCGGAGATAACAACAACCGGTGATTTTTCGGCATAGGCGGCCGCCACCGGATTCACCATATTTAACGCACCAGCCCCGTAGGTGACACTAGCTACTGACAAGGCGCAGTTAAACCGCGCGGCTGCATCCGCAGCAAAGCCAACGGCCGGCTCATGGCTCAGCGTGTAAAGTGGAAGGATCTGCGACTCTTCGATCACCTTAAAAAACGCAAGAACGAAATCACCTGGAATCCCGAATATCTGTCTTGCCCCATGGTCTTTCAATGCGTGGAGCAACGCTTCAGCAGTGTTCATAACAGCCTCCTCGTCCCTTGTCAAGCAAGTCTGGTGTTCATAAAAAAATCATTTACGCACGTTCTATATTTCCGGCCTTCGCCCACTTGCAAGCCACCTATTGCAGGCCAATTATGACCTACGCACTATCAAGGAATTATAGGGCAAAGTGATGAAAGAACTATAAATTTCCATATATTAAATTTCACTGCGTTATCGGTCGGAACCCTCGACGACGTACTACAATGTACGACTTACTCGGTTTCCTCCCTCTGGCCTTGTGAAATTTAATATATGAAAATCTATACAATGATTTAAACACATACTGTTAAAAAGCTGACGGTGAAAAAAGCAAAAACTTCGTTGGATTGTTAGTAGATTAGCTGAATAGAGGTTTAGTACGTGCAGATATTCGGGGAAAGATTCTTGGTTCTCCTCTAACGAAGTATCTTACCCTTGACAAAAGAAAGGCGTATAAATGCAGGATCATCTATTTCAACGGTACCTTTATCAAACGGATATCATCGATCCAGACCTTACCTTGCCCGTTGATAACCAAGTTAATCCGTACGTTGTCAGGATTTTCACCTTTCTTGAGAAAAAAAGGCGTTTCTTGTGAAGTCCATTCATTGGTTCCTGAAAGTGCTGTGTGGAGCCCCCTAGAGAAAAATTCTCCCTTTCCAGGGAAGTGTGACCACATCTCGATGTATGCTTGACCTTTTAGGCTATCAGTGCGGAGTTTAGCTTGATAGATAAGTCGTGCATCTTCAACATCGATATCTCCGGTTTCATAAAGGCTCACGGTTGTGGGCTTGTCTGTAGTTATGCGCAATGAGCCCTTTTGGTCGGTTGTGATCTCTTTGTCTAACTCAATCCCTGATTTTGTAATAATCCCCTCCAAGCTGTCCAAAGGATAATGTTTTATCTCCGTGATTTCTAGTGGTTTTGTAGAGCAAGCAGATACAAAGACCATGACTAAACACGCTACAAATAAGACTGATTCCCTAATTGTAGGCATCCTCTTACCTCCTTTATAGATCTTCAAAGGGTTTAAAATCGTACTTTCACGACTCTCACTCTTGTATCATTAAAAGAAGCATTCGCCCCGATCTTATCCTGAAGGCATACGTTCTTCAAGGAAGGGTCGAGTCTTAATAAGGGTGTTACGGGGATTCCAGCGCCTCTGGCAGGGTCACTTCCTATATCTGTTCCGTTGATCTTCACGGGCACAGCTCCGACACCCCAGCGTCCAAACCCGTAAGAGATGCCCACCACTCCCGGCCTGATACCCTCTCTTACCGCTGCCTTTCCTACGATCCCATTTGAATTGGGCGACTCTATACTTACGTCATCGTGGGTCTTGATCTTTAGTGCCTTCGCATCCTTGGGGTTGATGATGATATAATTTTCTGGGAGGATCTCAAGGAGCCATCTGTCCACGGCCGTCCTCATCCTTGAATCGAAGGCAAACCTGTAAGTTACTAACTTTAGTGGATAAGAATCATCCGCCACTTCTTTGCCTGTTGCATCAAGGATAGGTTCATATCTTGGGAGACCATCATAAGGTCGGCCTGTAATGGAATCCTTTGTCTTAGCTAAGGCTTCATTATAGATCTGGCATAGCCTTCCATACACACGACTGGGACGGTTTCCTTTGTACGCCTTATCATAAGATTCGAACCTTCCCCCCCTAGACAGAGCGTACTCTATTCTCTCCCTTTCCGTAAGTCCAGGCACCTCGGATCCGGTCTCGTTTCTCACGATACCGGCTATGGCCCTCTTGTAGAAATCCCATGCAGTATCCAACGGTTTACCTATTCCGAATACATCATGTCCGAAGCCGGGCAGTTGCATAGCTTTTGCCATTCTGATGAGGATATCCTCCATCAACATGTTGGTTGGGATCAGGGGTATATATGCCCCTGTTTTTGGGTCCATATTCCCAACAACAGGCTTTCTTATTCCAATAGTCTTATTTGTAATGACCGGTGGTACATTGCAGACATCCCACCTCTCCAAGTAGGATGTGTCCGGCAAGATATAGTCTGCAAACGAATTAGTTTCCGTAACCTCAGTGTCGATGGCTATAAGAAGAGGGACTTTCTTTTTGTCCTGAAGTGTACCAGCCACGGTGTCCCTCATGGCAGGAGCCGAGTAAGAAGGGTTGGCCCGGTAAAGGAGTAACGCCTTAATGGGGTAAGGGTAGCTATCGGCTATGCTCGGTATAACCTCCTGAAAGTTTCCCTGTGAGGAGGCAAAAGGGAACCATGACCTCTTTGCAGGGTATCCTCTGTGCCTGAATTCCGTTGTGTCTTCGTACCTGTGCCCGACCCTGTCTATCCGTGTTCCGGACAACTTGGGCCCACCTTTTGCTGTACTTAGACCACGCAGGTTTCTTTTTACATCAAGGGGATCCCAACAGTCCCCTCCGGGGATTAGGCCGCCTTTTGAATCTATATTTCCGATTAGAAAATTCAACGCTATTATGGTTCTTGCAGTATAGGTACCGTTGCTGTGCTGAACCGCTCCACCATGAAAGTCAGCGACGGCCCTCTTGCCGTAAGATGTGAATTCCTTAGCCAATTTTTCAATAACCAAAGGTTCGACACCACATATCTCTGAATACCCTCTTATGTCCTTTTCATATACCCTTTCTTTTAAGAGCTGGAAAACAGATTTGCACGGGATGTTGTTTGCCCGAACCTTGACCTCCAGTTGACCATGATAGACACTGTCAAAGACCTTCAACTCCCCCCCTGACCAAACCACTGATTTGTCCCCTTGTCCCGCTAACCCGGCATCTTTAGCCTTCAAGAATTCCATGGTATCCGTTCTTACCAGGTAGGTGGCATTGGTCCAGCTCGTCTCTCCGTCCATCGCAGCCGCTGCCTTTGTGGCATTCTTTAAAAATTTTGAATCATACGCCCTGTTATCTATGATCCATCTCATCATGCCCAGTGCGAGGGCAGCGTCAGTGCATGGCCTTATGGGTATCCACTGGTCAGCCATTGAAGCTGAGTTTGACAACCTCGGATCTACCACCACCCACTTGAGAGTCCCATATCTGTCTTCGAATGTTTTCCTATAACCTTCTTGCTGTAGTGATTCGGACCCTCCTTCTGCTCCGACCTTTGCCTTCATCAACTTTCTCACAACGGTCTGCACAGGGACACTCGATTCCAAAGGTGATGACCCAAAAAAAATCAAGAACCGCGAGTTGAGATAATCGGGACTCAAGTGATCGTAATCATCATCAAGGCTGAGCTTGAATCCTACCCTGTGACTCGATTGCCGGATGCTCGTGTCGTCGGTCTCCCCGTTTACTGAACCATAGGCGTTCATGAACCGTGATATAAATATCCTGCTTCCCAAGTCTAACCTACCGCTCAAGAAGACGAACTGATTTGCCTTGACGCCTAATCCAGGCGCCGATCTATCTATAAGGGTTTCGGTGTCTCTGATCTGGCGGAGGCCTTCTGTCTTCTCTAGTCCGAATAGGTTACCCCCTTCCACAATCTCCTTAATGGCTTCGTTCCAGGTAATGGTCTTCCATTTGCCTGAACCTCTTGGACCGACCCTCTTAAGAGGCTCTTTGATCCGGTAGGGATCGTACAGAGTTTGTATGCCTGCCTGGCCTTTGGCACAGAGAGATCCGCTGTAGCTAATCGCTTCGTCAATGCTGGTATTATACGGGATATGCGGTTCCATAGAATTTGGATGATAGGGGTTCCCGTCGAGCTTGACCACGGTACCTTCCCTTATCTTGGCCCTTATCCCGCAATTACCCTCACACATCTGGCACACGCTGTGTACACTCTTTATACCTTCAGTAATCTCTATAGGATCTGAAGCTGCCGCCCCCATTATATATGAAGGAACATCCCCTTTTGTTTCGAATAGGTTACATCCACCGAAACATGCGGTTCCCCCCAAGATCGCCGCTGCTCTCATAAACTCACGTCTGGTCAGCTCCATCTATAACGTCCCCCGTCCTCTGAAAGCCTCTTATATGTAATCTCTCACTCATCAGGTTGTCAGATTCACGTTTGTCCGCCGAGCACGCTTCATCGTTTTCTACCCTTGAACTGTGAACCTTGGAATTTAGAACCTGAGCGGTTGTGTCTAACTCAAGGGTATCTCAAACCCTATAAACACCAGGGAGTATCTCATAAGGAATACACCACAAATGACAAGGATAGCGCTCACCGTGACCCATACCTTGTTTCGACGGGTTACTGGAAAGATCAAGAGAAATAGGGGCGTCAGCATCCCCACAACGATCTCTCCCCAAAGGTATAAAGGATCGTGGATAGCGGTAATGATAGAAGCGAGCCCATCCGTATTTGAAAGTCCCAAGGTAAGCCCGAAGGACAGCACCCAGAAAAGGTCCATGAGTATGATTCCGATCATCATGTTATAGAGGTCTGAGAAAACATTTTCATCGAACTTTTTCTTGGAAAATCTGTTCATTATAAAGGCAACAACTACGAGCAGAGCGACACCCGAGAGGATCGCAGAGGTCAAAAAGTATCCGGGCATCAATGCTGAGTGCCACCATGTCCTGCCCCTGACCAGGGCAAAGGCAAAACCCGTATACGCATGCACGGATACGGCAAGGGGAACGGTAATAGTCCCCATTATCTTCATCATCCGGTCATCCTTTATAAAGATAAACCAGATATAGACCATATTGGCTATCGGGTATAAGGTGAGTAACCAGGTACCATAAGAGAGCGCTGCTGTTTTGTTAAAATACGAAGGTACCAGCGTATGCCAGAACCTTAGTGGTTGGTGGAGGTCAAATATGAGGCAGGCAGGTGCGAGCATGAGGAGAACAAAGGATGTCAATGCCGCGGGGAAGGCCAGGGGTTTATATTTTTTTATCCCAAATACCGTGGACAGGGAAGAAAGGATGAAAGAGCCTGCGCTCAAACCTGTAAAATAGAAATATAGCGGTATATAAATCTTCCATGGGCATTCGTGTGGAACATTAAAAAGTACACTTATATCCAAAGGTTGCCTCTCGTTATTTCTTCCAGTAATCGGAAGGTTTGCTTGGGACGGTCTTGTGGTATTCCTCAATGGCCTCTGGATATTCTTCAGATATCCTTATCCGGCCCATTATGTCCTTGTCCGCAGCGATGTAATAGACCTTCGGATTGGTCCTCAACTCCGGTTTGATCACCGTAGTGGCGTTGTCCGCAATTAGCCTGGACACTTCACTTTCCCGGTCGTTCAGATCACCAAAGGTAAGCGCCCTGCCTATGCAAGAAGTTACACATGCAGGGAGCAATCCTGCATCAATCCTGTGGGTACAAAACGTGCACTTGTCAGCGGTGTGCCTTATAGGGTTGAAGAACCTGGCATCGTAAGGACAGGCAGCAATGCACATCCCGCAGCCGATACACTTGCCGTAATATATGGTTACGACACCATCCGCCCTGCGTACGGTTGCTTCAACAGGACAGACCTCCACACATGGAGGTGTATCGCAATGGTTGCATAGCCTTCTCAAAAAGAAGTTCTTCACATCCGGATATTTGCCCTTTTGGATGCCCTTTACCCAAGAACACCAGTAACCCAGAGGAACGTTATTCTCACTCTTGCAAGCAACAGTACAAGTATGGCAGCCAACGCATTTGCGCTGGTCTATTACCATTCCCCATTTTTTAACCTTCTTTTCCAACTATCTCCTCATGTGGCACTTCAGACATTCTATTCTGCTGAAAGATTCTTTTCCGTCGTGGCACGTGTCATTTGCACAGAGTCTCTCAGCCCTCTTTACCTCTATTATCCTCGTCCCTGCTATTTCCGTATCGAGGGGCCCCACTATTACTCGATGAGTATCCTTTCCTATCCTTACCACCCTGTCCGAGTCTTTGAGCAACTCCATGATAAACCCGGAGCGGATATCCGCTCTAAAAGGCTGATCGTGGCAATCCTCACACCCATATCTCGCCTTTTCGCCTTTCGTATGGCTAAAATGGCTGAATGTCACAGGGCCAGGGGAGCCCTTTGCAATGTAAGTAATACTTCCTCCTCCTACTATCCTCGATAGTATAAGAATGAGAGCTACCATGCTGACTACGAGGACAAAGATCAAACCAAAACCCAATCTTTGTCCCAGGGCATCATTGAGCGGCAGGTTTTTGACCATGCCAATCAGTTGAAGGATATATAGCCTTATTTTTTTTTCTTTCGTTGGTTTCATCGATTCTTCAAAACTAAAGAAGTGTACCTTGATAACGGGTAGTCAACCGTCTCTTCCTAACCTCTTCGGAGCTGTAATCAGGAAGGAGCATGGGGGAAATCCTGTTTGTCTCTATGCCTGCCTCTTCCAGTCCTTTGTGATAGGCCCTTACGTGATCGAGGGTCAGCTTTCCTTCCTTGGCTTCTTCCATGGCATAGATGCCGGCGTTCTTGCCGGTAACCCGCCCGAACACTAGCACATCAAGAAGAGAATTACCCATGAGCCGGTTCTGTCCATGGACCCCTCCTGTCACCTCTCCCCCGGCGAACAACCCCGGTACGCTGGTTTTACCGTTCGAGCTGAATTCAAGGCCTCCGTTTTGATAATGGAGGGTAGGATAGACGAGCATCGGTTCTTTACTGATATCTATATCATATCTCTTAAAGAGTATGTGCTTACCGGGAAACTCCTTTTCCACTGTGCCTTCTCCCATCAAGGAATCTATCATCGGGGAATCCAACCAAACTCCGAACTTTCCACTCGGCGACGGCACCCCTTTTCCCACCTTTCTGCATTCCCTTATAAAAGATGCGGACTCAACGTCTCGCGGTTCTCTTTCGTAGACAAACTGCTCCCCCTCTATATTGAGCACATTGGCCCCGGCTCCACGGAACTTCTCGGAGATCAGCACACCCTCTGCCTGCTCCGGAAACACGATCCCAGTGGGGTGATACTGTATCGTATGCATATACGCCATCTTAACGCCGGCCCTGTATCCAAGCACGAGTCCGTCTGCCGTAGCCCCGTAATGATTGGTCGTCAGAAACTCCTGTATGTGTGCTCTTCCACAGCCGCCCGTTGCCAAAACAACGGCCTTTGCTTTTACGATATGGTATTCTTCGGTCTCCAGGTTATATAGGATCGCCCCTGCACAATGACCGTGTTCATTGAGGATGAGTTCCACTGCAGGAGAGAACTCGAGCACGGTTATGTCCTGCGAAAAGTTCCTCGCCTCATCCCGGATCGTCCGCATGATCTCGGTCCCGGTAATATCACCTGCGGAGTGCATCCGTTTTCTAGATGTCCCGCCACCGTGAAGGGTGTGAAGTGTACCGTCGGGAAGCTTCGAGAGCATTGTCCCAAGATCCTCAAGCCACTTGATAACGTTAGGGGCCTCTGTGACCAAGGTTCCGACTAGATCCGGAATATTTACGAAGTGCCCCCCTCCCAGGGTATCGAGGTAGTGGTAATAAGGGGAATCCTTCCATCCTTTGGTAGCCGCCTGAATACCACCCTCTGCCATCATGGTGTTTGCATCCCCATGTCGAAGCTTCGTGGCTATAATTACCTTTGCGCCTTCTTCTCGGGCGAGAAGAGCCGCTGCTGTGCCAGCTCCACCACCTCCTATCACCAGGACATCAGTCTCGTAATCCATCTTAGAAAGATCAACCTTATCCGGGTCAACCCTGCTTTTTGACTCAAGCATATCAACAATTTCAGAGGCTATGGCATACCCTTTGCTCGATCCTACTTTAATAGGTCGCCTGCCATCGTCCCTGTGGTCCGGATGGTATTTTAGACGTTTCGTTCTTTCTTCGAGAGATAGGGCAGGGAACTCCTTACCCATCTTCTTATCCTCAACCCTTCTCGGTCTTGTCTTTTCCACGAGCTGGATCAATCTATTCAGTTCAGGCGGATATGGCATAATGTCTCTCCCTTGTTCATTGAGATCCTGGCGTGAAATCCTGGATCATCACAGATGACTCTTGTCCGAAGGAGTCCAATATTCCTCGGACAGGTCAGGCTCTATCTCTCGGTCCGAATACACTTTCTTCAATGTATCTTTATCCATCTCTTTGAGTTGACCGAGCATCTTTTCAAACTTTCCGGCCTCGATCTCTTCAACCCTTTTTGTAAGATGCTCAGACTTTGGTACCATGTGTTTCGCGAACAACCTCCTGCAGAGTATGCCGATGTTGTATTGAACGATTTCAGCAGGGCATCTGGCCGTGCAAAGCCCGCACATGACACAGTCAAAGGATAGTTTTGCAGCCTTCTCTATATCTCCTCTTAATGCAGCGGAAATATATTCCATTACCTCAATATCCATGGTACAAGATTTAGTACAAGTATTACACCCCATGCACTTGAGTATCTCCGGATATTGTCTTACGATTTCATCGACCGACGGTTGGAGGTCTTCTATATTGTAAATCGCCCTGTTTGCCGGAAAGAAGGGAATTTGAGTAAGATACATATTAGGCTTTACCAGGGTTTGACATGCCAGTCCTACCTCAATCTTGGGACTATCTGGGAACCTGTAAACCGTTCCGCACGCTCCGCAGATTCCTCCCCTGCATCCGCACCCCCTGATAAGCTGGTACCCAGCATATTCCGTTGCCTTCTGGATTGTCAAGCTATCGGGCACATCGTACCTCTTACCCATTATGAAGATAGGGACCGTGGGGACTTCTTCTATGCTTTCCCTTTCTGTCGCATCCTTCTCGGGATTCTTTTCCTTAGTCTCCATATAATTTTCTCCCTTATTTGACCTTAGGGAAGAAGCTGAAATAACTTCCCCATTTGGGCATCTCATCTTCAGGCCATCTTTGCCCGATCTTCAGACACAAAATCCTCATAATAGTTCGACCTGTGCAGTTGGTCAGAATATGAGTTAAATGATCTTTGACGAACCTTCTATAGGTTCAACTTGGCCTTACCATGCTAGAAAGGCCCCAATAACAACACCGAATATAAGGGCAGCGATTACCATAAAGTAATTATCCAATACAGCAACCTTTTTGGCCTGTGGTATGACATCAAGCACCTTCTCATCCACTATATAGTCCTTTATATTGGTGTCTACCTGGGGACATGCTAGCACGCAGGAGTAGCATGTCTCACAGTCTTCTCCCACTGTGGACTCCAAGGCAAAGGATGTCCTCTGTTCGGTTTTTTTCAGCCTCTCCGGCTCCTTCCTCAAAATAGGGCATGAATCCACACAGTTACCACACCCGAGACATGCCTTGTCTCCATCTATACTGTCGTTCTCAAGGTACAACCTGTGGTACGGTTCAATCCCCTTTGAGAGCAACCTGCACCGGGCAACAGGGGGCTCCTTCGTGTCCAGTATTACATTGAGAATCTTCTTTGTCTTTAACTTTTCTCTTTCAATGACTGTAGGCATTGAACTTACCCCCCGGCCTCGACTCTTTAGCTCTTCTATAGGTTTCCATATATTAAATTTCACTGCGTTATCGGTCGGAACCCTCGACGACGTACTACAATGTACGACTTACTCGGATTCCTCCCTCTGGCCTTGTGAAATTTAATATCTGAAAACCTATAACTATAATGTCCATCCATAAATGGCTATTTTTAGCAATCTCTGCGCCTGCCTGTGCGTAGCACGCAGACAGGTCAGACGAAGATTTTAGTCCTCAAAATACTCTATGTATTCCTGCGGTTAAAATCTTCGTCTTCCTTGACCTTGCAAAAACTATCTTATTTCTGGATGGACACTAACTATCGGCTCCCACATTTTGTTTGTAACTCTTGAAATATTCCTGCGTCATAGAAGGGTGACACTTTAAACAGTTCTCATAGTTATCGTCTTTAACCTTGTTAGCGAGGAATATACTTTTTTGAAAATGGAACTTCCCACTGTGACATCTTCTGCAGCTTTCCTCCGAAGGTATATCTACCTTCCATCTCCTGTTCTTATTAAGTTCCGCCCAGGCTTTCTTCATACCTTCATCATACGTGATGTTGGATGATAGATTCTCGAATTTTTTATATGTGTGGGCTACATATTTATGGCAACTATCACAGGTCATATGACTGTATTCTTTATAATTTACACCCTTGTCCACCACTAGTTCCCCGTCCTTCAGTTTAAACCTTTCATGGCAGGTGGCACACTCGTTGAGGGCTGTCTGGTAGTGCTTCTTGTGTCCCATAGCCAGCCCTATCTCTTTGAGATTCAGAGGCAGATCATCTTTATTCATTTCATCAATCTTGTCAAAGGATACATGACAGTAAATGCAGTTCTTACTCGGTATCTTTTCAACGATAGGGTTAACCATACGAGGTTCTCTAGGATCAATGAAAGGTATGAGACTATTTACGGAATGTGCTGCGCTTTTGATTTTTGCAGACAGGGTCCCTTGCGATGCCCCTTCAAAATGGCAGTCCGCACAGGCTATCTGATCATGGGAAAACCCTTCTTTCGCCTTCTCTCCAATCAGCCATTTGGTATACTTAGCTTCCTTTTGGTGGCAGAATTCACAGGATTGGGATCTAATACTGTAGTTCGTTCCCAGCAATGCGACTAGGACGACTATTACTACACCTGTTACAGGTATTAAGAAATGAATCCCCTTCAAACTACTCCCTCGCTCTTTTGCGACTTCTCCTTCAGCCTTCGGTTGGCCCTTATGGAAGCAGATATTATACTGGGTCCTGAATTTCCTATCGGGCATTTAGCTGCGCATCTTCCACACCCGACACAGTATTTAGAAAGCCTCTCAACCGTATCGTAATCGCCAAGCCTTGCAGCCAAAACCAAATCCATGGGGATTTGAAAGCCTTCCACCATCTTTACGGGACAGGCGCCAACACAAGTTGCGCAGTTATAGCAAGTGAGGGTCTGACCGGTATCTCTCATGAGAACCGATTGAATCGTATAATCAAAGACCAGGAAGACCGCAAATATTATGGCCATTGCGTTGATACTGAATTTATCGGGTGGGGTGCCTATTATCACATTCAGAAAGATTTTAGCAAAAAGATTTCCCTCGGGATAGTCTTTTATCCCTTTTACCAGAGCGTCCTGTATGGCAGAGATAAAACCATTTGAAGTATACACGGCCCCTCGCAGCAGTTCTGGCTCAACTCTGACGTGTTCAGTGGTGCCCTTTTCAAGTATTTTCTTTCGAAGTTCGGTTACGGTTGTTGCCCTCACTGCAGCAAGGTCTCTATAGCTCAATATCTCAATGTCCTTTATCTCATGGTCCCCGACGGTAACCAGCACCTTTATGGGTCCTCTGTAACCTTTCCCCTCCCCTTCGTACGTGCCGTCAGCCACTTTCTTAATGATCTCGCCGACAGGTTTATGTGTCAGGCGATACTCATTTACTTCTTTGATATTACCAGATGAATAAACATAAGCGATGAGAAGAAAAACGAAGAGCGATATGAGATAGAAAAAGTAGGGTTTCCCCTCTTTACGCCAGACCCGGTAAGCTCGTACAATAAAGGAGATAAAAAGTACAGCCCAGAGAATAAACCTTGTGCCGGGAAATACTACTGCAGCCAAAACAGCCAATATCGCCAGTCTATAACCCCTTGATAGAAACATGACAGTCCTATGCCCTCTTACCGATCTGTTTTGCTACCTCATCTATGAAGTCCTTCCCTACGAGTCCTTCTTTCATGGCGCTAACGAGAACGGCTTTCGGCACTTTTCCTTTAATAACGGCATCGATGGTGATAAGCTGCATCGTACCGAATACCTTTTGGAGTTGAATATTCTGCACGCAAAAGCTAGAGCAATTACCACATCTCACACACTTCAAACCACCGTTTTTTATGAACCGCCTGTAGTCGGAAACCCTAGAAGCGACGACCAGTTCGGCCTGCACAGAGATACCCACAGGACAATTGTCCTGGGTTGCGTAACAGGCTCTGCATTCATAACAGTATATGGTCTGGGGTAGCCCTTTAAAGAGGGGCTTAATTATATCCGCCCCCAAGGTTACTGCTATACCGAACATTGTAAGACGATTAAGGTTAGGGGAGAGTGCCCTGTCCTTCAAATTAGTGAAGAACTGATACCTGTGAATACCGGGAAGAACTATTGGTTGATCCAAATCTTCCCTGTGAGGTTTCTTCGAACCCTTTTTTTTATCAGTGGTCTCTTTGTCCATTATCTCTTGTCTTAGAATATGTGTGATGAAATATTGCTACAGTCTTTCAGAAAAATAGTCTTTCAGGATAAATAGTTTCAAAATCCGGCAAGGAGGTCTGTAATACTAACTTGGGATAAAATCTCCCCTGCCCCCCTTTAGTAAAGGGGGGAACTCAAAACTTCCCCCTTTTGTAAAGGGGGATGGAGGGGAATTTTTTGAAATTAAATATCTGAAGATCTATAAAAACCCTGATTGATAATTATATATCCATAGTAGAATGCGAAACCGACACGAACCATTGAAATCGACGCCAAATGTCAATGAGGCAACATCAGAGACATCAGAAAACCTGCGATAGTCCCGCCGATTGCTCCTTGAATGATCTCTTTCGGTGTCTTCATATCAAGGGAAAAAGCGATTATCGCTCCGGACAAGGCCCCTACAAATGTAAATGTGAGATAAGTCTCCACTCTTTGGAAAACACCTTTCCTGAAACAAGAATATCGCGACAGGTCACTGGGATCAATTGCCAGGAAGGCTTTTTGAAAGATGCTTACATCTCCTGACCACCGAACTCTGTGAACTATGTATAGATTTTCAGATATTAAATTTCACAAGGCCAGAGGGAGGAAACCGAGTAAGTCGTACATTGTAGTACGTCGTCGAGGGTTCCGACCGATAACGCAGTGAAATTTAATATCTGAAAATCTATATCTAATATGTTATTAGATATTAAATATTACCCTCAGTCTATCGTTTCTGCGGGGGTGAGACGTTTTGGAACCATAAGGGCAATGAGCAGGGAAGCTACTATCCCTCCAATAGCCCCCTGCAGAATACGGGGTAACGCCGTTTCATACAAACAAAAGGCGAGGATGGCCCCTCCCAGGGCTCCAGGGATAACAAAACCGAGCAGTTGATACAGCCAGTTCTTATCCATATCCTCTGAGAGAACAATACTGCTGAGCTTAATAATAATGGCATTAGCCACAAAGATTACCAGTGTGAATTCTATTATTAACCAGACATCCCTTCCTATCTGCAAACCGGAGGTGGAAAAGGACGAAAGGGTCAAGAATTTCATATATATAGCGGCCATGGGAGCCATAATGGCCATGGAAGAGAAAGTGTAGGCGCCTTTAATGTAACCGGTATTCGCACGCATGGTTCCTTCGGCCATCATCCCTGCCCCTCCCAATGGAGAAGGGCCGCAGGAAGTCGTTGCGTTTATCATATACGCGGCCATAACAATGGCCAACTGAGGCCATGTAATAAGGTCAAACTTCGCAGGGCCGAAGAAATAAAGAACAGGAACCAGAGCCGCTGTCAAAATACGGCTGCATGCGAGAGGCAAGATGGTCTGAACCTGAACGAATATTGCCAGCATACCGGCAACCCCGAGGAACGGAACGGAAGAAAAAGCCTTTAGAATATTTCCCAGGGCTTCAAACCCACCGGTACAGGCCAGTGCCCCTGCCGCCATGAACCCGGATGCCATAGCTGTAACCGGAAGAAGGATGATGCCGTTCATCAAGTCGCGTATCGAAATCCTGCACGCAAAAAGCATCAGTATGCCACCTGCTACCAGGACGGTTTGAACGGGCATCTTGCCGAGTGGTTGAAAGATACTAATCAATAAAGTAGCAACAAAGATAACGAGGGAAAGATAGCCTTTGAAAGAGCCCCTTGCCTCTGTTTCTTTTTTCTCTGTTACACTCCCCTCCGGAAGATCCCGAAGAGAAACCCCATCGGGGTAAAGTTTCGAGGTGATCAATTTGAGAAAGAGGGCGGTTAAAGCCGTGCCCAACATGAGAGAAAACGCCTGGGGAGCCCTGAGGATACCCTCTGACGCGGTTGGAAAGAAGGCGCCCAAGAAACCTTCTCCGATCTGGCCGACGCCACCGATAGGTGAAGGCCCGCACGATCCAAATGCGTTCCTCGCAAATGAGCCGATAAGTATGATCAACTGAGATTTGGTCAACAACCCCATACCCCCCTCAAAACCAAATGCAAAGAGCAGGGGGAGGAGGGCCGCCGCTATGATTCGACCACACGGTAGAGAAGCGATTACAGGAAGTTGGATCAGTATTACCAGCGTTCCTGCAAGACCTATGGGGGTTTTCTGTAGCCTAATTATCAACACCTTTAACGCATCGAACCCGCCGGAGGCCGACAATGCCCCTGAGAGAAAGAGACCCCCGAGAAGTGCTGTTATGGGATGAAGTATTATGCCTCCTATCATCTCATTCGGCAAGAGCATGACCCCAACCCACCCCTCGCTGAAGAACCTGAATATCGCGCCTATAACCAGACAAATCAATGAAACCGCAACAAGTACAGTCTGTACGGGAAAGTTCAATTTCCTGAACAGCATAAGGACCATAGCCCCAATAAATATGGTCAGCGTAATGTACCCTAAAATCTCCACTTGTTTATCCCTGTTTAGCTCTCAGATGTTGCTTTCTCGTTACCTTTTGGCAAGAAGAAGGTGTGCAAAGCCTACTCTCCTTTCGCTGTGTCTTCATGAAGAGCGGGAGGTTGACCACATATTTGTCCCGGTTTTTGCAGAGGTAAACTTTGTCTCCAACCTCGAACCTTCCTATGCAAAGGGTGCAACCTGACATCTCCGCATCAACGATTTCCCCGTCCTTCATCCGGACCTTTGCGCTTGCACCTAATAAATCGCCGAGGGGAATATCAGGACTGGTAAATGAAATAAGTCTGCCCTCTCTTCGCCTCAGGATATTATATACCTCAAGGCTGCAAAAAAAAGTTATAAGAAAGATAAAAGTCAAACACTCAGCGGTACCATAGTCCACTTAGCAAACCTCTCGTTGTTCATCAAGCGCTCGTATACCTTATGTATAGATTTCCATATATTAAATTTCACTGCGTTATCGGTCGGAACCCTCGACGACGTACTACAATGTACGACTTACTCGGTTTCCTCCCTCTGGCCTTGTGAAATTTAATATCTGAAAATCTATATCTATATTTCTAATACTTGAAATCGCTTGTTAAGACTATCTACAACATAGACCCTGTTCTTGTCATCGAGGCATATACCTGAAGGCCGGTTGAACTCTCCCAATTCTTTTCCTTGTTTACCGTATTTTTGCACAAAATCACCTTCAGGTGAAAACTTTTGAATCCTGTTATTCCCTGTATCTGAAACATAAAAGTTGCCTATCTTGTCCAGAGTTATCCCCTGTGGGTTGTTGAATTCTCCTTCCGCACTTCCCTGACGTCCGATGCTCCCAATGAATTTACCCTTTTCATCGAAGAACTTCACCATGCCGTGCTTGCTGTCGACCACGTATATGGTACCATCTTCTCTAACCGCGATGTCGGTGGGCAACCTGAACTCCTCTTTGTTGTCCCCCAGCTTTCCGAAAACCATGTGAAGCATCTTGTCCTTGAATACCTGTACCCTGTGGTTTCTAGTATCCGCAACGTATAATTTTTTATCCTGATCCAGGGTGACCCCTTGCGGGGTATAGAAGAAGCCGGCTGCGGCTCCGAGGTTGCCGATGATGTAAAGGAAATTACCTTTCCTTCCGAATACCTGGACCCTACCGTTGTTGGAATCCGCTACAAATACATGTCCGTTCTCGTCAACAACTATACCCTTTGGATAGTTGAAGTCCCCTGCCTCTCGCCCTGGATTCCCAAAGGAACATTGGAAGTCTCCGGACTTATTATAAACTTGCACCTGATAACTGGCCGGATCCGTGATATATATATTGCCTTGTGAATCCAGAGATATACCAAAAGGCAGGACAAGCCCATCCTTAACAGATAGACTGCTCTCAGAGAAGGGTATTGCAAAGGCGTGTTTCCATCCCAAGGTTGTGTGGGTGACTGCAAAGAGACCTAGGGCGCCGGCTCCTTTTAAAAATGATCTCCTGCTCAGTTTCATATTATCTAGCTGCTGGGGGATGGAGACCTCGCACTTCAAAGACATTTGATGGTTCCGTTGGAGGTGACTCAGAAAAGTTAAATAGTAGATCAATATCAATTACAGAACTATTTTATGAATTTAAGAAGGTGTTATCACAGGTATTGTTATTTTGTCAAGAGTTTTTCAGAGCTGCAACATCCGTCCTGACTAAAAATGCTGAGGGTTTCAAATATTTTTTTAAAATAATAGTCCCCCTGACAATGGCTTAAAGGCATAATTCAAATGAGTTTCAAAATTTCTGATAGCTCATTTCTGGATGGACACTAGCTCAATTCATAACATGTTGCAAGAAAGGTTTCATTGTGATAACGTTTCAGTCAAAAATGGCGTTATCCCTTAGAATCTTCAAAATGAATCAAGCCGTGAGGAGAAGATTATTCGTCGAGAATGCCTTATTGGAACGAAAGGAGAACATCTATGGATTTTAAGTTCACCGCTGAAGAAGAGAGGTTCAAGAAAGAGGCGGAAGCTTTTTTTGAAGAAGAGATGAAGGATGCCCCGCCGGTGTATGAATTTGGTGGCAGGGATGCGAACATAACGGAAGAAGGATGGAAGTTTCACCGGGAAATGGCAAAAAAACTGGGGGTAAAAGGCTGGATTGCTCGAGCCTGGCCCAAGGAGTGCGGGGGGGGGGACGCCTCCATTATGGAGCAGTTGATATTCAACGAGGTTAGGGCATACTATGGAGCGCCGGGAATTGATATCTCCGGGGCGGCTATGTTGGCGCCAACCCTGATTGTGGCAGCAAACGAGGAGCAACAGAGGCGGTTCCTTCCACCCATAGCGAGCGGAGAGACAATGTGGTGCCAGGGTTGGAGTGAACCGAATGCCGGCAGTGATCTTGCCGCACTTACCACCAGGGCAGTCAGGAAGGGCAATCATTATATTGTAAATGGCCAAAAGATCTGGTGTAGCGCCGCTCACTGGGCTGATTGGATGTTTTTGCTGGCAAGGACAGACCCTAGCCAAAAGAGAAGTCGAGGCATCTCTTTCCTCCTCTTGGACATAAAGAGTCCTGGCGTTACAATCCGACCCATTGAATACATGAATGGTTCGCATTCGTTTAATGAGGTCTTCTTTGATGATGTGAAGATACCAATAGAAAACAGAGTGGGTGAAGAGAATAAGGGCTGGGCGGTGACCAGACAAACAATGAACTTTGAACGGTCGGGGGTTGCCAGATTTGCGGAGATAAAGAGAGGCGTAGAGCAGCTTGTTATCTATGTCAAAGAAACGAAGAGGGATGGCAGGCCCTTGGCTGATGATCCTATCATTCGTCAAAAACTTGCGCAATTAGCTGTTGAGAATGCGGCCGGCCGAGCCTTGGCTTATCGTATCGCCTGGGAACAGACTAAGGGTGGACTAGTCATGGCCGCTTCCATGGCGTCTGCGGCAAAGGTCTATGGTAGTGAGCTGTTTCAGCGTTTTGCTTATATAGGTTGCGAGATCATGGGGATGCATGCTCAAGTCGAAGATCATAGATGGGCGCCCATGCAAGGGAAGTTTATCCATGAGTACCAGAAGTGCATAGGCAGTAATATCGCTGCCGGATCTTCAGAAATTCAGAGGAACCTCATTGCATGGGCCGGTCTTGAGATGCCAAGAACCATATAGCAGAAATTTTGAAACTCACTTGAATCATGCCTTTAAGCCATTGTCAGGGGTGCTATTCGTTTACTTCTTATGAACTACTTTGTCACAAGGTATTCGTTCTACGTGTAATAGTGGCTTATCTGTAGATAGGGGTTTGCGACAAAGCTTTACGTATAACAAGTAATCGAATAGCCCCCCCGACAATTTGTAGCTCATAATTGAGTTTCAAAATTTCTGATATAGATTAAGTTATCCACAGGAGGACATGATCATGAATCTGGATTTTACAGAGGAACAAGAGTTGCTTAGACAGTCAGTCAGGAGCTTTGTGGAAAAGGAATGTGCCAAGGACAAGGTGAGAGAAATCGAAGACCTAG